>MDTA01211904.1_pt1 | contig 22122 bp, 20 predicted proteins | sample 811151 | NCBI WGS metagenome assembly MDTA01 (sample SAMN05326648, study PRJNA326480) | marine metagenome | isolation source: seawater | place: Indian Ocean: South | collected 2010
ATGTGAAAAAAATACTTCTTTAATAAGGATATTAAAAAATAAATTTCCAAATAAGATTATTACTACAAATGAAAATGATATTTTTAATGATAAAGAAATCAACCTTGTAAGTATCGCAAGTTACGATGAAAATCATTACTTACAAGTTTGTAAAAGTTTAAGTGCTGATAAACATGTAATAGTTGAAAAACCAATTTGCTTAAAAATGAGTGAAATGAGGGATATTGAAAATTTGTTAAGAAAAAAAAAAAACTTAAAAATTATCTCAAATTTGGTGTTAAGACAAAATTCAAAATTTAATAACATCAAAAAATATATTAATCTGAAAAAGGATAAAATATATTACATTGAAGCTGACTATTTGTGGGGAAGAATTCATAAACTTTATGGTTGGCGGTCAAGGACCAAAAATTATTCAATTATATTAGGTGCCGCAATTCATATGATAGATCTTGTAATGCAGATACTTAAAAACAAACCCACGCATGTCTACTCGATAGGAAATAATATTGCAACTAAAGGATCAAAATTTAAAGGTAAAAGCTTTGAATTAACTACTCTAACTTTTCCTAAAAATTTAATTGTAAAAATAACTGGTAATGGTCCTTGTCGAGACAATCATTTTCATGAGCTTAAAATATTTTCAAAAAAATATTCTATCGTTCATTCATTGTCTAGCTCATATATTTTTAATGGCAAAAAAAGATTAAAAATAAAAGGAAATTATCCTGACAAAAAAAATAGAAAAAAACTGATTAGAGAATTTATTTCAAGTATAATTTATAACAAGAAACAAGACAAAATCGATAAACAAAATCTCTTTAATCTAATGAAAATTTGTTTTAATGCAATTCAATCAAGCAAATTAAATAAAAGAATAAAAATTAAATATTAATTAAAAATATGAGCATAAAATTTTCAAAGCCAAATATAACAACTAAAGATCAAAATTTAGTAAAAAAAATATTGAATAGTGGATGGCTTACACATGGAAAATATACAAAATTATTTGAAAAATCTTTTTGCGATTATACTAGAGCTAAGTATTCAGTCACAGTATCAAGCTGCACTGCTGGCTTACATTTAATTTGTATGAGTTTAGGTGTCAAAAAAGGTGATGAAATAATAGTACCGGCTATGACACACACCGCAACAGCGCATGCGGTTGAGTATACAGGATGTAAAGCTGTATTTGCCGATGTTGATTTGATTACAGGAAATTTAAGTTTAGATAACATAAAAAAAAAGGTTAATAAAAAAACTAAAGCAGTGATAATTGTACACATGGCAGGCTATCCTTGTGAGGTTGATAAAATTGCATCTTACTGCAAATTAAAAAAAATTAAGTTAATAGAAGATTGTGCGCATTCCGTTGGATCTTATCTGAATAGAAAACATCTTGGTAACTATGGAATAGCTGGCTCATTTTCATTTTATCCAACTAAGCAAATCACTACAGGTGAGGGAGGAATGGTTATTACAAATGATTTAAAAATGTATAAAAAAGTTAAAAAACTAAAAGCTTTTGGAATAGATAAAGATATTAACGAAAGAAAAAAACAAGGTGTTTATGATGTAATGAATTTAGGATTTAATTATAGAATGACTGATTTTCAGTCGGCTTTAGGCTTTAAACAAATGTTAAGATACAAAAATAATTTATTAAAAAGAAAAAATTTAGCAAAATATTACATTGAAAATCTCAAAAGTAATAAGAAAATAAGATTTGCGAAATTCTGTAAAGACTCTTCATATTTTATTTTTCAAATCTTCTGCAAAAATGAAAAGATGAGAAATAAACTGCTTGAAGAATTAAAAAAAAAGAAGATAGGTGTAAGCATTCACTATGCTAAACCTGTTCCTGATATGAAATTTTACAAAGAGAAATACAATCTTGCTAAAAAAAATTTTCCTAATGCATTTAAATACGGAAAAACTAATATATCTTTACCAGTCTATCCTGATCTAAATAAAAAACAGGTTAAGATAATTTGCAATATAATAAATAACGTTAATTGATTATGAGAAAAAAAACTATTGCTTTAGTTGGTGGATGTGGCTTTATAGGACACAATCTCGCAATAAAGTTAAAGTCACTTAATTATCAAGTAATTGTCATAGATAGTTTATCTGTCAACAATCTTTACTCTTTAAAAGAAATCGGAGAAAATTCATCATTATATAAGTCTATTTTAAACAACAGATTAGATATATTAAAAAAAAATAATATTGAATTAATTATACAGGACGCACGAGACTACAACGCCTTATCTAGATTATTGGGAGATATTAAGCCAGATAAAATTATTCATTTAGCGGCCGTCTCACACGCAAATAAATCTAATAAAGATCCTCACTCTACTTTTGACCATAGTTTACGTACTTTAGAAAATACTTTAGATTTTGCAAAAAATAAAAAAACTCATACTATTTTTATGTCATCAAGCATGGTTTATGGAAACTTTGAAAAAGGAAAAGTGGATGAGAAATCTAATTGTAAACCAATTGGAATTTATGGAAGTCTAAAACTATCCGGTGAACTATTAATTAAAGCATATAACCAAGTTTTTGATTTACCCTATACAATAATTAGACCATCAGCTTTATATGGTGAAAGATGTGTTAGTAGAAGAGTAGGTCAAATTTTTATTGAGAATAGTTTAACCTCAAAAAAAATATTGATAAAAGGCACAGGTGAAGAAAAACTTGATTTTACTTATATAGAAGACCTTGTAGAAGGAATATCTTTGTGTTGTGAAAAAGATGAATCTAGAAATCAAACGTTTAATATAACCTATGGTAACTCTAGAAGCATAATGGAACTTTTAAATATTTTACAGGAAGAGTTTTCTGACCTTGAGATAAAATTTGAAAAAAAGGAAAAATTTATGCCTGAAAGAGGAACACTAGATAATTCAAAAGCAAATCGATTATTAAATTTTAAGCCAAAATACCAATTAGAAAAGGGTTTTAAAAACTACATTGATTGGTATAAAAAATTTTGGACTAGTATCAAAACTGACTAAAAATATGATTGGAGTATTAGACATTGGTTTAAGTAATAAAGGGTCACTAAATTCAGCACTTAAAAATTTAAATGCGAAATTTAAATACTGTGAAAAGCCTGAGGATTTTTCTGATGTAAGAAAAATAATTCTTCCAGGCGTAGGAAATTTTAATGAATGTATGAAAAAATTAAAGTCAAAAAAATTGGATATTTCTTTAAAAGATAATTTCGATAAACAAAAACCTATTTTAGGTATTTGCTTGGGATATCAAATACTTTTTGAGAAGAGTAACGAGGGGGAGGAAGTTGAAGGACTTGGTTTATTGAAGGGAAATTTTGTTAATTTCAATGAAGTTTCAGACAATGTTAAAATTCCACACACAGGTTGGAATGTTTGTAAAATTCAACAAAAAAGCAAGCTTTTTCAAGGAGTTGAAGATAATTCTGATTTTTATTTTACTCATTCTTACGTGCTTAAAAATTTTTCTACAAAAGATATTTTAACTACAACAGATTACAATATAGATTTTGTATCATCAGTAGCGAATAACAATCTGTACGGTGTTCAATTTCACCCTGAGAAAAGTCAAATTAAAGGACTCAAGATCCTAAAAAATTTTATAAATTTTTGTTAAATGCTAAAAAAAAGGTTAATTATAACATTAACATTTAAGAATGGAGTCCTTTACAGAACTAAGAAGTTTATTCCAGATTATAGGTACACGAAAAATTTTGTTGGTTTATTTAGTATTGATGAACTAATATTGATAGATATTTCTACTAAAAAATTTCAAGAAAGTTTTTTAAAAATTATAAAGTTTTTCTCTGAAAACTGTTTTGTACCAATATCAATTGGAGGTGGAATTAATTCAGTTGAAAGAGCTGATCTTTATTTCAAAAGTGGAGCTGATAAAATCATACTTAACTCTAGTAGCTTAAATAATAAAAAAATTATAAATAAAATTGAAAAAAAATATGGCACACAATCTATAATCCAAAGTATTGATGTAAGAAAAAGTGATAAAAAATTTTTAGTTTATTGTGAAAGTGGAAAAAAAAAAATAAATTTTGAACCCAAGCAAGCTGTTGATTTATCTTTATCTGAGGGGGCTGGGGAAATTTTGATTAATAATATTGATTTAGATGGAAGTTTATTGGGTTATGATTTGGAGATGATAAGAAGCGTTAGTTATGGTTTCAATTGTCCTTTTTTAGCCTTAGGCGGAGCAGGTAATTGGCAACATATAAGTGAACTATTTTTGACAACAGAAGTTTCTGCTGCATGCACACAAAATATATTTCACTTTACAGAAGAAAGTATAAATTCAGCTAAGAACTTTTTAAAAAAAAAAGAAATTAACGTCAGGCACTAAAATTGTAGAATTTTGCAAGACATGTATTATGCCTAACTCCAGACCAAGAATTTCCTTTGATAAAAATGGAATTTGTAATGCATGTAATCACAGCAAAGATAAAAGCAAGACAAATTGGGAACTTAGAAAAACAGAATTTTTAGAAATATTATCTAATTTAAAAAAAATTAAGAATAGAAATAAATTATATGATTGTGTTGTTCCTTGGTCGGGTGGTAAAGACTCAAGCTCTATTGCTCATAAACTTAAATTTGATTATGGCCTCAATCCTTTGCTTGTTACTTTTTCTCCACTAATACCTAATGAAATAGGAGAGCATAATAGAAAAATAATGTCTGACTTAGGTTTTGATACTATCTTGTTTAAACCAAAAGAAAATATTTCAAAATTACTTTCTCAAAGATTTTTTAAAGAAAGAGGAAATCCCAAAGTTGCTTGGGACGCAGGCGTTAATTCATTTCCCATGAAAATAGCAATTGAGTACAAAATACCTTACGTTTTTTATGCAGAACATGGAGAAAGTGAGTATGGTGGGTTAATGTTAAATAAAGAGAGTTTAAAAAGAAGGGATTTAAGAGAAGTTATCGAACATCAAATAGGAGACTTTCCTCAAAATTGGGTTAATGAAAAAATTAATCTTAAAGATTTAGCACCTTATATTTATCCAGAAAATGAAGAATTTGATAAATTCAAAGTAGAGGCTCTATACTTCAGTTATTTTTTTAAATGGAGCATGCTGGAAAATTTTGAATATATCAAAAAGAATGTAAAAAAATTTAAAACTATTAAAGACAGAACAGATGGCACTTTTACAAACTTTGATAGTTTAGATGATAAAATAGATAATATTTATTATTATTTGCAATTTGTAAAATTTGGATTTGGAAGAGCTACCAGAGACTCTTGTAGAATGATACAAAATAAGCAAATGACCAGAGATGAAGCTATTCAAAAAGCTAAAAAATATGATAATGAATTTCCAAACACTTATTTTAAGGATGTTTTAAACTTTTTAGATATAAATCAAAATCAATTTGATGAAATAGTAAACCTACATAGAAATGAAGAAATTTGGGAAATTAAAAACAATGCTTGGAGTTTAAAAAATACAGTTTATGCCTAATAAAATTGATAAATATGGTCTGTGTTTAGAAGAATATTCATCAAATAAAAATAATGCAGATGTATATTTTAAAAGGGCAATAGGAAAGTATCCAGAAATGGAAGTTTCTAAAGCTTTGGCAAAAATAGTCAATAAATCGATTAAAAATAATGAAAAAGTTTTAGATGTGGGATGTGCTTCTGGACATTTTTATAAATCATTAAAAAAAAGAATTAAAAAAAATTTTTTTTACACAGGATGTGACCCTTATGAAATTTTTCTTAAGTTAGCAAGAAAAGCTTGGAAAAATGAAAAAAACACAAAGTTTATCAAAGCTAATATTTATAAACTCCCTTTTAAAAAAAACTCACACGATATAACTTATTGCAGCAATGTTTTGCTTCATTTACCAGATTTAAAAAAACCTTTGAAAGAATTAATCAAAGTAACAAAAAGAAAACTTATTTTAAGAACCGTAGTCTATGATGTTTCATATAAGATTCAACTTGTTTATAATAATAGATGGTGGAAATATACTAAGACAAAGCCAATCGATGAATTTGACAGCAAAGGCAATCCAAGATCTTTTTCTTATTTTAATATACATTCGAAAGACTACTTAGTTGCATTAATAAAAAAACTAGCGCCAAAATCTAAGATAAAATTTATTAAAGATAACAAATTTTCAAAAAAGCAGATTATGAATAGTAAGAAAAATGAGAAAAGGCCTCTCGCTACAACAATAATAAAAGGGGAACAATTTTCTGGCTGTTTAATGCAACCACATTTTTTTGTAGTTATAGATCTTTAAAATTTTACATTTTATGAGCAATTTAGTCTTAACAGGAAACTCTGAGACTTTCTCAAAGTTTGAAAAGAACATACTAGCTGGGTCTTGGTGTAAACAAATCCAAAATTTCAAAGAATTTAGTAAAAATTATATTACAATCAATTATCATTGGGAGAATATTGCTAAAGTTCAAAAAGATAAAAATTATCTTACTGCTTTATATGATAAAACTTTAACAAGATTTTCAGATTTTTTAAACAACTTTCATGGCACTAATAATTCTAAAAGATATTGGGAAATAATAATTGGTTATTGGCTAGCTAATAGTATTTGTACTCTTTACGACAGGTGGGAAGTGATACGTTGTATCTTTGAGAATGAAAATTTTGAGAATATTAAGATCTTAAACATAGATGAAAATAATTTGAGTGTTAATAGCTCAGAGGAATTTTTTAGAGAAAAAATACAATCTCACCATTGGAATCATTTGATTTTTTTTAATATTTTAAAACATATAAATTTAAATACAAAATTTGAATTTGTAAAAGCAGAAAAACGAATAGAAAAGAAATCTACACCAAGAAAAAAAAATAATTTTTACAGAATTTTAGATAAGTTTTTAAATTTAATTCCAGAAAATAAAAAAATATTATTATACCAATCAAATTTTGTATCTAATTTAGATAAAATAAAAATTTTTATGAATACAGGTATTATTTTTAGACAATATCCAGAATTTAGTCCAGATATTACACAAGAAAAATTCGTGAGAAAAAAAATGAATTTAGGTTTGAATAGTGAAAATAATTTTGAAAATTTTTTAGATAAATTTATTACTTTTATAATGCCGAAGTCATTTTTAGAAAGTTTCAATGATTTAAAAACAAAAGTAAATTTTATAAAGCATGACCCTAATATTATATTTACGGCATATGGTCATTTTTATAATGATTTCTTCAAAATTTGGATGGCTGAAAAAATGGAAAAGGGAAAAAAAATAATTATATTAACTCATGGAGGTCAAGTTGAAATAGATCAAACTTTCAATATTCAAAATAATATTGCTGATAAGTCAATCTATTGGACAAGAGACAAAAGCTTTTCAGGTAATACTAAACAAATGCCTCCAAATTTTTTGTTAAAAAATAAAAAATTTCTTAAAACTAATAAAAATCTAGGTGATAAATTACTTTTTCTTACCTATGAAGTTGAATTATATGCGCATCGTATTCAGGACGGCCCCTTAAGTTGTAGTGTATTAAAAAGTTATAGAACTTGGGAAAAATTTATTGAAAATTTAAATGAAAAACAACTAGAAAAACTTAGAGTAAGAACAGGTTATGGTTTATTCAGAGATGATTGGCAAATTGAAAACAAATTTATTAGTTTGTTAGGTTTTAAAAAGATTTCAAGGACAAGAAAAATTTCACAAGATTTTAAGAACTCTAAGATAATAATACATACTTCAATGCAAACAACTTTTCTTGAGGCTATGAAGACAGGGATCCCATCGATTATTCTATTAAACAAAGATCTTTGGAATATTTCTAGAGAGATGAAAATCTTTTATCAAAAAATGAAATTAAATAACATCATTTTTACAGATCCTCAATTACTTAATAAACACCTGAATAACATTTGGGACAATCCTTTAAAATGGTGGAATAATAAAACAATTATAAATTTAAGAGAAGAGTATTCAAATTTATGCTCTTTAGAAAAAAAAGATAATTTAAAATACTGGATTAATTTCTTCAAAAAAGAACAATTAAATGAAATCAGAAATTAAAATTTGTGTATTAGGTTTGGGTTATGTTGGATTACCATTGGCAATAGAATTTTCAAAATACTTTAAAGTGATTGGTTATGACAAAAATTTACAAAGAGTAAAGGAGTTGTGTAAAGGTCGGGATAATACAAATGAAGTAAGTATCTCAAGCCTTAAAAATTGTAAAGTGAATTTTTCTTACTCAAAAAAAGATATTAAAGAATCAAACATTTTTATAATAACTGTTCCTACCCCAGTTACCAAAAAAAATAAACCAGACTTAAGTAACTTAATAGACGTTTCAAAATTAGTAGCCACGTCACTTAAACTTGGCGACACTATTGTTTTTGAGTCTACGGTTTTTCCAGGCTGCACAGATGAAATTATGGTTCCTATCATAGAAAAATATTCAAAACTCAAGATAAATGAGGATTTTTATGTTGGATATTCACCAGAGAGAATAGATCCTGGTAAATCTAAATACAAACTTGTAAATCAAAACAAAATTGTTAGTGGGTCAAATAAATATGCACTTTCATTAATTTCAAAAATTTATAGCAAAATAATTAAGAAAAGATTGTTTAAAGCTGATTCAATTAAAATTGCTGAAGCAGCAAAAATAATTGAAAACACCCAGAGAGATATTAATATTGCCTTTATAAATGAAATTTCAACACTTTTTGGAAAATTAGGTATAAATACTAGCGATGTACTTAAAGCAGCAGGAACAAAGTGGAATTTTTTAAACTTTAAACCAGGCTTAGTTGGTGGTCATTGCATAAGTGTCGATCCATACTATTTACAATATAAAGCAGAAAAATCTAAACATAAAGTTAAAATTATTTCTTCTTCTAGAGCTATAAATGACTCGATGCCAATGTATATTTTTAAGCAGATAAAGAAATATTTGTCTTATGTTGGAAAAAATTTAAAAAAAAGAAAGATACTTTTTTTAGGAATTTCATATAAAGAAAACTGTGGGGATTTTAGAAATTCAAAAGCTATAATATTACATAATTTGTTAAAAAGAGAAAACAAAGTTGACGTATTCGATAATTTTGTAAATAAAGAATCGTTATTTAATCAGCATAAAATTAAATTGATAAAAAAGAAAAGTTTTAAAAATAATTATGATCTAATAGTAGTGTGTGTGCCACACAAAAGTATTAAAAAGTTTTCAATTAAATTTCTTAAATCAATTTGTGATAATAATTGTTCTATATTTGATATCAAAGGAATTTTTCCTAGAAAGGACGTCACATGGCAGCTATAAAAAAGAAATGGTGGCAAGGAAAAAATGGACCTTTATTGATTGCTGAAATTGGGGCTAATCATGAGGGAAATTTCAATTACGCGAAAAAGCTTCTTAAGATTTGTTCGAAAACTAACGTTGATGTTGTCAAATTTCAAATTTACGAGGGTTCATCTATAGTCAATAAAATTCTTGCTCCTGAAAAGTATAATCACTTTAAAAAATTTGAGTTAACAAAAAAACAACATTTATTTTTAGCGTCAATGGCTAAAAAATTAGGAATGAAATACTTATCGTCTGTTTGGAACAAAAAAGACTTAAAATGGATTTCCAGAAAAATGGACTTTTTTAAAATAGGCTCTGGTGATCTGAATGCTTACGAAATTATAAACGAAATCTGTAAGTATAAAAAACCAATAATATTATCAACAGGATTATCAGAGTTTAAAGAGGTTGAGAAAACAATCAAATTTATTAGATCAAGAAATAATTTTTATAAAATAAAAGAAAATATCGCTATTCTTCAATGCACCTCTTGCTATCCCACTAATTCTGATGAGCTTAATTTAAGTGTAATTAAAAGTTATGAAAAGAAAGGGTTTATTTCAGGCTACTCACACCATCATCCAAGTTCTTTGCCTTTAGAAATTGCTTATGCTTATGGCGCAAAAATATTCGAATTTCATTTTACGGACTCTAGAAAAAATAGGAAATTTAGAGATCATAAGATTTCTTTAGATTACAAAAGAACTAGGAATTTAGTAAAAAAATTTAAAGAAATACAAAAAATGAGTGGAATATCTCAAAAAAAACCTACAGAAAATGAGATAAAGTTAGGTTACATAAAATCTTTTAGAAGAGGATTATATCTCAATAAAAGTTTAAAAAAAGGCGATATTGTAAGAAAAAAAGACTTAGTGAGTCTAAGACCCGCTGAAGGTATTCCATCAAATTTTTATTTCAAAATTTTAAATAAAAAACTGAAAAAAAATATTACAAAATTAAGCAAGATGAGCTTAAAAGATTTTAGCTTGTAGACCTAAAATTAAAAATCATGTGTGGATTTGCTGGATATATTGGACTAAAAAAAACAAAACCTTCAACTCGTCAATTAGATAAAACTCTAAAAATCCTCTTTAGAAGAGGACCGGATAGTAAAGGTAAAAAATTACATACATTTGATGATAAAATAATTCATTTAATTCATACAAGACTCTCAATTATAGATTTACAAGAAATATCTAATCAGCCATTTGAAGACGAGCACGGTTCGATAATTTTTAATGGGATGATTTATAATTATTTGGAATTAAAAGTCCTGTTAAAAAAAAAAGGTGTTAAATTTAATACAAATTCTGATACAGAAGTTTTGTTAAAAATGTTAAATGTTTTTGGCACAAATTCCTTAAATATGTTAGATGGCATGTGGTCGTTCGCTTATTATAATAAAAAGAGCAACTATTTAATGCTATGCCGAGATAGATTTGGTGAAAAGCCATTATATTTTGCAAAAAATAAGAGAAACATTTATTTTTCTAATTCTATTAAAGCTCTGTCTGCTTTATATCCTAAAAAAATTTCATTAAACAAAAACAAAATTGAAGAGTATTTAAGATATCCAGACAAATCATCTGGACTAAATCATTTAACTTTTTTTAATCAAATAGAATCACTTGAACCAGGCTGTTTTTTAAAAGTAAATTTTAAAAACTTGACCTTGTCACGAAAAAAATATTGGAATTTAAAAGTTAAAAGTACAAATATTAATTATAATGATGCAATTAAAAAGATAAAAAATTTGACTAGTGAAGTAATTAAAACTAGAACAAGATCCGATGTTAAAAGCTGTCTATTATTAAGCGGTGGGTTGGATTCAAACACAATAGCAGCAAAAATAAAAGGCAAATCTTTTGCAGCCTATTCATTGATATCATCTGATAAAAAATATAATGAGTCTAAATTTATTAAGATGAGTGCGAAATCAAATAATTTAAAATTACACTTAATTCCTTCGGAGAATTCCAACTCACTATTCATTTTAAAAGACTTAATTAGGAATAGCTATAATTTAATACCTGCTACAACTGCACTTGGATTTGCAATATTATGTGAAAAAATTAAAAAAGATAAAAATAAAGTTATTCTTACAGGTGCTGGAGGAGATGAAATCTTCGCAGGTTATTATGTAAATTTTTTAGCTCAAATTTTATCTTTTAAAGTAAGTAAACTTAATGAAAAAAAAATTTTTTGGGAAAATAATATAAAAAAATTTATAAGAAATCCTTTATTAAAAAATTTTCAAGATAAAAAATTAAAAAAAAATCTTCATAGGTTAAATTTCTTTATTGAGGAAGACGGTCTATTAAATAAATATTTTTTAAAACAAAAAAAATACAAAATCAAAAAATACTTTAAAGATCCTTTTTACAATAACATGTTTCAAAACTTATTTTGTCAAAGTATACCAGCTCAGAATATACAATATGACCTTGTTTCAATGAATTATTCTTTAGAGTCCAGAGCACCATTTTTATCTCATAAATTAGCAGAGTATGTTTATTCATTAAAAAAAGATTTTTTTATGTATAAAGGCCAAACAAAATCTTTGTTAAGAGACAGTATTAAAAAAATTGTTCATAAAAATATTACCAGTAATTATGAAAAAACTGGATTTTACAGTCCATTTATGTCCTTTTTTAAAAAAAAGGACCAAAAAAACGTTATAGATTTGATTGTACGATCAAAGGTTATCTTTAAATTTATTTCAAAAAAAAGGTTATTGATTCTTTTGAATAAAAAAAGCAAACATATTACCCACACTGAAAGCAAATTATTATTCGCTTGTTTAAATGTTACAATTTTAGAGCAACTAATATATAAAAAAAGTATTTGATATGAAAATTAAAACATTAATTACAGGCGCTGGAAGAGGAATAGGTCAAGCTATAGCAGAAAAATTTGCGGAAAAAGGTCATGATTTATATCTTTTAATAAGAAAAAAAAAAGAAATAAAAAAATTAAAAATTTTAGAAAAAAAATATAATATCAAAATTAAAATTTTTGTTGGCGACTTAAGAAATCTTAAATTCATTTCAGCAGTAGGAAAAAAAATACCCTATATAGATAATTTGATTAATAATGCAGCCATGGCAAATACAAAATTTTTTACAAAAGTAAAATTAAATGAGCTAGATGATTTATTACAAGTAAACTTGAAAGCTATATTTTTATTATCACAAATATTTTCAAAAAAAATGATCCAAAAAAAAATTAAAGGTAACATTATTAGTTTGAGCTCACAGTTAGGTCATGTTGGAGCATATAATAGATCACTTTATGCAATGACAAAATTTGGTCTAGAAGGTTTAAATAAAGTTTTGGCTTTAGATCTGGGAAGTTATGGCATAAGAACAGTTACGGTTTCACCTACTAAAACAATAGTTAATCAAAGTGAACTCACAAAAACTCCTAAACGACTAAAAATAATCAAAAACAAAACAGCCTTAAAAAAGTTTTCAACTACAGAAGAAATAGCTTCGATAGTATATTTTTTAACTCAAAAAGAGGCAAACTCCATTACTGGAACATCCATAATATCTGATGGCGGCTGGACTGCAGGAAAATAAAAAATGAATATTTGGTTAAAAATCGATAAAATTTCTTACAATAATGTAAGTCAACTTTTACAAGGTCTTAAAGAAAAAAATTATCAAACAAGTCATTGGATTGACAATATTTTTGAAAAAAAGCAAGCAAGATTAGATAATCTTCAGTTACCAATAAATCTTTACAGGATCAAGTTAGAAGATTTAGGGTTTAACGGTCCGACTGAACTAAAGGATTTTTATGAAAAAGCTATTAATAGTGGTTTTAAATTATTGGAGCCCGAAGTCGCTTTATTAGCCAGAGAATTGTATACCAACCAGCCAACTGGAGAATGGTTACGATTTGCAACACCTTTAAAATCAATGATTGATACTGATGGTGTGCCTCATCTACCTAAACTTGGAAAAGCTTTAGGAAAATTTTTTGTTGAAACATACTGGTCTTACCCGAAAGCAATTTTTCACCCTCACAATGAATTTGTTCTATCAAAATGATTTTACAGAATTTTAAATTAAGAAATAAGATTTTAAAAAATAGAATTGTTGTCTCTCCAATGTGCCAATATTCATCTAGAGGAGGATATCCGTCTAAGTGGCATTATAATCATTTATTAAAACTTATAACTTCTGGAGCTGGAATTTTAACCTTGGAGTCAACTGCGGTTAGTAACACAGGTAAAATAACTCACCAAGACTTATGTTTAAGTAATAAATTTCAAAAAAAAAAATTTGGAGATTTAATAAAATTTTTAAAATTTTATGAAAAAAATGTCCCTATCTGTTTGCAAATTTCTCATGCTGGAAGAAAAGGATCATCATTTGTTCCATGGATTAAGAGCAATACTCCTTTAAATAAAAAAAATAAGAGCTGGCAAACCTTCTCAGCGTCTAATATTAAAAAAGATAAAAATTGGCCTGTTCCTAAGTCACTTAACAAAAAAGAAATCGAAAAAATTATATCAGATTTTGTTTCAACAGCTATTTACGCTAACCAAATTCATTTTGATGGATTAGAAATTCATATGGCGCACGGTTATTTATTACATCAATTTCTTTCTCCACTTTCAAATTTTAGAAATGACGAATATGGTGGAAGTTTAAAAAACCGTTGTAAACTTCCTATTGAAATAAGCAAAAAAATCAGAAAAATTTGGCCTAAACAAAAAATACTAGGAGCAAGAATTACTGGAACGGATCATTATCCCAAAGGAATAGAAGTTAGTGATGCTATTTACCTTGCCAGAGAACTTAAAAAGATTGGTTTTGACTATGTTTGTGTCTCTAGTGGAGGTATATATACTAAAACTAATTTAAAATTTTTTAAGGGTTTTAGATTGAATATAGCTTCGAAAATAAAAGAAAAAACTGGAATAGTTACAAGAGTATCTGGACAAATGGATGACCTAAAGTTTGCTAATAATGCAATAAAGAAAAAAAAAATTGATTTAGTTGCAATTGGAAGAAAATTCATTAATGAGCCAAATTTTTTGTTTAAATATGCAAAAAAAAATAAGATAAAAAAGATTATTAATAATCAATACTTGAGGTGTTTTTAGATATGAAACCTAAAATTAAAAGAACAAAAAAAATTAATAAAACTATTGCAATAAATTTAAAAAGAAGATCAGTAATTGTTGACGACAAACTAATTTTTCATAAAAAAATTCCAATTCCAAGCTGGATAGAACTAAGTATAATTGATGTTTGTAACAGATCGTGTGTTTTTTGTCCTAAATCAGATCCATCAATAGCGCCGGATACTTTTCAACAGATGGAATTAAATCTGATCAAAAAACTCAGTAGAGATCTTAAAAAAATTAAATTTCAAGGATCTGTAGTTTTATGTGGATACGGTGAACCTATGCTTCATAAGCAGATTAATGATATGATAAAAATTTTAGCTAAAGTCTCATTTGTTGAAGTAGTTACAAACGGCGATACTTTAAATTCCAAAAAAATTTTAGATCTATATAATTCTAATACAAATAAATTGTTAATTAGTTTATATGACGGTCCACACCAAGTTGAAAAGTTTAAAAAGATGAGAGAAGAGTCTGGAGTTCCAGAAGATTTTGTAATTTTGAGAGATAGGTGGTATGATGAAAAAAGTGAGTACGGTTTAAAACTTACAAACAGAACAGGTACAATCAAAATTGGACCACAACCCGAATTAGGAGAATACAAAGATTGTTTCTATCCATCATACCAAGTTTTAATTGATTGGAATGGTGACGTGTTTTTATGCCCTCAAGATTGGCAAAGACGAGTTACTATGGGCAATGTTATGCAAAAAGATTTTTTCGAAATTTGGACAGGAAAACAATTGAATAAGTTTAGAAAGAATTTGCTTTGTGGGAAAAGAGACCAAGAACCTTGCAAATCTTGTAATGCAAATGGAACATTTTTAGGTGAAAATCACGCTAAAGCTTGGAAAAAGAATTTCCAAATCTAATAAATAGATGAATTCAAAAATAACTTGGGATATCAGGAACGATTACTCTGATTATCCAGATGAAGTTAAAGAATACTTCTTTAAAAAATACATAGCTTTAAGAAAAAAATATACAAATTGGATCGGACAAATAAGTAAGGATCATAAAAATGATATAGATTGGTGGAGTTCAATCCCCTCTAGTAGAAACCCAAATTTTTCTAGACTTTTTGAATATATTTGTGTTTTAGAAACAGTTGAACTGATTAAGAAAAAAAAAATAACAATTATCGTTGACAACAAGAGTTTTTATAAAATTATAAAAAAACATTACGGAAAAAATAAAAATTTAACACTCACACTTTTTCAAAAAAGGACATCAAATAATATCTTTAAATATTTTATTTCTATACTTTTTCAATTATTTATATTTATTCTAATAAAAATTTTTTTTCGCAAAAATCTGGATACAAAAAAAAATATATTTATAAATAATTATTTTAATTACAATCCTAAAAAGATTGAAAGACATTTTATTTTTAGTGAAAATTTCTATAATAAATATCTCAAAAAAATAATTTTTATACCTACTTTTTTACCTACTAAAAATTTTTTTAAATTAATACAATGTATTAATATATCTTCAAAAAAAAATTACTTTTATAAAGAAAATATTTTAAGTTTTTCAGATTTATTTTTTGCTTTTTCATATATATTTCGAAAAAAAAAATTTAATAAGAAGTATTTAAATTATAAAAAATATGATCTAAGCGATCTAATTTATGATGAAATAAAGAATTTAAGATATTATAATTCTTCACTTATAGGTATTTTAAATAATATATTTGTAAAAAAAATTCTTAAAAAAAAAAATCAAATAAAAAAAACTATTTGCTGGATGGAAAATCACGAAGTTAAAGGATGGAATATGGCTTTTAGGAAATTAGATAAGAAAATTAAAGTAGTTGGATATCAAGGTTTCACAAATCTTCCTCAACTCATGAATACTATTCCTACGAAATTTGAGAATAAATATAAAGTAATCCCAAATGAAATAATTGTTTCAGGAAAAGCCTATATAAAAACTAGAAAAGAATTTTACAAGAATTTAAAGATCAAATTAGGACCAGCTTTAATTTACCAAGGCATTTTCGATAAAAAAAATTACTTGAAAAAAAATTTATTTTTACTAATTTTAACTGAATTCAATAATGTTAACAAAAATATTCTTAATTGGCTAAATTTTGTTTTATCAAACAACAATAAAGTAAAAGTAATAATTAAAAAACCTAAGCTTTTAAATTCCGATAATTTATTGACTACTTTTAAAAACAATAAAAATGTTAAAATAGTTTCTGATAATCTAAGTGATTTACTTAAAAATTCTAAATACGTAATTATTTCAGGACCTTCTGGCGCAACTCTTGAAGCTCTAGCTTACAATTGTAAACTGCTTATACCTTTTATAGATCCCTATGATGAAAAGTACTTGAAAGATTTAAGAATTTCAAAAAATACTTATCAAATATTTAAAGATAGAAAATATTTTTCAGAAACTATCTATAAAATAAATAATTTAAATTTAGACAAAGTAAAAAAAAATACTTCTTTGAAAAATTATAAAAATTATTTGTTTCAAAAAATTAAAAGATCAAATGAAAAAATTTTTATTTAATATATTCTTTGATTTTCTTAAGGTAATAAATTTTTTTTCGAAAAAAATATTTAAGGAAAATTTATTTTTTAAAATAAATGAAACAATTGAAGTCGAAGCTTATGAAAATAAAAAAATTTTAGGAAATGATATAAAATTTTTTGTACCTAATAAGCTAGTTTCATTTCGAGTTCAAACGTATTTTACTAAAGAACCGGAAACAATTGAGTGGATAAATAAATTTGACAATACTAATAAGTTTTATTTTTGGGATATAGGATCCAATATTGGTTTATTTTCAATTTATGCTGCATTAAAACATAGCAATGTTACTGTGATTTCTTTTGAACCATCTACTAGTAATTTAAGAATACTATCTAGAAATATAAGTATAAATTCATTAAATAATAAAATTCAAATATTTCAAGTACCGTTAGGTGACAAACCCAAAAGTTTCCTTCAAATGAACGAAAGTAGTTTTAGTGAAGGGTCAGCGTTACATAGCTATAGTAAAAATATTAATCATCAAGGTCATGAGTTTTCAGCGATAAATAATTATAATATTTATGGTACCACGATTAACGATTTAATAAGTGAAAATATTTTAGATGTACCTAAATACATGAAAATTGACATAGATGGCTTAGAACATTTAGTTTTAAAAGAAGGTGATAAGTGTCTTTCTAGCAATAAACTTAAAAGTATTTCCATCGAGATAAACGAAAATTTTAAAGAACAATTAGATAAGATATTAGAAATTATGAAAAATAATAATTATAGATTTAAACAAAAAAAGAGATCTTGTTTAATAGATTATGATAAATCGTTTAGTAAAACTTATAATTATGTTTTTGAAAAATAATATTTATGATTTTAGCATTTCACCTAGGTTATCCTAGAACAGGCACAACATTTTTACAAACCCATCTTTTTCCAAAGCATAAACAAATAAACTATTTAGGACCAAAAGTTTATGATGACACCTTTAAAGTAAAAATAGATCAATCTATGTTAAATATAATTGAAGAAGAAAATACTTCCTGCGATTTTTCACTTAATTTGTTTGATGAAAAAAAAGTAAACTTGGTATCATCTGAAAGATATCTCTCTTATAGAAAATTTAATTATGTTGGTTTGAAAAAACTAGCTTATCTAGTCAAAAATTATTTTCCAAATTCTAAGTTCAAAGTTTTTTATACAATTCGTAATCAATTTGATATGATTCAATCATATTATTACCAAAGTTATGGTTATCTTAGTAGATTTTTGGATTGTAGGAATTTCATCGATTTAATTGAGAAAATAGAAAAAAGAGATTTTAAAAATCAAAATTTTAAAAGATTCATACAAGCATTTAATTTTGATTATAGCTATAATCTTATATACAAAGAATTTGATTTTGCTGAAATAAAAATCTTTTCATTTAAAGAATTAACAGAAAATAAAAATAATTATATAAAAAACTTGTCAAATTTTATTGAAATTAGTGATGAAGAATCTATAAGACTTTGTTCAAAAATTTCAAAAATTAATAGCAATACTATTGTCGATAAAAAGAGAATTATGCAAAGTAATTTGCAAAGAATTATAAGTGACAATTCTTATTACAAGAAAATTAAACACTTAATTCCAAAAAAAATTGTTAATTTTACAAATAGTCTACTAAATAAAACAATATCATCTAAAATAGATAGCGATCTTGAGATTGCAATGAGGAAAACAATTAATGACTATTATAATGAGAGTAATCAAAATTTTAGAAAAAAAGCAGGGGTAAATATTTTTGATGAATAATGAAACTTTAAACATAAAACAAATTCATGAGGAAGGAATTATTAAAGTAAAAAAATTGTTATCCTCGACAGAGTTAGAATTAGTGAAAAAAATAATTAACAAAAATTTAGTAGAAAAAAATGACTCAAAAAGTTACTATTCAACTAATTTTTTTCAACTGTTAATGAAAATACATAATTTGAAAAAGTTTAGAGATCATTTGTATTTAATAAATTTAGCAAAAAAAAAGAAACTGAACATTATTTCAAATCAAGTATTTAATAAACAAACAAAATTACGATTTGTTGATGCATACAAAAATGAAATAAATAATACAAATCATTTACCTTGGCATACTGACCAAGCATATCACGAAACTAAAAAAACGACAACGACATCAGGTTTCGTAAATCCAGACAAATGGCACCTTAAATTTTTTATCTATTTGACTGATGTTGGCCCTGATAACGGATGCATGAGTTATATACCTAAATCTCATAAAATTGGATACGCTTTAAGAAAAGGTATATTTGAAAAAAAAATTAAGTACCAAAAATATTGGTCATTAAAAGATTTCAGAAATATTATAAGTGATAAAAACAATAAAGATTACATAATAAATCAAATTGAAGATCAAAATATATTTGAGGAATTTCTTAAAGACACTGAGTTTGCGGAAAAAAACTTAGATACCAAAAAATTTGATTACAGTTTAAAAGCTGGAGATGCAATTATTTTTAATGAGGGCGGTGTACATAAAGCGTCACAATCAAAATTAAGTGAAAGATTAGTTTTAAGATATTTATATAAATAGAAATGATGAATTTGGAAAATAAATTTAAAAATAAAAAAATTATCGTTACTGGTCACACCGGATTCAAGGGGTCATGGTTGACTTATTGGCTTCTAAGTTTTGGGGCAAAAGTGATTGGAATTTCAAAAGATATACCCACTAAACCATCAAACTATGAGGCTTTAAATCTTAAAAAAAAGTGTATTGACTTAAGATTGGACATAACAAATTTAAAAAATATTAAAAAATTAATTTTAAACAAAAAACCTGATTATATTTTTCATTTGGCAGCTCAATCTTTAGTCAATAAATCCTATAATTTTCCTGTTGAGACTTTTAAAACTAATTCAATGGGGACTTTAAATATTCTTGAGTCACTTAGAAGTTTGAAAAAAAAATGCACAGTGGTAATTATTACAAGTGATAAAAGTTATAAAAATATTGAAATAGAGAGAGGATATAAAGAAGATGATATTCTTGGTGGTGATGATCCTTATAGCGCCTCCAAAGGTTCGGCCGAGATCATTATCCAGTCTTACTTAAAATCTTATTTTCAAAAACAAAACAAGATATTAATTGGTATAGCAAGAGCCGGAAACGTGATAGGAGGAGGTGACTGGTCAGAAAATAGATTAATTCCAGACTGCATGAAGTCTTGGTCAAAAAATAAAAGAGTAATAATTAGAAATCCTAAATCTACAAGACCTTGGCAGCATGTTCTTGAAGCACTAGGTGGTTATTTGATATTTGCTGTAAAGTTAAACTCAAATAAAAAGCTACATGGACAAATATTTAATTTTGGACCAAGCAGTTACAAAGAACACGAAGTTATAAAATTGGTTAAATATATTAAAAAATTTTGGAATAAATTTGAATGGAAGATTGTTAGCAAAAAGAACACTTTTCATGAGTCAAAATTATTAAAGTTAAACTGCAATAAGGCAAAAAAAATATTAAAATGGAAAAGTGTTTTAAATTTTAATGAAATGATTGGAATGGTCACTAAATGGTATAAATGTTTTTATACCAACAAGAAAGAAATTGAAAAGCTTTCAACAGTTCAGATAAAAACCTATCAAAAAATTTTAAACAACCGATTATGAAAGTAGTTATTTTAGCCGGAGGCCAAGGCACAAGAATTTCTGAATATACCAAAACAATACCTAAGCCTATGATAAAGGTTAAAGGAAAACCAATAATTTTAAGGATAATGAATTTTTACGCAAATTATGGTTTTAAAGAATTTTACATAGCCTTAGGTTATAAAGGTAAAATAATAAGAAATTATTTTAAAAACTTTAAAAAAAAATGGAAAATCAACCTAGTAGAAACAGGTGCTAATACTATGACTGGAGGAAGACTTAAAAGATTAAAAAAATATCTTAAAGACGAGACTTTTTTAATGACCTATGGAGACGGATTATCGAATGTTAATTTAAAAAAATTGATTGCTTTTCATAAAAAAAATAAAAAAACTGTGACTGTAACATCGGTTAGACCTCCCGCTAGATTTGGACATTTAAAAATTAAAGGAAATATTGTTAAATATTTTAAGGAAAAATCTAATTTAGATGAAGGCTGGATTAATGGTGGTTTTTTTGTAATTGAGCCCACTTTTTTTGATTACATTAGTAACGACATGACATTTCTTGAGAGAGAACCTTTAGAAAATATAACAAAAAAAAATCAACTATCTGCCTTTAAACATGAAGGATTTTGGCAATGTATGGATACTTTGAGAGATAAGCAAAAATTAGATGAAATTTTAAAAAAAAAGAAATTTAAAAAATTGTTTGAATAAAAAAATTTTAATCGCTGGCGGATCAGGGTTTATAGGATATCACTTGGCAAAAAAAGCTTTAAAAAAAAGATATTCTGTAAGTATTATTTCCACTAAAAGACCTCTTAAAAAAAGGTATTTAAAAAAAGTTAAATATATTTATTGTGATATAACCAACAAAAAAAAATTAAAAAAAAAATTAAATTCAAACTTTGATTTTATAGTAAATTTAGCTGGATATGTTAATCACCAAGAAAAAACAAAAACTTATAATAGCCATTATAAAGGTTGTAAAAATTTAGCTGATATCTTTCTAAAAAAAAAATTTATTTCTTTTTTACAAATTGGAAGTTCAGCGGAGTATGGACATTCTAAGGCCCCACACTCTGAATTTACAAAATGTGATATCAAATCCAACTATGCAAAAGCTAAATTTGATGCTCATAATTATCTTAATAAATTATACAGAAAAAATGATTTTAAGTTTAATGTTATACGACTTTATCAGGTTTATGGTCCGAAACAGGAATTAAATAGGTTTATCCCAATCGTTATCCATAATTGTTTAAAAAATAAAAATTTTCCATCCTCTGAAGGAAAACAGAGTCGTGATTTTCTGTTTATAGATGACGTAGTAAATGCTATTTTCAAAGTTTTAAATAATAAAAAAAGTGTGAACCAAACTTATAACATCGGTTTTGGTAAACCACTCAATATCAAATCTTTAATTATGAAAATTGTAAATTTATGTAAAGGCGGTAAACCATTATTTGGAAAAATCAAACTTAGAAAAG
>MDTA01213562.1_pt1 | contig 22117 bp, 20 predicted proteins | sample 811151 | NCBI WGS metagenome assembly MDTA01 (sample SAMN05326648, study PRJNA326480) | marine metagenome | isolation source: seawater | place: Indian Ocean: South | collected 2010
CCTCACAACACTTCATAGATCCGGGTTCTCCTTTTCAAGTAAATCAAATATATTTTCTATGTCCTCGTCCTCAAGACCAAATTTCTTGCTCGTAGAGGACCCTGAGTCTGTCAGTTTCTTGGACTCTGCTCTCTTAGCCTTACTGTGCTTGCCGTTGTCTTCCTGATACCTTGCAATATAACTCAACAAATCCTCATCCTGATTTATATAGCCAGATATGATCGCACGAAAAAACTCAGACTGACTTAAGTTATCATAATTCAATCTAATCTTAAAGTCAGCATGTTTCTTCTCGTTTTCATAAAAAACAACTTTCTTTGTGTCCTTACCGTACCCCATTTATCGCCTCAGTAAGATATGGCTTGAACTCTCAACCTGAGAAGCTGATGTTTGCACCACGAATTCTGCGTTGGATTGTAATTCTGTCAAGTTCCTTGCACCGGAATATGAAAACCCGCTGCGAATATTGTTCTCTAACAGGGAGAGGATTTCACCCACCGGGCCCTTGTAAGCTATCGTTGTAGCCACACCCTCTAAGCTTGCTGTCCTTCCTCGCCAATCGTGCTGAGCCTCCTTAGAAGCCATGCCTCTGTATTGCTTGTACTTCACTCCGTTTGTGCCCTCAAAGACAATCCCTGGAGACTCATCAGTTCCCGCGAGCAAAGAGCCCAGCATCGCAAAGTCTGCTCCTGCTGCCAGCGCCTTCACGATGTCGCCTGCGTTCTTCAGTCCCCCGTCTGCAATAATTTTTGCATCGCGATCAGACTTTGCACACTCGATAATTGTTTGCAAGCCTGGAAGTCCGTGCCCTGTCTGTACCCTCGTAGTGCAGATGCTTCCACCTCCGATGTTGCACTTAATAGAGTTTGCACCCCAGTCAGCTAAGTCATTGAACCCTTCGAGGGTTGCTACGTTGCCTGCCATAATATGAAAGTCGTCAGGCAGATTGTCCCTCAGCTTTTCAAGCGCCTCCTTCATGAGGATATGGTGACCGTGGGCGACGTCGACACAGACAAAGCTAGCTCCGTTGCCGCAAAGCGCCTGTGCTCGCTCGACAAAATCTCCGGTCACGCCGACAGCAGCACCCACCCCGACACCTGCTTTTTTTACCATCTCACACTGTTCAAAGATGGTGTTGTAGCGATGAATGACTCCGACGCCACCCTCGGACCTCATGGTCCTAGCCATCTCGGACTCCGTAACGGTGTCCATTGGGCTGGAAATGATTGGTAGCGTCAGCTTCAACTCTCCCAGCCGACCAGAGATATCAACCTCTGATCTAGATCTTATGTCTGAATACTGAGGGACCAAAAGAACGTCATCATATGTATAAGCCTTCTTCATTACTCCTCCTCTAGAAATGGCGCACAGTAATCAAGATACTCCTCTAGTGTATCTGGCTCGTAACCAGTTGCTGGAGGTTCATCAGGGAATGGCACCTCGATTACATTTCGACTCTTATCATCACCCTCACCATATGGCTCGTCAGTGAAGATAAAAATAGTTGGAGACCCGTCAGCTTCAAGAAGCTCAACCAAGTCTTGATTTTCCCAGTAATCTACCTCATAGAAACTGAAGTGATCTGAATACTTCTTTGCCATCTGCTCGTATACCGGGGCGAGTTCCACACAGAAATGGCACCCGTCACTCTTAAACAAGAGCACGCTCGCCCTATTGGTATCCATAATTTGCTCGTTGAAATTGGATTCGCTGATAACTGATACTGCCATTTTATTTGTCTCCCGTGGAGCCAAAGCCCCCGTCACCGCGAGACGTGGTGCCGCCATAAATATTATCTTCCTCCACAACCTCGACCCCTGGTGTGACAACTGGGATGAGCACAGCTTGCGCCAACTTATCGCCCTCGTAGATGATCTGATTGTTGTTGCCAATGTTGTGCAGGTTCACAAAAATCTCGCCGTCGTAGCCACTGTCAACGACACAAGCGCCAGTCACCAGAGACTTCTTCGATGCGATGCCTGACTTGTTCATAACTTGCAGCATATGTCCCGGTGGCACGGAGATCTTCAGCCCAGTTGGCAACACCATAGTTTGCCCCGGACGGAAGTGAGCCTCCTTCAGCGCTGGGTCGCTAGGACAATAGAACAGATCCATTCCTGCATCTGTTGGGTGATACCTCTTTGGTACCTTTGCACCTTCCCGAACTTTGTAAACTTTGACTGTCGGACTGGTGGTGTGATTTGACGGATATTTTATAGTCATTGTTACTCCTTTATAATATTTTAACCCAAGAGGCGGAAGTTTTTCAGCCCTCGCGAACTAAATCCCCACTGCTCATCAAAATCCAATTTTGCCATGTACGGATGATTCAAAAAGATGTTGTCCTTACCCGGCTGGACACCCCAGCACTTAATGGAATTCATCTTTGATGAAGAATCAATCACCTTGATAATATAATAAGGTCTCCCCCTGGCTGTCTTCTTTACGATCACTTCTCGTGGCACAAACCAAGCCACACTGATATCATCGTCCCACTCGCCCAGAGGTGGCACACAATTGTCATCTAAGTTTTGTCGAATAGAATCCTTCATAATCATTGACATCGGGAAGATACCAGTCAAGCTGACCAAGTTCTCTACCAACTCTTCATTGGTGAACTCACCCTCTGGCTCATAAAGATCAATGTTCTCTTCAAACTTCTTCTTGCTCTTTGGTCGGTCGACAGCTACGGCAGACCAAAAGTGCTTGAGACCTGTGAAGCGCTCATCAACTAATGTGTTCAGTGCACCGGAGCGACAAAGGACGTCCAGTGCTTTCTTGTTGAGCTTTGAATACGATATCCCCTCGCAAAACAAAAGACCATCGACATTATCAAAGGGTCGATTATTGACGATTTGCTCAATCGCCTTGTCGCCCAAGCCCTTGATAGAGTTGAGAGGCTGAATCAAAGTTCTCGGATCCTCTGGTGAGATGTCCCAGGTGTTGCCCGATAAGTTTATGTCCACCCCGTTGACGGCAAACCCCATATTCTTGGCAATTCCAATCGCCTTCTCCTTGCGGGACTCAGGCTCCTTGTCCAAGAATGCAGCCATCCACTCAGATGGGAAGTAGTTGAACAACCAAGCACACTGGTAAGAAAGAATACTGTAACTGACTGCGTGAGACTTGTTGAAACCATAGCCGGAAAAGTATTCAAACGTGCGCCACAAGCCCTCTGCCTGCTTCTGCTTCAGCCCCTTCTCCAGGCAACCATCGATAAACTTCCTGTAGATGGCGTCTTTCTCCTCGTGACCCTTGCCAGTCCCTTTCTTCGTCAAAAGCTTCCTCAGTTTATTGCCCTCATCAAGAGTCAAGTTCTTGCCCAGCTTATGAGCCAGCAAAGCAATCTGCTCTTGAAAGATCAGGAACCCAAAAGTTTCATTCGTCACCTCCTCGACAATCGGATGGGCATACTTGATAGAAACAGGGTCCTCCTTCGCTTCCACGTACCTATCATGCACCTTGGCAGACAATGGACCGGGACGGTAGATAGAGGTAATTGCAGCGAGGTCAATTATTGACGTCGGCTTAGCCCTCTTGCAAAAGCCTTGCGCCCCCTTCTCTGTGAACTGAAAAATACCTGCCCATCGACCCTTATGAAAGACGTTCTTATAGACCCCCTCATCGTCGAGGTTGATCACGTCTGGGTGCAAGTTCGCCTCGTAATATTCCTTGATGTCATTGAATGAAGGCTCAGCAATGTTGTGATGTCGCTGAAGGATGTGCTTGATACACCCCTCTACCATTCTCAGCGAAGCCAAGCCGAGAATATCAAATTTAATAAACCCAAGCGGCTCAAGGTGGCGGACGTTCTGCCCTTCAGACCACGGGGTCTGCCTGACTCCTCCTGAATTGATAAGCGGCATGTGCCTGTGAAGATCATCAGCGATCACAACTCCACCAGCGTGTCGAGATGCTGACCTGATTTGACCATATAGTGTATTGACATGAGTCTTTACCTTTGGATACTTTGCTAGGAACTTTTGCAGTGTCTCGGAATAGTCCATAACCTCCTGAAAGGTTGGATTGTAGACGCCCGCTGTCTGTCCCCTTGCTCGCTTTGCCTTCGGTGTCGCCTCCTTGAGCATAACACTGGTGACCTTGTTGACCTCGGTAAAGGGCACGCCATAAAATTTAGATATATCCTTGACCAGCGAGCGTAGTTGTAGTGTGTTCCAGTTTGTAATCGGGACCACCGTATTTTCACCCCACTCGTCAATGAGAAGTTCCTTTAAGGACATTGGGTCAGATACATCGTAATCAATATCTGGGTAGTCCTTGGCGTCTTTTCTCAGAAATCGACTAAAGAGTAGCCCGTACTTGATTGGATCCACCTGGGTGATGTCCAGCACGTAAGCCACGAGGGAGCCCGCCGCAGAGCCCCGTCCAGCCCCCGTAAGCTGCGCCCCCGTTGCCTTGTCTGCAATAGCCTTCATCGTTAGGAAGTATTTGCTAAACCCACGCTCACTAATGACGCCCAACTCTTCTTTTAGTCGAGAGACATATTCAGGGTGTTGATGCAAATCCCTCTCCTTCAACCCCTCGATGCACATCTTCGTCAATGCACTGGTCTCCGTCTCCCCTTCGGGAACTACAAAGTTAGGTAAGCGCACAGTGGAGTCCGGATAAAAATCTTCAATGACCTCGTGAGCAAGTCGATGAGTCGCCACAATGCTTTCCCTGATGATCTCATCATCGTATTCTTCGCCCACCACCCCTGAATATTTTTTGTAGGAGTCCCACATCTCATCGCCGTTCTTGGGATAAAGCTCGTACTCCAAGCTCTCCCTAGACTCTGGCAGGTCATTGTCTGCATACCCCGGCTTAGAACGACCGAGCCAGCCAAGCTGACGATAAAGCTCTCTGTCCTTAAACGCTTCTGGGTTGGGATAGTGACTGTCCGCAGTAGAGATTAGCTTTAACCCTGTCTCCCTGGACACAGCAATGATGTTTCTGTTGATATGGTGTTGCTCTGGGACGCTGTTCCACTGTAGTTCACCATAGAAATCCTCTCCGAAGATATCCTGAAACTGTTCGACCGTCTCCTTCATCGCCGCTTGAACCATCTCATCGCCGAAGTCGCGAGACATCCAGTAGTCCTGCGAGAGCACCCCTCCCATACATGCAGATGATACAATCACCCCCTCAGAGTGCTCCCGCAGCATTTCAAAATCAATCCTGGGGTATCGATAAAAGTTTTCCGCCTTGTAAGACTTAGACACAAGCTCGAAAAGATTATTAAGACCCTTTTGGTTTTTTGCCAACAGTACTAAGTGCGACCGCCGCTTGATGAAGTCTTTCTCTCCACTCTTTGTCGCGCCCTCGTCCTCCACCGTGGCTGCTGATTGGGTTCCTCGACCTTTCTTTTTTGACTCCTGAAGATTGTTGTACACCTTTCTCCACTCACTTAGAGACTTGACGAAATAAGCTTCGATGCCGTAGATCGGCTTGAAGTTTCTGCCTTCGGCGCGCATCTTCTTCGCGTGCAGGACCTGATAGGACAAGCCATTCATGTTCCCGTGATCTGTCAACGCTAGCGCATCTGATCCATTGCTATACGCAAAGTCCATGTGGTCTTGCGGGTATCCCAGCCCATCGAACACACTAAAGCAACTGTGCCCGTGCAGATTTACAAAGGGGATTGTCTGTTCTTTTCTCAATTTTGTCTCCAGTCTTGGATTGAATTATGTCTCATCATATATTGTTGAGTTCGACACGTCAAGTGTTTTTTACGAATTCCACTTATTAAATTTACCACCGAAGAGGTGCTTCGGCTTTGCCATCAAAAGCCTGTGGGGCGACGACAGAAAATCACAGTACAGTTCCCAAGAGTCTATGCCATAATACCACGACACATCGACGATCTTAGAATAGTTTATGTCTGCCGTCTCGAACACCGTGTCCAGGCTGAAAAATCTAGCAGAATACCTCTCAGATGGTGGTAGTCTTTCTGAGGGTATACCTGTCTGTCCCGGCTTCTTTATTCCGGTACCCTTGCTCCTGACGGTGCGAACATATCTCTTGTAATCTTCTGGGCCAAACGTAAACCCTAGATACAGCCCATCGCGAACTGAAAATCCGTTGTACTCCAAAAATAAATTTCTTTCGGACGATATATCTTTTCGATATTCTCGAAGAATGTCGATATCATAAGTGCCGTGAGGAAAAGCAACATAATATTTGTCCGGGGTCAGCCACTTGCTCATCTTCCTGCTGATATGGTAGGCAGATAGGGCACCGTGAAGCACGCTCCACCCAAGACAGTCTCTCTTTCCCCGGTCCTTGGGATGAATAGGCACATAAAATATCGGGATCTCCCTCTTCTCAGTTGCGTGTGAGGCATATGTTCTACCAAGGCTAACCGGATCCTTAATATAATCCCCCAGGCGGTGCTTTATGAGTGGCTTCATATCATCATTGCATATCAGCCATATAGTTTCACATCCAGCCATCGCACACTCTGCCACTGCACGCTCAACGGCGAGATAGTCTGGTGCTATTGGCATCATGCAGTCGTGCCACGGCATACTAAAGTCCATTGGCTGACCAGCAACAGGAACGATGCCAGCTAAATGAAAAGACTTCTCACTGGTAAAGTTATTATCCAAGCTCTGGGACTCCGATCACTTGTCGTCGTGAGTGTTCGATCCGGATCGCATAATACTTCTTTTTCAGAGGATTGTTGGGGTCTCTTCCATTGCTCTGCCCCTTGATGCCAACCGACTTCATCCAGTTTAAAGTCTTGTACATTGCTGGGACAATAGAGTATTCACTCGACCCTAGTTCTTCACTTGTCAGGTGAGATATCGCCACTAGATCTTTCTTGTTGTGATTCCCGGCGATTCGATCACTTGGGTAGAAGCAAACCTGATTGATAAAATTATCCTCACCCTCAAAAAAATCAAACTCGTGTACGCAGCCAGAGCGGACACTGAACCAATCCAGAACAAGTGAGCGATCTGAAAGTGTGGGGACTTCTTCGCAGTGCTCCGAGCCGATGACCTTTCGTGGATCCATTAGATGAATCTTTTCTACCGCCAAATCAATCTTCTTGTTTCCCCTGGTGGTGATAGACAATTCATTTTTAGATTTGATTCGGATAGTCGCGACCTTATCTGAGAGTGGAAGCCTGCCCTCTATTGAAAGCTCAAAAAGCAAGCGCTCCCAGAGTAAATGCTTGGGAGCGCCAACCACCTTTGTGTCTGTGTCCCCCGTCAAGACTCTTGCCTCGTTGGGAATGTTGAAGGGCAGGGTATACTCTGGATCGAAAAAATCAAAACGATGGGGTGGCTCAATTAAGTTCTGGATTAATACGCAGTCGTTGTCATAAGCAAACTGCACTGCGTCTAATCCGGAACCAACTACAAGGTCACGACCCAAGAAGCTTTCCCACAACATGGTTCAGCAGGACCATATGGAAAGTCTCTCCTGCCACCTCGACAGATTCAATCATATGATTACGGACAACCAATGAATCACCCGGTGAGATATCTTCGACACCTTCCGACTTCCTCATAACCTTCACCACTGCAAACTCTGGACCTCGGTTGCCCTTGTATCCATCAGGTAGCAAGACTGCTGACTCGTCTTCTTTTTCTGCGGTCTTTTCCACCCAGATATGCCGATTGAATGGTAGAATCTTAACAGCCATTTCTACCGCCCCACTGTCTTTGTAACACGCTCGTAAAAGTCCATCAACTGCTCAATATCGATATTGTTCTTCATCAATCGGTAAGCCTTGACAGCCATGCTAATTTCTTCTCGCTCAAGCCACCCATTCTCAAGATAATTTTTCTTGAGATCTCGCTTGTGCTCCTTGTAGGGTTCCATCTCGTCCTCAATCTGTGACAAGGACTTGATATAGTTTGTGATATGCTCTTCTTTGGTGTTGCTCATCTCTCTTCCTTTCTAAAAAATCTCGCAAGTTCCCCCGGCACAAGCCAGTTCGCCAGACAAGTTTGTATTGTCATCATTTTCCTTGACTTGGGTCAAATCAACCTCGCTCAAGGTGTTCAACATCGCCTCGTAGGTCTCCTTAGAGCAGTCCTCAAATGGTGGCTGCTTGTAGGTGCCACCATCATAGGGAAGTACGCTCAATCCGTTGTACACGTCCCTATTATCCCACATCCATTCGCCCACGTCAACCCATTCTGCATCTTTTACAGAAATAGTTGCGGATACGTTGTGAGTGTTTTGCCCGTTCCGATGCCCAGGTCTGACCCACTCACCAGTTATTTTAGCAACTCTCTTAAGGAGTTGTAAAGCACTTTCTGTTCTTAAAATCGCACCCTCTGGTGACCGCTGAGGTACAGAAATAACTGCCGTGTCATGAGGTCTGAAGTACTCATCCTCAACCAACTCCGGATGATTCTGAACAAGGTGACTGTAAATCGCTTCGTTCTTTCCGACTCGGATTCTGCGAATATAATAATCATTATGCCACGCATGGATCCCACTGGATGTTCCCAGGGTCAGGGAAGTTGTCCCGGCTGGCTTAACGCAGGTTGTTCTTGCTGCTGATCTAATCCCTAACAAGCTTGCAACCCTTGCGTTTTCTTCTTTGACCTGCTCGGAGGCTGCTGACAAATTAATATTCTCATCCAACACTCGACCTGAAGCGATGCCTGTCATGCTGACGCCGACAAGAGCATCTTTTTCCGTTGTTTTTTGCCAGACATCCCTAAGGTAATGGAAGTCGGTATACCCAGCTTGCAGGGTGCCGATGAAAGCTGCGGCTCTCGCTCTCGACTCTAGGTCACTCTGGTTCTCGACGTCCGATACATTTATCTCAGTCAAGTTGCAGAACTGATATGGTCTCAGGGCAATCTCACAACAAGGGTTGGTTCCCCAGTCCTTATCATTTGAAAAATAAAATCCAGGCTCACCAGCGCCAGAAGCTCTGACCCTCTCCCAGAGATCTAAGAAAAAGTCCTTGGTAACCCTGTGGCGCAAGAGCACAACCGAATTGTTTGCACGGCCGCGCTGAGGATTCTTTTCCCACCAGTTTCCCGACTTGGAAGAAAGCATCTCGTCATCATCTGCACTAAACAGAGAGATGAGTGCCGCTCTTCGGATGCCACCAGCAAGGACTGCATCTGCGATATGACAGATCAGATCGTGAACCTCGATAGCTGTCAACTTGTCGCCTGTCGACTTAGACTCAAAAATGCCACCCACCTTGAGCAGGCACTCTTTTAGAGGCTGAGGACCGGGTGCCTTACCACCGGAAGTTACCAGCGCTGCCCCCTTGGGTCTGATGTCACTGAAGTCAAATCGAAGTGGCGAGCCTCCAAAAAAATAAGAACGAACAAGAGCCTTGACAGCATCCGCCCAGCCCTCGATCGAATCCCCAATAAGATACCTCTTAGACCTCTTCGATGTTGGCTTCTGGATCTCTGGCAGCTTATCGACGTGGTGCTTTTGCACAGAATACCCTACCCCTGTACCACCAAGAAGGAGAAACATTACCTCGCTGAAAGATCTCCAATCGTCAATGGGCAAGAAAGCGCAGTTGTAAATCCGGTTGGGTGCAACCTCAATTGGTTTGCCACCAAACTGCATCGATCGCATCGATGGTAATACTTTCTTATCATAGACTAGCTTGTAGTTTTCATCGATCTCCTTTGCTAGGAGAGGATACTTCTTTTTGTGCATCTCCTTGTTACGGGTGACAAGCTCGTTCCATGTCTCCCTTCTATTTTCCTCTGTCAGGTGCCTCGCGTACTTCATATGCACAGTAATATCTGATAAGATCTCTGATGCCACTCTCTCGTTAACTTCACTCATTATTTCGCCGCCTCCTTAAATCTCTTGTATTTCTCGGTCAGTAATTCTTTTTGTTTCTTGGTGCTCTCCTCGATGACGCTAGTTACGGTCTCCCCTTGGGATGGTAAAACGTCAATGCTCACATTGGAGGTATCCATAAATATCGGATAGACCAGTCCGTCTGGACCGTTTCTGTTCTTGGCGACGAAGGCTCGCCCAGTATTGGAAGCCTTGTCCTCTATTGTTCTAGAAATTGAGAATATAAAATCTGCCACGAAGCACTTATTGAAAGCTTCGGAGATAGACTCCATCGTAATAACTTCTGCGTTCAAGCCACCTCGGTTCGTCTGAGATGCCGTATATAGCGGTACCTCATTCTCCTGAGCGATTGCTCGAAGATCTTCATAAATGGTTTCCAACTCGTGCCTCTTTTCTTTCCTGACTATGTTTGGTCTCAGAAGATCGCCATAGTCGACGAGAACCATGTCGACATTGATGTCGCGCTGTCGTAACTTCTCTAGGTGATTTCGTATCATCTGTGGAGTCGCAGTTTTTGTCGGGTACTCCTTAATAATTAAATCTCCCTCGATGTCTTTCACGTTCTCGTAAATCTCATCCTTGTTCAGAAACACCTTCTGAAGGGGGATGCCTGTCAAGCAACTATCATACCTCGTTGCGACAACAGTATCCTGAAGTTCAAGCGTGTAGTGAACAACGGTCTTACCCTCCCTTAACGCTTGTGCACCAAGGTGGACCAAGACCATCGATTTACCTGCCCCAGTTGGAGCAATAACAACTCCCAACTCGCCTGAACCAAGCCCTCCCTTGGTTAGGTCGTCAACAATGCGCCAGCCAGTAGAGACAGGATTACGAGCCTTGAGTTGAAATCTTTTCTCAAAGTCCACCTTGTAATCGTAGCCGAAATCCCTACTACAGCCCAATTTGAGCGCCGAATTAATTACCTCGCTTATCTCATTAAAGGAGGAGTTTTTCAAAAGACTCACAGATTTCAGCATAGCCTCTTTTAGCTTCTGCTTTCGGCAAAAATCAAGGGCAGTATCCTTAATATACTCCTCTCCATCGACCGATAGTTCAGACTTATAAATTCTTGCAAAAAAATCTCTGGTCTGCTTTATCGTTGCCTCGTTCTCCCCAGCTAGGGATGACCTAAGCACAGTCAACATTGTGTTGCTGGTCGGGTGTGACTTGTACTGCTCCCTGTAGTCAAAAATCTTTGAGACAAACAGACGGAGATACTTCAACTCGAAAAAGTCAATCGATAGCACTTCCTGTATCTGATCTGAGAATGCTCTGTCGATTAAGATCAACTGTGCTAAGCCCTCTTGAAAGGACTTCCCATAAGTTGAAAAGTCCACCTGTTCTGTTGTCTCGTAGTTCATGAATCCCCTTAAAGTTAATCTAACTTAGCACAAATCAATTGTCATTTGCAACTGAAATCTTCTTGAGGACGCAAAATAAATCTGCCCAAGAGTCATACTGTCCCATACCGAAACCATCAACAGCCATCATCTTCACAATCTCTGTCTTGTTGAAGTCTCGACCAGAATTTTCAATCGCCCATCGGACCTGCTCCTTTGCCTGAGGGGACATGGATGGTGCGTACAGTTGCATAATTTGATAGTTCTCTTCGATGCGATCTCGATGCTCCAAGATTGCATTGTGGAACTTCAACTTCTTTTCTACACCCTCACAATAATCAATCACCTCGTCAATAAAGACAGACCTGTCCTCTGCGAGAAAAGGCATCCTCTTTGCCAGAGTGGCTAAGCCAACGCCCGGAACTCCCGGCAAGTTGTCGCTCTTATCGCCTGCCATAGCCCGAGCCAAGGCAAAATTGACCGGGTGGATTCCATACTCATCCGTGATACTCTTCTTGTTCAAGACCTGCTTCTTGATGGGTCTGAACAACACTGTCTTATCGTCGCAGAGTTGAAAGAAGTCTTGGTCTTGTGACATAATGACCTTCTGGGATTCCTTCAATGATGGCATTTGAGAAATATACGCAATGACATCATCCGCCTCGATCTCAGGTACAAAAGTCTGAGTGACTGGCATATTATTAAGATACTCCATCAGCCTCTTTTGCTGCCAGACCTTGTTGTTGACTTCCTCATCTTCTGTTAGATTTCTAATTGCTCTGTTCAGACGAATGGGTTTGCGACCCTGCTTGTAGTTACTGTTAACTGTCCTACGCCTACGAGATCCACCCTGACCGTCCCAGGCAATTACAATCTTATCAGGCTTTGTGTCTCTGACGGTAGTTTGCAAGATTCGTAGGAAGCCTCGAATGCCGCCAACGGGCTGACCGTTTGACGACAACGAGGGATCCACAATGTACCCGCGAAAAAATGCGTTGAGTGCATCTACAATTAAAACTCTACTCTTCTTCATAAAAGTCTGCCGCAGTCCCTTCACGCTTATCAAACTTTAAAATAACCTCTCTGTCGATCAACTCAAGCACTCGGGCTCGGAACTTTTCATTGACGATCTTCTCGCTCCATCGACTAGGCTGGAACTTTTCTTCTGTTCCATCCTCGTATACCAAAGAGCACCACGAGCCAGACGACTTGATGGAATCTGAGCCTTTGATTGCATCGTACCAACTCTCTTCGTCTTGAACCCCGATCTCGTCGCCCCACATAATCTTAAAATTACATTGTCGACCTTGCGTGCCAAATCGAGACTTTTCCAATTTCACTCTGACCTCATTCCCAATTCGGAATCCGTTTTCATCATTGATGAAAGAAGCTTTCGCCTTCCGACGAGTCAACCAGATTCGGAGCGAGTATGAATAAATCATTGCCTTGCCACCCGGAGTCATATACGGAGTAACAAGAGCCTCTGATGGGGATCGTGTGATGTTTGCCTTAAGCTGATTCAGGACCAAGAACGTGCTTTGCGAATTTGCAATCGGCACTGTCAACTTCGACATGCCCTTTGAAAGAATCCTCGCCTTGACAGCCATTGAAGACTGCGGATTGAAGTCACCCTCCACATCAGAAATTGCAGGAGTGAGTGCCAAAGAGTCCCAAATAAAAAGATACTTATTTCCTCCGCCCAGAAGATCTTCGATGGTCTCTAGTACAAACTCAACCGACTGGGCTTGAACATAAAGAAGATTTTCCAGATCGCAACCTGCCCGCTCCAAAAATGTCGGATCGATTGCCGACTCGCTGTCGAAATACACAACGTCAATACCCATCTTCTGGGCGTTTGCTGCAATCTGTGCAGCCATGTAAGACTTGCCCGAAGCTTCTAGTCCTGCAATCTCGACGATCTTTCCAACCGGAATACCGGCTAGCTTTCCTCGGCAGATAATAGAATCTAGCCACCGAGAACCTGTAGGGATCCACTCCTTGACTTCTGTCGGGTTGCCTTCCCTTAAATTGTGAGCTACACTGTAGCCCGCCCTCTTGTTGATAAGCTTCCGCATGTCATCCATAGAGAGCTTACCTGCTGTACTTTTTGTTCTTGCCATTGTATCCCCTTGTTAGTAAAAAATAGCGGGGGGTTGCCCCCCCGCTTAAAACAGACTAGCTGTTCAAAAGCTCCTCGAACGCACTCTCCACATCTACACCACCTGAATTAGTGTTCGTGTTGGTGTTATTATTGTATCGAGTGGTCTCGGTGCTGCTATCTTCAGTCTCGGTAGTGCCGAGAAGGAAATTGTCCAAAATCTGACCAACCTCTTCTGAAGTCTTGCGCTCAAAGACCGAATCAAATTCTGGTACACTGTCCAGAAACTCTGCTGACTGGTCGGCGTTCTCCACAAGTGCAGACGAACGCCTGCGAGGTGTGAGCTTAGTTTGTGGGAACGAAGCGCCTGCTGGCTTTCCGTAGTGGAGAACCAAATCCGTGCCGGTCTCGGGGTCCGTGATGTCCCCATAGTCCGGGTTACATACAAGGTTAATAAGCTGCTGATATACAGTCTTTCCATAGCCCCAAATTCGCACGCCCTTGTCTTCCTCGCCTCGTACAATGACGGGCGAGAAGAAGCGCTGACGCGCCATCAAATTCTTTGCCTGCTTAATACTCTCCTCGGTCTTCTCGTTGAAGAGCTTCCGCACAAACGAATCCAAAGGATCGTCCTCACCAAAGTTCTTCTTGGGACTCAGAAAAGCAGGGGCATCCAAGTTGTAGTGAAACCAGTAGTCCTTAAAGGGATCGCCATCTGCGGTTGGGACAATGCGAATTGTCTGTTCCCCGTCTGACGGACGCCAAAAGGTATCCTTGTTTCCACCACGGTTGTTTAGGGCTTCCTGCCGTGCCCTGATCTTATCCATATCAATAGCCATTTTTTCTCCTTGTGCTTTTAGCTATAGTATACTCAGCAAATTTCCTGAGCATCTGATCAATATTACCCAACTCTTTTCCGTTTGTCAAGTCTGAATTTTTGAAGTGTGGTAAACACAAAATCCATGGTCTTCTTCGTATTGAGTTGTATAAACACTATATGTTACTTTAGTATTTTCGTCAAGTCTTTTCTTTGCCGACTCGGTAATTTTCTTTTTCAGGGTGCCGTCAGTCTGAGCACGCTCTTGGTTGACACCGTAAAAGTAGTCCTTCTGCCTGACTAGATCAAAATCAAGAAACGCCTTGTCCTCGTCCTGTTCTAAGTCCACCAATCCAATGGTGCTTATTCTCGCAGAATCTACCGCGTCCTGTCGATTTCCAAATATAGGCTCTATGTGCGTGTATACATTTATCATATGAAAGACCGATACGATATATTCATTCAATGCGTCATAGTATCCTGCGACCGGTACTGATCCTAGTGCTGCTTCTACCATCTTATTGTCAACAATAAAAATTTTCTCAAACACACCAGACCGTGCATACTCCTGAAGAACCCCTCTTACCATGTCCTCCCTCTTTTGGGATGGCTCGCTCAGGAAGTCTAAATCGGGCTTGATGTACAGCACATTGATGTTGCAATGTTTCAAGTTCTCAAGAATTCGCAAAGAAGCTGATGCGATCTTGCCTGCTCCACAAACAACGAACAGGACATCACCAGAAACATCTTTGAAAAAAGACTTCATGCTCGGACATCCTGCCTCATATTCCTCTGCCGTCTTCTTCTTGGGCATTGCATAGGTGCCATTCTTCTTGTAACCCTTCAGCCCCTCATCTATTTTGTAGATTTTATACTGAGGGTAATTTGCAAATTTGCTCGCTATGCTACACCCTGCCTCGCCAAGACCTATGATTGTGTCCACTTGATCTCCCTCATGCTTCCATAGTCCTTCCCCATCTGCACGCCAACCTTGAACTTCCCAAGTTCTGTCTCTGAAAAACAGGATACCAGCTTATCGAGAATTTGTTTATCTTCTGCACTGCAATCTATGACAATACTGTCGTGTACAATAAAAATTAATTTACTTTTCCTACCCTTGAGTAGGTTATGAATTTTAATCGCTTGTCTCAGCACCATATCACTGCACGTACTCTGAAGGAGATAGCTCAAGGCGTGATCTTTGTCTGCCTTAATTTCTCTCCCGAACGGAGTTCTTACCACTTGTCCGTCCCAGTACTCTGTCAATATCTTGTCTCGGCTATAGAACTGGCTTGCTCTTTTCACTCTTAGGCTTGGATTATATAGCCAAGAAAATATCCTCTTTTTAGCTTCGTCCCTTGTAACCAGGCCTCCATATATATTCTTTGCATTCCACTCGTGCAAATCACCTGATGGTTGCTTATGTCCGGAAAGAGAAAGCAGGGTCCTCAACTCAGCAGCATTGAAGTCCAGTTCAATAAAACAATCGTTGTCTGGCTTAACTATACTTCGATGTCTGCGATCTAGGTTCAACACTGGAAAGCTTCTCTTTTTTGTTGAGAGCCTGCCAGTCTTGGTGCCAAAAACATTGTATCTCACATAAGGAAGCGCCTTTTGCACTTTCTTATATGTCCTGAGAGACGCGGTATCGAGCGAGTCTCTTGCACCCTGAAAATCTAGATTGAGCCTGTTCTCTCCCACCTCAGTAATCATCTTCGTTAGTTCCGACAAGAAATCATAATTGTCAGGCTTGGCATAGGTTTTAAACACATGCTCTGAGATTCGACTCTTTAGATCAAAGTACTCCTTCAAGAACCTCTCTGGTACCAAGTCGAAAAAACAAACCTCTTCGAGGCTTACCTTCGAGATCTTGAGAGATTTAAGAAACGCTTTCATCCTCTTAGAAACAGAAGTCCACTCACCTTTTAGGCTATCAGGACACACGTCGTCCGGAGACAAGCCCTGACAATAAAGGCTTGCATACTCAACGTCCTCATCCAGATAAGGCGCATAGGACCATGTACGTGTCAGTCCATCAGGCAACTCTCCGAAGAAAAGCTCGCCGTCCGCAAAGACGCCCACACACTCACCTTTGTTGTCTAATGTTTGAAAAATCAACGGAGACCTCTAGTCTCAGTATATCGTAGGTCCAAGCCCAGATAAAGCTCTTTCGGCGGGAGGTGACTCAATTCTCTTCCTTCTTACAAGATCGTACTTGTGCGCTCCGATGAATAGATTATCCTTTTGCTTGATATCTGTCAAGTATTTATTAAGAAAAATTAAAGCAGACTTATCATCCATCGCATGTCGCACCTGATTAGCCTCTCGAATTAATCTCTCGAAAGCAAGAGTGCCGAGTGACGTCCCCATCTCAGACAGTCTTATACGAAAATACTGACGAAGCCAGAAAGAGAACGGATAATTCCTATCTACGTATTCCTTACGCACCGGCTTTCTAGACATTATCCACGTCTTGGTCTTGGACTCTGGTGCGCCAGATCTAAAAAGATTACCTCTAGCTGTTGGCTTCCCTGTGCAAAACTGAGTGGGATCGGGATACGCTCCGACAAAAGAGTTCCAGTAGGAAGTCAGAATCCTCTTTAATAAGTCAATGTCAAAGGTATAGGACTTGTAATAATAGGTCTCGAAAATGTCAGTCGAGCCAGCGATTCCGTAAGAATCTTGATAATCTCTCATCACCTTTGAGTTAATATCGGCGACTAGAACCCACGGGGCGTTCTTATTAACTAAAAATCCGTGGTTCATTGCAGCGCGCTGGAAGAAATCAAACTCTGTGTCCTTGATAAGATTGCTTTTTAGCTCGTCGACATCTCGTGGTTCATTCTGAATCTCTACCACGAGACCACTCATCCTTGGAGAATTGTACTTACTCAAGATATAGCCTGTCTTTGTTACCGGAATGTCGTACCCGATCCTAACGAACAAGTTTATTGCCTCAGCCAGAAAATCATGGAATGTCAAAATCTTTCTTTCCACGCTTCTGATAAAATATTTTGTAAATAGAACATCATACATAATACCCATCCAATCTTCATACCCCTGGGTTGCACTGTACCAAGCGCCCTTTGGCTTTAGAACATTGTGAGCAGTATCTGCGCTTATCTTGCCCTGCATGATGGCATCCTTGAAAGTCTTTTGCAGGTCAGAAAATGAATCAGCTACAAAGTCCACGGCAAAAATACTTTCGCGAGTATCCGGGGCAATAATTTGCTTCAAGTTTGTCTCCGAAGGGTAAATCGCATTTCCAAATTCATCTATTTTACCAAAGAAATACTTGTCGTTCCAGATGTCAATCTTTTTTGTCGCCTCAGGAAAAACTGATTCTGCGTAATACCTTCTCGCCATGAAAGAAAACAAAGAGCCGAGGTCATTACTGCCAATCGGAGATTGTAAATCAGAGCTATCAGTAGTTGGTGTAAATCTCATTGCTAGCCTCCACTCATTGGTATATCAGACATGCTCATGGGCAGTGGGGATTCGGATGGGGAAGATTCGTTCTGAGACGTAGACATCATGGGCTCTTCAACATTTGCTTTCCGTGGTGCGCCCACTCCGATGCCACCAAAGCTTTGCCATGTTGCCCCAAGGGAGGTGGTCCACCCTTCCGGACCTACCTGTCCCGACACTTTTGTCACTAAAAAATATCCTCCGATGCCTATCTGCCTTGCGATAGAATTTTTATCACTGATGCTGCCCAACTCTTTAATTGATGGATTTATATAGATAAACTGCCCAGGCTTAAATATTGAATTGCCGACCAGCGTAACGTCAGCATTGTACTGGCTATGTAGCCTACTCAAGCCCAGTTCGTCATTCGGGTTGTCTGCCAGATTTCTCATTATTCTTGCCGAGTCAACAGTTTTATTACCCACCTTCTTAAAAGATATTTCCTTCACCAGTCCTTTGGAGTTGCCTACCGAAAAATGATATATTCCCTTTTCCGAATCTTTTTTCCTATCTCCCTCAAGGAAGTTCATATTGAAGGTGTGAGAGAAAATATAAATGTAGCTGAATGTTGAATCTCGTGGATGATCTCCACCTGACTTAATGGGAATGTCTTTTACGCCTATTCTTTCGCCTTTCTTTATCGGTGGCTTGTTGCCTGTGCCTTTGACATTATCTATCATGGCTATACTTGTTTTTCCAGTGACGCCTCCGGTGCCATAAAAACAATCGCTGCCCAAAACATTAACTATTAGGTTACCCACTGCGGATTGGACAAAGCCCTCAAGCTTCCATTCTTCTCTCTGCTTTGTTACAACATTATCAATCCACCACACCTGAAAATAATCAAGAGACACTGGTATATCCACGAGATCGATGTTCATCTTATTTCCTGTACGTGCATCGTTCCAAATTATTGGTCCTGTTGCAACCGTGGCTTCACCCGGCTCTTCAAGGTTGGACACGGCAGTATTCAATATGTCTCCAAACCTCATAAAGTAAATCCGCCGTGTTTCTTTATCAACACGCCGCCTTGCTTCGCTCTTTCCGACGTACTTACTCTGAGGCTCGGGCTGTTTTGCATCAGCAGATGAGCCCTGATTACTTACTGCCCCTCTTTCCTTTTCAAGTGCGTTCTCCATTGCCTCTGTTGCATTGTCGAGAGATGCTGTTGAACTTCGAGACGTCACCGGGCGGACATTTAAGCTGGATGCTCTGTGTGATGTTGCTCGTGAAAGATCATAAGCTCTCTTTTGCTCGTCGGTCATAGAGTTATAGTCGTGATCTTTTCGCCTGTCTCCTCTTTCATACTGATTCGCCTCAAACTCTTTTACCGGAATATCTATATAAAATAACTTTCCGGATTCTTCCAGCTTCTCTAGGAAGCTGCGATACATCTCCTCTCTCGCGTTAATTTTCATATTCTTGATGTCGGTCTGCATATCTCGAAGAGCTTCCTCGTCTGCCTTGCTGTCCTGATCTATTTTGGATAGGCTTTCCTTGTACTCCTCTTCGGACATGTTTGACTTGTTTTCATTTAGATCCCGCACCAAGCCTTTTCTAATCGAGTTCGAGCGTTCTTTGTTCTCCCTGTAGGCAGTTTCAGCCTGTTGAACCAGTCTCATGTAGTTCTTGTCAAGCCGAAGAACGTCCTTCCTTTGTAATCTTCTTTGTGCTTCCTGCGCGGCAGTGTAACTTACTGTTAAGGTTGCGGTACCGTTTTGCTGTAGATCAATTTCTGCACTTACCAACTCCAACTTTAATAAAGTTTCTGTGCTCTTCAGTGCTCTTCTTATTTCGTCCCTCATTACACCAGCCTGCTCATTTGGTGTGCCCCACCCATAAAGCATATGCAGTGTGCGGTATGCAGGATTTAATTCGTTCGTCAATATCACCTTGCCGGTTTCTGGATCAGTGGCTCTTAATTTTGTACTTGGGTCCGATATCAAATCTACAAATGCAGGTCCACTCGTGGAGTCCGTCAGTGCTTTTAAAGACTCCAGCCAAAAAACTATATTCACCTTTTGCGCGCTTCTCTTCCCGTGCTCTGGATTACCCCCCATAAGCTCATAGTCGAGAGACTTAAGACCAACGCCCGCAGAAAGTGCATTTGGTCCAAGAATGCTGACATTTCTTGTGTTCTGAAAGTCTTGAAAAATTAATTCCTCCAGAAGTGGTTTATCTGGATCTTCCGGATCCATCACCGGGACTGGCTTTTGATTCTGGTCCATGTGTGTATACTTCTGTTTGAAGAATCTAATTGTTGGTTTTAAAAGAGCCACCTCTTCCGATCTTATATCCATCAACGGGGATAATCCAACACGAGAAGTTAGCTTGTTGTAGACCTGTGAGGGCTCGCCTTCGATAACCCCAATAGCACTATACTTCGACGGCGTAGGTTGAATCAGAGCCTTGATGTTGTCCAAGAGAAAGCACTGTTCATTAATTGTGACACGGCGAAAGGCTTGTTCTTTTTCTCCAGCTTCTCTAATTTTTTGCTGACGCTCTTGCTCTTTTTTTGCAGCTTCTTCCTGTGCCTTGGTTTTAGCTTTAGCGTTTGGGTCGCTCGTCCCTGCCTTTATACTCATTTAGACACCTCGACGCGGATTGTTAAAAGACAACATCGCGCTTTCCAAGTTTATAGGAATGTTGATGATGTCACCTATTTGCAAGTGACCTTCCGTTGGGGCTTTATTGTACCAAGCAATAATCCACCAAAGGCTAGAGTCACCATAATATTTATGCGCCAATTTAAAAAAACGATCACCAGTTCGCCATATGTGAGTCCTAGAGTCTATCTCCCTGTGTTCCTCTGGAGTTGGATGACCCATTACTGGCGTTTGAAAGTGTCGTATTAGCGGAACTCCACGTTCTCTAAACGTCTCTTTGTAGATCTCTTCTGTGTTTCTAAGTATATCTCTGTTGTCGTATCTCCTCATGAGGTGCCACCTCCAAGAATTTCCTGTGCTCCTGCCTCACGGCGCTCCTCTGTACCACCACCCTTAAAATTGTCACCATCCGTCTCAGCCATCTTTTGATTGTAGAGCCACTTCTCTTTACCCTTGCCGCCTCTCCAAGTTGACTTGTTACCTTCGTTCGTCCAGCCAAGTGGGTGCTGGTGCATAACCTCAAAGGTGCAGTTCAATTCAAACATCTTAGGCAGTAATTCGCCCGGAGAATCGTAAAAGCCCAGTTCAAGATCTGGTGAAAAATCAAACCCCTGACAACTTCCCAGAAGCCCCGCGTCTTGAACACCTCCGGGCCCGGAAGAGATAAGGTTAACCACCTTCAACTTAAATAGCGGTGCTGCGGCTATCGAGGTTGCGCCTCCAAACCTAGCGTCCTTGTTTGTATTGTAAGAGGGATAAAGCATCGAACTCAGCAAAGCGAACTTTTCCATATTTTGCCTTGCTTCTTGTATCGACGAAGCAACAACCATCCAACCAAGAGAGATCGATCTGGTTGTGCTTGAGTAAGTCTGCATTGGATCCATGCGACCATAGACCTCCTCTGTGTTCCAATTTGCAGCGAAAGAATCCGAGAAGCTGGTCAGCATGGCTTTAAATTTTACAATCTTTCCGGTTGGAACGTGCATCCACTCAATGACATAACCTTTATTGGTTGCCATCAACTCCTCGCCTGTGCCAAGAAATCCAGAGTTGTTAATATCGCCGACCGAATCCCCCGGCTTGTGCTTATTTGCCATGCTTCACCTCCTAACCCTGTAACCTGAGATCATGTCGACTGTCAATAGCTGCGCCGACTGCTCTTGCAAACTCTCTTCCGTTTAATTGCAATATAATTGTATTTCCTCCGCCTCCGCCGCCGCCTGAGGCTGATCCGCCGCCACCCACTGTGCCTACTGCCCCCTTCAGAGCCTTGAGGAGGGCAACAAAAGCATCATCATCAGCGTCCATCTTAAGTCTCGAATTCGCTTTGGCATAATCTATCGCTGCGCGGCTCAAGCCTTGCATTTCCCTGGCAACGCCTGGGGTAACTGGTGCTGATAGGAGTGGTGTTATCTCCTGCCTCAATCTCGCAAAGACCTCGACGTCGCTCTTGCCAATATCGTCCACGGCGTCAACAAAATCGCCTATCGCAGACATTGCCGCAGTGAACTCCGAGGTGATGTTTTGTGCAAAATCTGAAAAGCCTTTTGCCATTTCTGAAATAGCCACAAGGTCCTCTGTAGATATTAATTTAAGCGCTAGCCCGAGAGCACCAACTCCGACAGCCATAGCTCCAAAACCAAGACCCATCAAGGGGAGTGCTATGCCCATTTGTATCATTGCAGGGGCATAAGGTGCCAATCCCGTTACGAGTGCAAGCAATTGCGGTGTTGCCATCGAAAGCCCAATCGCCGCCAGAGCGACCGCGCCGCCCATCATCAGCATTGCTGCGCCGAATGCCAATAGAGGAACTGCTGCCCCCGCAAGGGCTGGGGCTGCTAAGACCAGCATATAACCTAGACCGACCATTGTTGCGCCAAAGACACCCAGTGCAACTGCGATGGCTAAGATCTCCGTTGCATTGAACCCAGAGAAAGACTTAACCAGTTCCGCAACTCCAAGAGCAGCGACTGCAACACCTGCA
>MDTA01206966.1_pt1 | contig 22105 bp, 20 predicted proteins | sample 811151 | NCBI WGS metagenome assembly MDTA01 (sample SAMN05326648, study PRJNA326480) | marine metagenome | isolation source: seawater | place: Indian Ocean: South | collected 2010
AGGCGTGCCGCCAGCGTACGTTCTGAGCCATGATCAAACTCTCAAGTTTAATAACGGCGCACACTAGCTTTAATAACTTTAAAAATTAAAGTTACTTTCGTTAAAGTGTGTACGACAATTTCTTTATTAACCTAACCGTCCACACTTCTCTTCTTAAGATTTACAATTTAAAACAGCTAAAACCTTAAAAATTTTAAGGTTTAAACACACCGATGGTGGCTAAAAATTTAAATTTATATACACCTCAATGCGAAGCGTGGTTATATTACAAAATTAGGATAAAGCAAGACGTATATTTGTTAAAAAAGTGAGTAATTTCAATGCAAATTTGAAGCTTATTATTGCAAATTTTCGATAATTTTTATAGAAAACAACCATGGCGTTAGTTAATTATACCAAAGTTAAAAATGTGGCAAAATTTGATAAAGTTTAATAATTATAATGAAGAAAAAGTAGTCTTATTTAAAAAGGATATAATAGTTTTTTTTCTATTTTTTTTAACAATCTTAGGTTACTTAAATTTTTCTTCCCAGGACAATTATAAAAAAAATATTGAAGATCAAACTATAGATATTGACGATAATAACATTTTAGAAAGCTTAACCGATAATCTTAGAAGCCCTTATCAAGTTTACAAGTACGTTATTAAAAATAATGATAGCGTTCAGGGAATTTTAAGAAAATATGGTGTGAATGAAGACGAAATTAGTAAAATAGTAAAAAAACTTAAGGACCAAAAACTCTCAAACATTTATTCTGGAAGAGAAATTTCTATTATTATAAAAAAAAATCAAAACAAAAAAAATAGTATTGTTAATATAATTTACCCTGTGTCAAATACTTTAATAATAGAAGTCAGAAATAATAATAATCAATTTTCTATTAAAAAAAATATAATAAAATTAAGAAAAAAAGAAGTTGTCATCAAGAATACAATTAAAAATAATCTTTACAGTACAGCAATTAAATCTGGTATCGAACCAAATATCATTGTTGAATTTGCAAGAATTTATGGCTTCGAAATAGATTTTCAAAGAGATATTAGGGCCGGTGATTGGTTCGAAATCTTTTATGAAAAATTTGTAGACGAAAATAATGTGGTTAAAGATACTGGTAAAATAATTTATGCCTCTATGTTCGTAAACAATGAGGAAATTAATCTTTATAGCTTTAAGGATAAAGATGGTGTTGGGTACTACGATTTAAACGGAAAAAGTGTTGTGAAAACTTTAATGAAAACTCCAATAAATGGTGCAAGGTTATCTTCATCTTTTGGGATGAGAAAACATCCAATATTAGGTTTTAACAAAATGCATAGAGGAACAGACTTTGCTGCTCCTAAAGGAACACCAATAATGGCATCTGGATCAGGTACTGTCACTAGAGCAAGATGGTGTGGAGGAGGAGGAAATTGCGTTAAGATAAGACATAACTCAACTTACGAAACAATTTATGCACATATGTCAAAGTTTGCTAGAGGAATAAAAGAAGGAAAAAAAGTTAGGCAAGGTCAAATAATTGGATATGTAGGATCTACGGGTTTATCAACTGGTCCACACCTTCATTACGAAGTTGTGGTAAATGGAAAAAAAGTTAATTCTCAAAAACTTAAGCTGCCGTCCGGTAAAGTTTTAAATAATGAGGATAGAAAGAATTTTGAAATCGAGAGAATTAAAATTGATCTCAAAATGGCAGAATTAAAATCTTTTAAAAGTTCTAAACGTTCTTTGTTTTAATTTTTTCAGCTTCTGAGATATCGCTTATTTTATCTTCTGAATTTTTTAAAGGACTTTCTTTTGGTTTGTTATCCAAACCAGATTCTCTTTTAGATGATATTTCAGCAAGTCTCCTTGAATAATGGTCAACATGCTGAAGATAGTTTTCTACTATTACTGGATCACCTAAACTTTGAGCATCTTTAGCAAGTTGCTGATACTTTTGTATTATTTTTTCAATATTAAAAGGATTTGTCATCATTCCATTCCTCTTGAATGAGTGATTTCCATTATTATTTGAAAATGAATTATTATTAGATCTATTTATGTCTCTTCTGCCCCTGAAGCCATTTTTATTTGATCTTGATCTAAAAGATCTTCTTTTTGGATTATGCATGTTTAATAATTATGATTTGAACATTTTACTTTAGTAATGATAATATACATCTAACATTCTTTTGATAATCTTCAATTGTTAATTTAATTTTATAGTCAAGTAATTTCAATAATCGTGAAACTTTTATAAATTGCCCATTCCCAATTTCAATAGCGAGCAAACCGTTTTTCTTTAACGTAGACCTTGATTTGTAGATAACTTTTTTAATAACGTCAAGCCCATCTTTTCCTCCATCAAGAGCTAATCTGGGTTCATATTTTCTGATATCCATTGGTAATTTTTTAATGTCTGAGCTCCTTATATATGGGGGGTTTGAAACAACAAGATCAAATTTATATCCATAAAATTTTTCGTAGGATCTGTTCAATAATTTACACCTATTTTGAAGTTTAAATCTTAATATATTTTTTTTTGCAACCTTAATTGCGCTAGAAGAGGTATCGAGTCCAACTCCAAAACTATGCAGATTTTCAAATAAGATTGATGCTGTAATGCATCCAGAACCTACACCTACGTCTAAAAAAGAAAACTTTCTGTTTTTCAAAATTTTTGACACTGCTTCTACCATCATCTCAGTTTCAGGTCGAGGAATTAAAGCCCTGCTATCAATTTTAAACTCTCTACTCCAAAATTCTTTACTATTAAAGATATAAGCTATGGGTTCATATCTCTTTCTTCTCTCTATGAGTTTATTAAAAAATGATATCTCGTTTGATTGAACCTTTTCCTTGCTATTTATTAATATGTTTTCTCTTGAGCGATTTAATACAAAAGAGGCTATCAGCTCTGAGTCTAAAATATGACTTTCTATTTTTTTTGCTTTAAGTAATTGAGATCCATTTTTTATTAATTCTAAAAAGTTCATGTTTATTTTAGTTCTTTTAACTTTAAGTCTTGATCTCTTAATCTTAGACTCTCATTCATTTCTTCATGAATATCTCCACTTAAAAACTCATCTAATTTATGAAGTGTAAGATTTATTCGATGGTCTGTGACTCTTCCTTGTGGAAAATTGTAAGTTCTAATTCTTTCCGATCTATCTCCAGTACCTATTTGACTTTTTCTGTTAGATGATCTCTCCTTATCTTTTTTTTGTTTTTCAACTTCATAAACTCGTGCTCTTAAGATCTTTAATGCTTTAGCTTTATTTTTATGTTGTGATTTCTCATCTTGTTGACTAACAACAATTCCTGAAGGTAAGTGGGTTATTCTTACTGCGCTGTCAGTAGTGTTTACTGATTGCCCGCCTGGACCTCCAGATCTAAACACATCGATTCTTAAATCAGCATCTTTGATTTTAATGTCCACTTCTTCAGCCTCTGGTAAAACTGCAACAGTTGCTGCTGAAGTGTGCACCCTGCCTTGAGTTTCAGTAGTTGGTACTCTTTGCACTCTGTGAACACCAGACTCATATTTAAGGTAAGAGTAAATATTATCTCCATTCACTGAAAAAATAACTTCCTTGAACCCTCCTGCTTCACTTTTCGAGATACTAATTATATCTAATTTCCATTTCTTTTTTGAACATACTTTTTCATACATTCTAAAAAGATCAGAGCAAAAAAGAGAGGCTTCGAGACCTCCAGTCCCTGCTCGTATCTCAACAATAGCATTTTTCTGGTCATCACTATCTTTAGGTAATAAAAATATTTTCAATTTATTCTCATTTAACTCATGATTTTTTTTTAGATTTTCTAATTCTACTTCAGCCATTTTATAAATTTCAATCTCACTATTTTTGTCATCTAAAATTAATTGAAGATCTTTTTTATTTTTTTCATAATCAACATATTGTTTTGCAGTGTCAATTATATTTCCAATTTCAGAATATTCTTTAGATTTTTTTGCAAAAGATTTTGGATCGATCTTTCCACCTGAAAGCTCTTTTTCAATTAGTTTATGCTTAGCAATTATTTGCTCTACTTTATCCCTGGGTATCATTTACAATGTTTTTTCTTTAACTTTTTTTTCAACTAAGTTGACGATTTTTTCAATTATTTCATTGCTTGGAACTTTTGAGTGTGGAACTCCTGAAAGATAAAGAAGGTTGTTATCTTGACCGCCGCCAGTCAAACCTATTTCTGTTTGAGCTGCCTCTCCTGGACCGTTTACTACGCAGCCGATTATTGACAACGTTATAGGGACTTTAATGTGAGAAAGTTTTTTTTCTAGTATTTTTACTGTATCAATCACAGGAAAGGCTTGTCTAGCGCACGAAGGACAAGAGATAATCTTTACGCCTCTTGATCTAATATTTAATGATTTTAAAATTTCATATCCGGCTTTGACTTCTTCAACAGGGTCAGCTGACAAAGATACTCTAATTGTATCTCCAATCCCTTTTAAAAGTAATTGTCCTATACCGATTGAGGATTTAATACTTCCACTCATTAAACCACCCGCCTCAGTTATACCAAGATGAAGAGGGTAGTCACATATTTCAGATAATTTTTCATATGATTTAATTGCTAAAAAAACATCAGAAGATTTCACGCTTATTTTGAAATTAAAAAAATCATTATTCTCCATTAAATCAATATTATATTTTGCACTTTCAACTAAAGCTTCTGGACAAGGTTCTTTGAATTTTTCAAGCAAGGCTTTGTCAAGAGAACCCGCATTAACTCCAATCCTTATCGAACAATTAAAATCTTTTGCAGCTTTTATAATATCAACTACTCTATCTGCGGTTCCAATATTTCCTGGATTAATTCTTAAGCAATTAGCTCCGTTTCTTGCCGCTTCGATAGCACGTTTATGATGGAAATGTATATCAGCTACTATTGGTACATTTATTTCTTTTACGATTTGTTTTAGAGAATTTGTAGAGTTTTCGTCTGGACATGAGACTCTTACTATATCAGCTCCAGCTTCCTCTAGTTCATTAATTTGTTTTATGGTTGCCTTAATATCAGTCGTTAAAGTATTTGTCATTGATTGTACTGTGATTGGGGAGTCTCCTCCAACACGAACATTGCCAACATTGATAACTTTTGTTTTTTTTCTTTTAATATTTCGGTACGGTCTTATTTCCATTTTAATCTAATTCAAAAGTTGTATGTAGTTTCTTAACTGCTTTTAAAGTATCTTTTTCGTCAATAATAACAGAAAGTTTTATTTCTGAAGTTGATATCGCTAAAATGTTTATATTAACTTCTGCCAAAGCTCTAAACATTTTATGAGTTACACCTGGAGTTGTAACCATGCCTGCTCCTACAATAGATATTTTTGATACTTTATCATTATTATAAATTTCTAAAAATTTAATTTTTTTATTTTCTTTTATTATTTTTAGTGCTTTTTTTAAATCATCTCTTTTTAAAGTAAAAGTAATATCTGTTTTTTTACCATCTGATGAAATATTTTGTATTACCATATCGATATTTATTTGATTTTTACCCAAAGGCTCAAAAATATCAGCTGCAACTCCTGGTTTGTCTTGAACACCAACCAATGTTACTTTAGCATCATTTTTTGAATACGCTACTCCTGTAACACTTTTGCTATAATCTATATTCTCTTGGGAAAAAATTTTTGTTCCTTTTCTATTCGAAAAAGTTGATTTAACATTAATAGGAATATCATACATCATCGCAGCTTGAACTGCAGAAGATTGCATGACTTTTGCTCCAAGTGATGAAAGTTCTAACATCTCATCATATGAAATCTTATCTATTTTTTTTGCTACTGGAATTTTATTTGGATCAGTTGAATAAACCCCATCTACATCAGTATATATATCACAGCAATCAGTGTTAAAGATTTTTGCTATCGCTACAGCTGTAGCATCGGAACCACCTCTTCCGATTGACGTAATATCTTTATTTTTTGTGATGCCTTGAAAACCAGGTATTACCGCCACACCCCCTGATGATAAAAAATTATTTATTTCTTGGATATTAATATTAACAATCCTGGAGTTACCATGATCGCCCTCTGTTAAAATTGGTATCTGCCAATTCATCCAAGATTTAGCTTTCACACCTAGCTCTATTAACATTCCTGATAATAACGCGCTTGTTACTTGCTCTCCAGAGGTAATCAGCACATCTAATTCTCTTTTATCGAACTTATCTGAAATAGATTTTGAATAATCTAATAATTCATTAGTTTTGCCTGCCATAGCTGACACAACTACTATGATCTGGTTATTTTGAGAATTTTCATTTTTAATTATATTAGCAATATGCTTAATTCTCTCAATTGAGCCAACTGAAGTGCCACCAAATTTTAATACTTTTTTTGCCATATTTTAATTTTTATAATATTAATTAAGATACTTTAAATAACATTAAAAATAAAATGACAACCATAAATAAAGACGAAATACAAAAATTTTCTAAAATGGCTGATGAATGGTGGGATGTAAACGGTAAATTTAAACCCTTGCATATGTTTAATCCCATAAGAATTGAATACATATTAAAAATGGTAAAAAAACATTTTAAACTCGATAAAGATATTAGTAACCCATTAAAAAATTTAAAAATACTCGATATTGGTTGCGGAGGCGGTTTAATTAGTGAGCCACTAAGTAGACTTGGTGCTGAAGTAACCGGCATAGATGCCTCAGAAAAAAATATAAAAATAGCTTCGCTACATGCAAAAAAAAATAATTTAAAAATCCGTTATCTAAATTTATCACCAGAAAAATTTAATGAAAAAGAGTTTGATGTAGTACTAAATTTAGAGATTGTAGAACATGTTGATAATATCGACCTTTATTTAAAGTCATGTCAAAGATTGTTAAAAAAAGATTGCTTAATGTTTACAGCGACTTTAAATCGAACTTTTATTTCCTATATAAAGGCAATTATTGGAGCGGAATATATTTTAAGATGGCTACCAATTGGAACACATGATTGGAATAAATTTGTAAAACCTGAGGAACTCGAAAAAAAATTGAATAAATTAAATTTCAATACTCTTGATATAAGCGGTATGAGCTTTAATCCAATTAAAAACAAATGGAAACAATCTTCAGATTTATCTGTAAATTATATATTTCTAAGCAAAAAAAATTAATTTTCTTCATCAATCCAAGGTATCGTTGTTAGTTCGATACCTTCTTCTTTCAATTCTTGTCTTTCTTTCAAAGTAGTAGTCCCATAAATATTTTTTTCTTTTTTATTGTTATAATGAATATCTTTTACTTCCTGAGAAAATTTGTTACCAACATACTTAAAATTATTTTCAACAAATTTTTTTATTTTTTTTAATTCTTTTTTAATTTCATTAAAGTCTTTATGGCCTTTGCTATCTAAATTAAGTGTTTCTCTATCCGCATTAACAACATTTGGTGACATGATATTTTTTTGTATTTTGTTAGAACCACAAAAAATACATTCAAGTAGTTTTTTATTTTTTAGTTTCTCGAATTCTTTAGACTCTGAAAACCAGCTTTCGAATTCGTGATTGTTATTGCACTTTAAGTTATATTTAATCATTTAAATAATTATAATTATATAATAAGTATTAAATTAAAAATTTTCAATAGTCATAAAACAATGCAAAATTAATCAAATTTATGTTAAAAGATTAAGATAACTAAATGAACAATTTTTTCAAAAAGAAAACAAAAAAATTTACAAGAACTTATTTTATTGCAGATATCGCTGCTAATCATGACGGAAGTCTTGCTAGGGCAAAAAAACTTATAAAGCTTTGTTCTCAAGCTGGTGCTGATGCAGCAAAATTTCAACACTTTAAAGCTGAAACAATAGTAAGTGACCGGGGGTTTAAAAAAGTGGGGAAGTTAAGTCACCAGTCTAAATGGAAATCTGGTGTTTTTGATGTTTATAAAAAAGCAAGTATTAATCCAAAGTGGACCCATATTTTAAAAAAAGAATGTAAAAGATTTAAAATAGATTTTATGACAGCCCCATATGACTTAGGATATGTAGATCAAGTATATAAAGATATTTGTGCTTACAAAATTGGCTCTGGAGATATAAGTTGGAAAAAAATAATAAAAAAAATTGCTAAGAAAAAAAAACCAGTCATTTTAGCTACGGGAGCCTCATCTTTAAAAGATGTCAAAAAAGCTGTTAAGGAGATCCTTAAATTTAATAAAAACTTAGTATTGATGCAATGTAATACTAATTACACTAATTCAATGGAAAATTTTAAATTTCTAAATTTAAGAGTATTAGAGTCTTATAAAAAATTGTTTGGATCAAAAATAATATTGGGCTTAAGCGATCATACTCCTGGCCACGTAAGTGTTTTAGGAAGTATATCACTTGGGGCTCGTGTAATTGAAAAACACTTTACAGACTCCAATCATAGAAAAGGGCCCGATCATAGATTTTCTTTAAACCCCATAACTTGGAAAAAAATGATTGAGGATGTAAGAATCTTAGAAAGCTCTATGGGGGATGGCATAAAGAAAATTGAAAAAAATGAGATAGAGTCAAGCATCATTCAAAGAAGAGGTGTTTGGTTAAAAAAAGATGTAAAAATAGATGAAAAATTTGAGGAAAAACATGTAGAAATTTTAAGACCTTGTCCAAAAAACTCATTAGATATTTTTGAAATACAAAAATTTTACGGAAAAAGATTTAGAAAGAAAATGAAAAAAGGTAATTTAGTCACAAAGAAATGTTTAAAAATATAGTTCTTATTCCATCTTACAATGAACTATCATCATTGAGGAAAATATTAAAATATAAGAGTTCAAACTTTAAATTCTTAATCATTGATGATGGATCAACTGATGGAACAAAAAAATTTTTGATAAAAAAAAAAGTAAATTTTTTATATAATTACAAGAACTTAGGATATGAAAAATCGTTAATTAAAGCATTTAGACATTTAAGCAAAAAACCTTCTAAGATTGATAATGTAATAACATTCGATGCAGACGGAGAACATAAAATTAAAGATATCTTGAAAGTTATAAATTTTCAAAATAAGGGTTGTTTTGACTTGATAGTATGTAATCGATTTAAGTTGATTAGAAATACTGAAAAAATTCTTTCTTTTCTTTTTTTTGCTAAGTTTGGGATAAAAGATCCTTTGACTGGATTTAAATTATATAATTTTAAAAAATTAAAAAAAATCATCAACATGATTGAGCTTAATTGCTTCATGGCTGATATTGTAAAAATATTTGTTTTTAAAAAATATAAAGTTACAAATTATTTAATCAAAACAAATAAAATTAAAGCGAGAAAACCTAGAGTTGGTAATGGAATAAAACTAAATTTCAAAATTTTTAAAATTTTTAAATTATTTTTTAACTAATTTAGTTTCTATAATCTGCATTAATATCGATATAATCGTGAGTGAAATCACAAGTATAACATTCAAAAGTTTCGCCTCCCTGATTTAAGTTAATTTCAATACGTATGGAGTCCCACTTCATATATTCTTTGAGATTTTCTTCATTATAAGAATCTGAAATTTTACCATTCTCAGCTACCACAAAATCTCCAAATTTAATTATTATTTTTTCACTATCAACAATCTCACCTGATTTTCCAATTCCCATAATTATTCTTCCCCAATTTGGATCTTCTCCGGCCACAGCTGTTTTTAATAATGGAGAATTTCCTACTGCAAAAGCAATTTTTTTTGCACTAATGATTGATTTTGAGTTAGTAACTTTAATTGTAATAAATTTTTTTGCACCTTCACCATCTACTACGATCTGTTTTGCGAGATTTAAACATAATTTTTTTAATGCTAATTCAAACTTTTGAATAACAGGATCAGTTAAATTTCTGTTTTGACCAATCTTAATTTTTTTAGTTGCAAACAATGTTACCATATCGTTAGTTGATTGATCGCTATCTACTGTAATTGCGTTAAATGTTGTCGGGATTACTCTTTTCAATAAAGTTTTGAGCAAATTTGAGGCGATATCAGCATCAGTAAATATAAAAGATAACATTGTTCCAAGATTAGGCGAAATCATTCCAGCACCCTTAGCTATCCCTGCAAGTTTTATTATCTTGTTACCTATAGTAATTTCCTCATATGCTAGTTTTGGTTTTGTATCAGTAGTCATTATTGATGATGCTGTTTTAATCCAAATCATTTTATTATGATCGTCTCTGAGTTTATCTACCAATTGTTGTAAGCTTGAATTAATTTTTTCTGTAGGAAATTTTTCACCAATTACACCTGTCGACGCGAATATTAAATCTTTAATTTTTACTGTTTCTGTTACACCTTCTTTCTTTTTACTCTCTCTAATAGTTAAAATTCTTGACAAATTTTTAGATACTGAGTCTAAACTTTCTAAGCCGTCTTTACCTGTGAAAGTATTTGCATTTTTAGTATTTACTAATAAAGCTTTAATTGATTTCTTATTGGATCTTTGGTTCCAAATAATTGTCTCAGATTTTATACTGCTTGTGGTGTTTAGAGTAGCGTAATTTGCGCCTTCTCTAAAATAAAATAAAGCTAAATCATCTCTACCATTGTCATAAAGGTCAGCTGATATTGACGACAACTCAAGTCCGTCAACAGGTTTAAGTTCTTGAAATTCACCCATTCTTGATAGTTTTGATTTATCATTTAAGAAATTTTTAAGATTAATTGTCATAATTACTATTTAATTTAAGCTATAAATACATATATACCAATATAATGAATTTATTTAAGAAAACATTAAGTAAAATATTTAAAAGCGGTAATCAACAAGAATTAGATAAAATTAGACACTTAATTAAAGAAATTAATGATCTAGAACCGTCAATGGCAACCTTAAATGATAGTGATTTTAAAGAAAAAACTTATAATTTAAAAAATTCAATTACGAATGGAGGAAAATTAAATGATTTTCTACCTGAAAGTTTCGCGCTTGTAAGAGAAGCAGCAAAAAGAACGTTGGGAGAACGACATTACGATGTTCAATTACTTGGTGGAATAATATTACATCAAGGAAAAATATCAGAGATGAAAACTGGTGAAGGTAAGACTTTGGTATCAACTTTACCAGCTTATTTAAATAGTCTTGAGGGTAAGGGAGTTCATATTGTAACAGTAAACGATTACCTCGCAAAAAGAGACTCACAGTGGATGGGGAAAGTTTTTGATTTTTTGGGTCTTAAAACAGGATGCATAACAAATGATTTGAGCGATGAGGTTAGGAAAAAAAATTATAATTTCGATATAACTTACGCCACTAACAATGAATTAGGTTTCGACTATCTAAGAGATAATATGAAATATGATTTTAATGAGATGGTACAGCGTGGTCACAATTACTGCATAGTTGATGAAGTAGATAGTATTTTAATTGATGAGTCAAGAACACCGCTGATTATCTCGGGAAGAGTTGATGATAAGAGCAACCTTTATTTATTATCAAATGAATTTATTAAAAAGTTGCAAAAGCAAGATTTTGAGCTTGATGAAAAAAATAAAAATGCAATTTTAACTGATGTGGGTATTGATAAAATTGAAAAATTGTCAGTTCAAAAAGGCCTTTTAAAAAATAATAATTTTTATGATCCAAAAAATTTAGATCTTGTGCATCATATAAATCAGGCCTTAAAAGCAAATTTTCTTTTTAAAAAAGATACTGATTACATTGTAAGAGATCAAAAGGTACAAATTATAGATGAATTTACTGGTCGGGTCTTAGGAGGTCGAAGATTTTCAGATGGTTTACATCAAGCAATTGAAGCAAAAGAAAACGTTGATATTCAAGAGGAGAATCAAACACTTGCCTCTATAACATATCAAAACTATTTCAGGCTATATCGTAAATTATCAGGTATGACCGGAACGGCTATAACAGAGGCTGAGGAATTTTTTGATATTTATAATCTTAATGTTGTTTCAATTCCTACAAATAGAGAAATGATTAGAAAAGATTTTAATGATCAAATTTTTAGAACTGAGGAAGAAAAACATTTTGCAATTACTAATAAGATACTCGAATGTCAAAAAAAAAATCAACCTGTTTTAGTTGGAACGACAAGTATAGAAAAATCAGAGAAAATATCTCAAGTTCTTAAAGATAAAAAAATTACACATAATGTTTTAAATGCAAAACATCATGAGCAAGAAGCAAATATAATTGCGGAGGCAGGAAGACCAGGTGCAGTCACAATTGCTACTAATATGGCTGGACGAGGAACCGACATTAAACTTGGTGGAAATGTAAATGTTGACAAAAAAAAAGTTAAAGATTTAGGTGGTCTTTTTATAATTGGAACCGAAAGACACGAAAGTAGAAGAATAGATAATCAGTTAAGAGGAAGATCTGGTAGACAAGGTGATCCTGGAAGTTCAATTTTTTTTATAAGCTTACAAGATGAATTAATGAGAATTTTTGGCGGTGACTCAATAGATGGTGTTCTAAAGAAGTTGGGATTGAAAAAAAATGAGTCAATCGACCATCCTTGGATAAATAAAGCAATGGAAAGAGCGCAAAAAAAAGTGGAAGGGCGAAATTTCGATATTAGAAAAACATTAATCAAATTTGATGACGTTATGAATGATCAAAGAAAAGTAATCTTTAGTCAGAGGCTTAAAATCTTAAAAAGCAATGATATTACATCTATTGTTACTGACTTTTTTGATGAAATCATGGAAATTTTAATAAAATCCAAAATAAATTATGAAAAATCCAATGATGAAAAAGTATTTATAACCTCAGTTAAAAATTTAATAGGAAACGCTTTAGGTGACCAAACTCTTATAGAGCTGGCCAAAGATGATCGAAAAAATTTCATAAATAAAATTAAAGATATTTTTTTGGATAAAAAAAAGGAACGAGTTAAAATCGTAGGTGAAACTCAGAACAATGACCTTGAAAAGAAAATCTTTTTACAAATTATTGACTTTTCCTGGAGAGCACACCTTCAATATTTAGAACAACTACGACAAGTAATTGGTTTGAGAAGCTATGGCCAAAAAGACCCTTTATCAGAATTTAAGAAAGAAGCTTTTCGACTTTTTGAAGGTTTATTGGAAAAGATTAAAATTGATTTGATTAAATTTTTAATAAATCTAAACATAGTCGTTACTGAAGAAAATGAACAGCAACCGAAAAAAGAACAAAAAACTATTACGACTAAAAAAGTGGGTAGAAATGATAAATGTCCTTGTGGTTCAGGAAAAAAATATAAACATTGTCATGGATCAATCTAAGGTGTGACTTCTTTGCTATTGTTAATGGTAGTAATAATATATTAATTTAAATAATGATTTTTTCTATCAAAAAACTAATTTCAAATTTCGGACTAGTATTTGTTTTCGTTCTGCTGTGCTTTTCAGCAAATGCTGCAGGTACAGATAGTAGCAGTGAAAATTACATGGATTCATATAAAGAGGCAAAAAAAATAATTGCCAGAGCTGAAAAAATGGAAAAAAAAGAAAAAACTATAAAGGCTAATCAATTGTATTCGGAGGCTTTCGAAAAACTACAAGAAGCTCATAAATCTGACAGAAATAATCCTGATATTTTAAACTATTTAGGTTTTACCTTAAGAAAAATTGGAAAATATGATGAGGCTGAAAAATTTTACAACGCTGGGTTAAAAATTAAACCTGATCATAATGGAATAAATGAATATCTTGGTGAGCTTTATGTACAAACAAACAGAATTAAACTAGCTAAGGAGAGACTTGCGGTATTAAAAAACTGTAATTGTGAAGAGTATCAAGAGCTTAAAAAAATTATTCAAAATAAATAAACTATTTTTTAATTTTACTAAAAGCTTTCAAAGCTTCTTGACGTGCATTAGCGTGGTTGACTATAGGTTTTGGATAATCAATACCGATAAGTATTTTATAACTCTCTTGTATTTCTTTCGTCATCTCCCAAGGTTTATGAATAAATTTTATTGGTGCATTTTTTAATTCAGGAACCCATTTTTTCACATATTCACCATCTTTATCAAATTTTTCTCCCTGTAGAACTGGATTAAAAATTCTAAAATAAGGTGCAGCGTCTGCTCCACATCCCGCGACCCATTGCCATCCAGAAACATTATTAGCTTCGTTAAAGTCTAATAGACAATTTCTGAAATATTTTTCTCCCTCCATCCAATGAATTCTTAAATGTTTGACTAAAAAAGATCCGGTGATCATCCTTACTCTATTATGCATCCATCCTGTTTCATTTAATTCTCGCATACCAGCATCAACAATTGGGTAACCTGTAAATCCTTTTTTCCAGGCAATTAAATGTTGATTATTTTTTACCCACGGGAAGTTATCAAATTCTTTTCTTAAATTACCTTTAAGCATGCTTGGAAAATAATTTATCAAGCTATGACTGAACTCTCTCCAACCAAGTTCATTTATATATTTTCTGTATCCCCTGCTTTTACTTTTAGTATTTTCACAAACATCCCAGGCCGTTTCTACATTAATCTGACCATTTGCTAAATACGGTGAAATTCTAGAAGTTCCAAAAACACCTGGAATATCTCTATTTTCTCCATAATTCATGATTTGATTTTCAACAAAATTATTTAATATCTCTAGTCCCTTTTTCTCGCTAGGTGTCCAATAATTATGAAATTTTTTAAACCAATTTTTTTTAGGAAGAATAGTTTCTAATTTATTTGAACTCTCTAAGATTTTTATCTTTTTTAATGATTTTTTAAGTGAAATTTTTTTTCTAAATTCTTTTTTAATATAAATTTGTTCAGCAGTGTTCCAAAAATGCGTGAAAACTTTAAAAGGCGTATTGTCTTTTTTTGTAACTTCCTGATATTCGTTTAAAATATTTCCCTTAAAAATTTTATAACTTACATTTTTATTTTTTAGAAATTTGGATATTTTTCTGTCAAAATTAATATAGTCTGGCTCATAAATTTTGTTCCAGTAAAATGACAAATTTTTTTTAGAATATTTTTCAAAAAAATCTTGATAAGTATTGTAACTTGCTATCTCTAAATTTACATTATATTTTTCTAAATCGAATTTAAAATTTTTTAAAGACTCATAAATCCACCATTTTTGAGCCTCTCTTTTATTATCAAATTTTTTTTTTTTAAAAATGTAAATTGCTGATACATTTGCATGATTGTTTGTTGCAAATGATAATGCTTCGTTTCTTAGAATTCTAAAATCTTGTCTAAGCCAAACAATAGCTGGATTACTTTTCATGGTCATAAATTAAACTATAAAAAACTTTTATCAATTGGTCAAAAATGTATAAATTGATAATTATTAAGAAAATTTATTCAAATAAAAATGTTTTTAAATTAAAATTAACCATTAATTAGCTATAAGAATAAGTTTGACTTTAGTCACTTATAATAGTCAAATAGCGCTCATATGAAGATTTTGTGTGTTCTGTACGATGATCCGAAAAATGGGATGCCTAAAAAATATCCTTTATCAAATCTTCCAAAATTAAACAAGTATCCGGACGGAATGACACTTCCAACACCTAAAGGTATTGATTTTAAACCTGGGGAATTACTAGGGTGCGTTTCCGGCGAGCTTGGTTTAAGAAAATTTCTGGAGTCCAACGGACACTCTTTAGTGGTTACTTCTGATAAAGATGCAAAAGGTTGTAAAGCAGACAAAGAGTTGGTTGATGCTGACATTGTAATTTCTCAACCTTTTTGGCCCTATTATTTGACTCGAGAAAAAATTGAGTCTGCTAAAAATTTAAAGATGGCAATAACAGCTGGTATCGGTTCTGACCATGTTGATTTACAGGCTGCAATGGATAATAAAATAGATGTAGTAGAAGTTACTTATTGTAATTCTAGGTCTGTGGCGGAGCATATTGTTATGATGATTTTATCTTTAGTTAGGGACTATCACAATCAGCACGCAATAGTTAAAGAAGGAGGATGGAATATTGCTGATGCCGTGCAAAGATCGTATGATGTTGAAGGAATGCATATTGGAACGGTTGCTGCAGGACGTATTGGTTTAGATGCACTTAGAAAAATGAAACCCTTTGATGTACACCTCCATTATTTTGATAGGCATAAACTACCAGACTCAGTTGAGAAAGAATTAAATTTAACATTTCATAATTCTGTAGAATCATTAGTTAAAGTTTGTGATGTTGTGACAATTAATTGTCCGCTTCACCCTGAAACTGAAAATTTATTTGATGAAAAGTTAATTAATAAAATGAAAAAAGGTGCTTATATAGTTAACACAGCTAGAGGAAAAATTTGTAATAGAGAAGCGATAGCTAATGCTCTAAAGTCTGGTCAATTAAGTGGTTATGCTGGTGATGTTTGGTTTCCTCAGCCTGCTCCAAATGATCACTCATGGAGATCCATGCCCAATCATGGAATGACTCCTCACACTTCTGGAACATCTTTATCTGCTCAATATAGATATGCTGCTGGAGTAAGAGAGATTCTAGAATGTTTCTTTGAAAACAAACCAATCAGAGATCCTTATTTGATTGTTAAGGACGGGCAACTTGCTGGTATGGGCGCGCACTCTTACAGTAAAGGGAGTGCAACAGGCGGATCTGAAGAAGCAGCTAAATATAAAAAAAAGTAAATTTAAAATAATCCTTCAATTTCACCTTTTTCATTTAATTTGATATTATTAGCTGCCGGTATGCTAGGAAGCCCAGGCATAGTCATGATTGACCCACAGATAACTATAATAAATTCAGCTCCACTACATACTCTGATTTCTCTTATTAAAAGAGTGTGTCCAGAAGGAGCTCCTTTTAATTTAGGGTCTGTAGAAAAGCTATACTGTGTTTTTGCGATACAAACTGGAAATTTACCAAAACCCTCCTGCTCAATTTTTTTAATTTGTTCTCTTATTTTTTTATCAGCCTCTATATCTTTTGCGTGATAAATTTCTTTAGCAATTTTTTCTACTTTTTTTAATATTGAGTCATTTTCTGAATATAGGTATTTGAATTCATTTTTTTTGCTTCTATTACATATCTCTACAACATTTTTAGCTAGGTCTTTCGTGCCGTTTCCACCTTCAGACCAATGCTTACAAAGGGAAACTTTTATTTTTAGTTTTGAGCAATAGTCCAAAACTATATCTATTTCTTTCCTAGTATCAGTCATGAAATGATTAATTGCAACGACAATTTCAATTCCAAATTTTTTTATATTTTGAATATGTCTTTCAAGATTTGGTAATCCTTTTTTAAGTGCTTCTATATTTTCTTTTTTAAGATTTTCTTTCTCAACACCACCATGCATTTTTAAAGCTCTAATTGTTGCTACTAAAACCAGACAATTCGGTTGGATACCAGCTTTTCTACATTTTATATTTAAAAATTTTTCAGCACCTAAATCTGCACCAAAACCTGCTTCTGTAACAACAAACTCTGACAATCTTAAAGCTGTTTTGGTTGCAAGTATGGAATTACATCCATGAGCAATATTAGCAAATGGTCCGCCATGAATAATTGCTAAATTATTTTCTAAAGTTTGAACAACATTGGGTCTCACAGCCTCTTTTAGAAGAACTGTCATTGGCCCCTCTGCTTTTAAGTCTCTTGCATACACAGGTTTTTTATTATTTGTGTAAGCGACAATAATATTTCCAATTTTATTTTCCAATTCAGCAATAGTGTTCGATAAACAAAATATCGCCATTACCTCTGATGCAACAGTTATATCAAAACTATCAATTCTAGGTTTGTTAGTTTTTAATTTTTCAAGATTTATTTCAATTTTTCTTAATGCGCGATCGTTTAAATCAATTACTCTTTTCCAACAAATTGTTTCAGGATCTATATTTAGTTTATTACCCCAATAAATATGATTATCAATCAAGGCAGAAAGTAAATTATGAGCAGAGGTAATTGCATGAAAATCTCCAGTAAAATGTAAATTAATTTGTTCCATGGGTATGACTTGAGAGTATCCTCCACCTGCAGCTCCACCTTTCATCCCAAATGAAGGGCCTAGACTTGGCTCTCTTAAACAAACTATTGATTGTTTACCAATTTTATTGAGACCATCGCATAACCCTACTGAAGTTGTGGTTTTGCCCTCCCCTGCTGGTGTTGGAGTAATAGCAGTCACCAATACTAAATTACTTTTTTTTTCTTTTAGAGTTTCTATATATTCCAAATTTAATTTTGCTATGTGTCTTCCCATTGGGCTAAAAGCAAATGGATCATCTGGAACATTTATTTTTTTTAACAGTTTTGATATAGGCTTGATTTTTGCTGCCCTAGCGATTTCTATATCGGATTTTATTTTATTCATTAAATCCTTGTTTGGTGGTGGCCTTGGTAAGAATCGCACTTACGACACATACCTTTTCAGGGTACTGCTCTACTACTGAGCTACAAGGCCTAGCCTCTAAAAGTAATTCTACCTTTAGTAAGATCATAAGGTGTCATTTCGACCTTAACTTTGTCACCTGCTAAGACTCTTATTCTATTCTTTCGTAATTTTCCAGCTGTATGAGCTAATATTTCGTGATTATTTTCCAATCGAACTCTAAACATGGCGTTAGGAAGTAACTCAGTTACCACACCATTGAATTCTAAAGTTTCTTGTTTTACCAAATTTAATCCTTTTCTATCCTAACTTTAACTGAATTAGCATGACCGTAAAGTTTTTCATTTTTTGCTAAATTTATAACGGATGGGCCCAAACTTTCAATACCTGTTTTGGTTATTTTAATAATAGATCTCCTTTTTAAGAAATCATAAACAGATAAACCAGATGAGTATTTTGCTGCTCCTGATGTAGGTAATACGTGGTTCGGTCCAGCTAGGTAATCACCCATAGCTTCCGGTGAATACTTACCAAGAAAAATTGAACCAGCATTTTTAATATTCTTAATTATCTTACTTGTGTCTTTTAAACAAATCTCTAAGTGTTCTGGTGCAATCTCATTAATAATATCAATTGTATTTTTTTTACTTTTACAAAATATACTGTATCCAAAATTTTTAATACTTTTTTCCGCTATCTTTTTTTTTGGCAACTTTTTGAGAAGCAGTTTTATATTAGTGTTTACTTCTTTAATCACTTTTTCTGAATTAGAAATAAGAATTGATTGTGAAAACTTATCATGTTCGGCTTGAGCTAGTAAATCTGATGCAATCCATTTTGGATTAGTAGAACTATCCGCTACAATTGTAACCTCTGAAGGGCCGGCCACCATGTCAATTCCAACATCTCCAAAAACTTCTTTTTTTGCTAACATCACATATTGATTTCCGGGGCCAACGATTTTGTCAACTTTTTTAATTGTCTCTGTGCCGTAAGCAAAAGCTGCAATAGCTTGTGCTCCTCCGATTTTATAAATTGTTTTTACTTTACATTTTTTTGCTGCATAAATTACAGCTGGGTTTATTTCATTTTTTTTGAATGGAGTAGAAATATAAATATTCTTTACACCAGCTAATAATGCTGGAATACAATTCATTAACACAGAACTTGGATAACTAGCGTTTCCTCCTGGAACGTATACACCAACAGAATTAAGAGGTTTAGATTCGTAAGCTAGGTAATTCTTGTATTTATCTTTTATATTAAAAGATTTGATTTGTTGTTTATTGTGAAAATTTTTAATTCTTTGAAAAGCTAAATCAATAGATTTTTTTGTTTTTTTATCAATCTTTCTAATAATATTGTTTATTTCAGTATTATTAAGGGCTAATCTTTTTTTATTTAATTTAATAAGAGAAAATTTTTTTTCAAATTTAATTAAAGACTTGTCGCGATTTTTTTTCACATCATTAATTATTTGCTTAACCCTTAAATTTATTGCTGTGTCATTAAATCTTCTTTTTTTTAAAAGAAAATTTAATTTAGGTAAAAAATTTTTACTATTACCATTTAAATTCTTAAGCATCACAAAAAATCATGTTTAGGTTTAGTCTTACTCTCCCAGAAATCTCCTTGATCATCAAGTTTAACTTCTATTACCTCAGAAATTATCTTAATAATCGCATCTCCAGAAAAAATTAAATTTATCTCATAACTTTTATCAGGCATTTGATTGGTTTCAATAGTTAAAAATTCTAAGAAATTGTCTTTTTCGTTTTGAGCTATATTTTTAGACAGAACAGATATCACATTATCGAATTTCAGTACTGTTCGTATTCTTTTATTTTTACGAAAAATACCCTTTTCGACATCCTCCCACATAAATCTATTGAGTTGTACAAGAAGTATTTTATTTTTTTTTAAATGAGCAATATCAGTTGATGATACGATAGCGTCTTGAAGGTGTGCTGCAATAACCCTTAAATCATCACTTGAAGTAGCTATTAATTTTAAGTTTTCTGTTTTCATTTAAACTCTTTTGACAAATGCTTTACATTTAAGAAGTTTTTTTTCAAGGTTTTCGTAACCCCTGTCTAGATGATAAATTCTGTTAATGATTGTCCTGCTCTCGGCAACAAGACCGGCTAGAACCAAACTAACCGAAGCGCGAAGATCTGTTGCCATGACCTCGGCTCCAGATAGATAGCAAGGACCTTTTACTATGGCGATATTATTTTTAATTTCAATTTTTGCTCCCATCCTTTTTAATTCAGGTACGTGCATAAATCTATTTTCAAAAATACTCTCTTTTATTTTAGAAATTCCTTTTGCTTTAGTCATTAAAACCATCATCTGGGCTTGCAAATCTGTTGGAAAACCTGGATAGGGAGCTGTTTTAATATTTTGATTTTTTATATTTGGGGAATAAAAAACTGAAATTTTATTTTGAAAAACTCTTATTTTAACACCCATTTTTTTTAATATTCTTATTTCTTCAGAAATAATTTTGGGATCTATACCAATTAAATTCATTTTTTTTCCAATTAGAGCGGACGCAATTAGATAAGTGCCTGCTTCAATTCGATCAAACATAATCTTATGATTTGAATTTTTAAACTCAACATTTCCTTCGATAATTATTTTTCTACCTTCATATTTAATTTTGCTTCCTGATTTATTTAAAAACTTTATTAAATCTTTTATTTCTGGTTCAATGGCGCAATTAGTAAGTATCGTTCTCCCTATTGCATGTGTTGCTGCTATAATAGCGTTCTCTGTAGCCCCAACCGAGATACTTGGAAACTTAATTTTTCCTCCTCTCAATCCATTAAGCGCAGAAGCATGAATGTAACCTTCTTTGATTCTTATTTTTGCTCCTAGTTTTTTTAAAGCGAAAAGATGTAAATCTACAGGTCTGGTGCCAATAGCGCATCCTCCGGGTAAAGAAACTTTTGCTTTTTTAAACTTTGATAAAAGAGGCCCCAAAACTAAAACTCCAGCTCGCATAGTTTTAACAAGTTTATACGGTGCAATAGGATTTAATTTTAAATTCGATTTTGAAATTGACAGGGAATTTTTTCTAAAATTTATTTTAACTTTGAACCCTATATATCTTAAAAGTTCTAACATAGTAAAAACATCTTTTACCATTGGCACATTTTTAAGACTTACCTTTTTAAATAATATGGTGGAAGCTAAAATCGGTAATGTTGCATTTTTTGAACCTGAGATTTTTATTGAACCGAATAAATTTTTTTTTCCTTTAATAATTAACTTTTGCATCAGAGTGTAATTTAAACTTTCGGGAGAGTAACACCTCTTTGTTTCATATATTTACCTTTTCTTTTAGCATAAGTAATCTCGGGTTTCTCATTTCCTTTTATAAAAACAAACTGGGCTACTCCCTCATTAGCATAAATTTTAGCTGGTAAAGGAGTTGTGTTTGAAAATTCTAATGTAACATGACCTTCCCATCCTGGCTCTAAAGGCGTCACATTTACAATTATTCCGCATCTAGCATATGTTGATTTGCCCAAACATATGACCAAAACATTATCTGGAATTTTAAAATATTCCACTGTACTTGCAAGAGCGAAAGAGTTTGGGGGTATTATACACTCTTTACCTTTTTTTGTTACAAAACTCTCTTTTTTAAAAATTTTTGGATCAACAACTCCAGAATTCACATTAGTAAATATTTTAAACTCATTTGAAACCCTAGCATCATATCCATATGATGAAAGGCCGAAAGAAATTTTTCCCTTTCTAACTTGCTTTGATACAAATGGAGCTATCATTTTTTCTTTCTTAACCATTTTTCTAATCCATTTATCCGATAA
>MDTA01042721.1_pt1 | contig 22104 bp, 20 predicted proteins | sample 811151 | NCBI WGS metagenome assembly MDTA01 (sample SAMN05326648, study PRJNA326480) | marine metagenome | isolation source: seawater | place: Indian Ocean: South | collected 2010
AATACATATAACGCGTGGGAATATTACTTTGAAAAATTGAATAAATATAATTTAAGTGAAGTTTATAAGTCACAGAACGTTATTTTAACAAGTCAATTTTATCAAAGTAATATGAAAACTGACATTTATAGAAAAGATTATTTGAAATATATTAAAAAAATTAAAATTAAAAAAAATTTTTATAAAATGGCAAATAATTTTTTCAAAAAAAATTTTTCAAATAATGACAAAATTTTAGGAGTTCATTTTAGGGGATCAACGTACAAAACTGCTAGAGGACATGCATATCCTTCGACAATACCAGAAATGATTAAAAACATATCAAATTTAATTAAAAAATATAAATACAATAAAATTTTTTTAGTAACAGAAGAGTATAATAATTTAAAATCTTTAAAAAAAAAATTTGGTAAAAAATTATTTTTTTTTGATTCTTTTAGAATGAAGAATATTGATTCCTTTAAAATTTATCCAAGAAAAAAACATAGATACAAACTTGGAGAAGAAAATATAATAGAAGCTATATTATTATCTAAATGTAATGGTTTAACTTACATAAAATCAAATATCGTAACTTATGCAAAATGTTTAGGTTCAAAAAAAATAAATGATCATGAAATTTTTTTGGGTTACAATTCAAGAAATGTATATATATCAAGATGGAAATGGTATTTAAAATTTTATCTTCCACTATTTTTTGGAAAATTAAAGATAATCGATAAATCAAAATATAATATTTAACTTAAAATTTGTTTTAAACTTTTTAGCCAAGAATTTAAATAAACATATTCTTTTTTATCTATTATCTTATGCAGAATTAAGTTTTTATAGCATTTTAGAAGATTTTGAGGATAAAATTTATTTCCTTTTTTTAATTTTAATCCATTTAAAACTTCGACTATTTTTTTGGAATTCAAATATATTGGTATTTCATCCTCAAAGTCTCTAAATAAATCGTGTTCATTTCTTTTTTGAAAAACAGTTGTGCCATAAAATAAAGCTTTCTTATTATCATTTTGCAATATTCTTATCGCCACTAAACCTCTAATTATATCTGTAGCTCTCATGCTGCATGATACTGGCAAATAAAGTAATGGAAATATTTCTTTAAACCAAATTGTATTTTGACTATTAAAAGGAGAATAAGCTTTTCCAAGGCTCACAAAAAAATTGTTTTTAAATTTGATATTAATTTTATTATTTATAAGTCTATATATTGCATCAACATCAGGATTAATGTCACATACTCCTTGTTGTAAGTAAAATTTTTGTAATTTTTTTTTTTTAGTTAATCTAATTTTATTTTTTTTTACAAAGTTTAATGGTAACCCCCTTGGCCATATAAATTTTTTTTCTTTTAAAAACAAATCATAGATATTTACCCAATTTTTATTGGTTATTTCAGACACTTTATGGATTAATTTTGGAGTGGTAAAAAAATTTTTTTTTGGATAGTTATCATCATCTGTTTCAATAATAACTTCAGTTTTATTTTTAATTGCTAATAAATATCCTATATTTTTTCTAGCGTAACTGTTTAAAGGACAGATTTTTGCAAAATCAATCTTAGTTTTTTTTTGATCTCTAATATTATAATATTTGCCATATTTAAGAGAGAAATTTTTTGGTGACTTTTTATCTCCAATTACAATAAACGACCAATTTTTTTTTTTTGAATTAAAAGATAAATTTTGAATATTTCTATTTAATTTATTTATAGATGTAATAATAACTGCTACTTGGTTATGCATAATAATATATTTGATAAATATGAAAAATAAGTTTTACAATACCTTCCATTAATGTCAAAATAAAACATTTTTAAGCATCAAATAAAATTTGTACCTCAAAGCTTCTTTGCTAGTTTGCAATTTTATATTCAATTTTTTTTTAATTTTAAATATTTTTCATAGTAAATTTTTGTCATAATATTTTTATAATTCGCTGAAGTATGATAAACGGTGTCTCCAATTTGATCATGATTTAGACAATTAATATTAGGATCAAATTTTATCCCTAAATCAGACAATTCGTTATTAATTCTTTTAATAAATGCAAAATTTAATTCTGTACATAAATTTTCATAAATTGGACCATGGAAATAAAAACATTCTATGTTAAATTTTGAACATAAATTAATTATTTTTTTTAAATAAAAAGATTTATCTTCATTAAATAAATTAATTTCAAATGTATAATTTGCATCTTTTGTAATTTTTTTTCCAAATTTCATAAAATCATTTACAATCAAATTTAAAAATTTTTTCTTATTTTTTTTGATGATTAATTGATAATAAAAATTCTTTATTTCAAAAATATTCTTATCTATGTAATTAATATATTTTAAAAAAAAATTATTTTGTTTTTTTATATACTCATACCCTGTATACTTAATATTTTCCTGCCAGGCATATACATTATTAACAATTACTAGAGTTTTGACTTCTTTTTTTTTATCTATTATTTCCTCTAAAATTGCATATGCACCAGCAAAAGAAAAATTGCCAGTCAAAGCCATATTTAATGATGGTTTATCAGATAATTCGGACCATAAATTCGAATTTATTGCATGACCTAGGGAGCTATCTCCTAAAAAGATAACATCATAATTTTTATTAATTTTAGCGACTTGATGATTAACTAGTTCTTGTTGTAAAGATTTAAAACCTATTGCATTTGCTAATAAAACTAGAAAATTAAATAAAAGAAAAATTGAAAATATAAATAATAGTTTAATTAATAAATATTTTTTTAATTTATTTTTCATTAAAATTTAAAATATAAAAATTCTACACTATTAGTCATAAACCATAACGAGACAACAAATCCAAAAAGTGATAAAATCATGTTTTTTATGGTAGGTTTAAATCTATTAGAAATATCATTTGAGTTATATTTATTTTGACAAATATAAAAACTTATTATCAAAATCAACATTGCTCTTAGGAATGGGTACGAATTAATCTGATAGATTGATGTGATTTGAAAATTGTTAAGTAAAGATACAAAGTTCAATAATGATTTTAAAATTTCTAAACCTTCGTCAACTGAATTAGATCTAAAAAATACAAAGGAAAAGCTTACATAGATAAATGTTAATAGCCATCTTATTTTATCATTTAAAAAATTTTTAAATGTAAATAAATTATTAAATACAATAGCAACGCCATGCATCAATCCGAATATAACAAAATTCCAAGAAGGTCCATGCCATATGCCTGCTATGAAAAAAACAAATATAGTAACTATTGAAGTATTTAATAAACTTATTTGTTTAAATGATTTAAGTAAGGGTACATATATATAAAAAGTTAGAAAGTTGGTAAGTGTTATATGCCATCTTTGCCAAAATTCTTTAATTGATTTTGCTTTAAAGGGGCTATTAAAATTAAAAGGCAATTTAATATTAAATATTAGAGCTGATCCTGTGGCCATGTCTACGTATCCACTAAAATCAAAATAAAATTGAAAAGTAAAACACAACACTGTGATCCATGCATCAATAAATGTTAGATTACTTACGTTATTAAAACCAATAGAAGCAATTATTGATAAATTATCTGCAAGAACTACTTTTTTAAATAATCCAATTATCAAAATAAATATTCCTATATTGATATTATTGAGGTTAATTTTAGAAAAAGTTTTTTTCTCAAATTGACTGCAAATGTTGTTATATTTACATATTGGCCCAGCAATTAATTGTGGAAAGAAAAAAATAAATAAGAAATAATTTATGAATTTAAAATTTTTTATTTCTTTATCATAAGCATCTACTAAAAATGCTATTTGCTGAAATGTAAAAAAACTAATTGCAAGTGGAAAGGGAAGATTTAATTTTTCTATATTTGTTGAAAAAATGATATTAAAATTTTCAATTAAAAAATCTAAATATTTAAAAATAATTAAAATTAAGATATTTAAAAATATCCCAAAAAATAAAATTTTTTTTTTATGATTTATTGTACTAATTAAAGATTTATAAATAAAAAAATTAAATAAAATTGAAAAAAAAATTAAATATAGATAATTAATATTCCACCATCCATAAAAAAAAATACTAGATATAATTAAAACTATTTTATAATTATTTTTACTACTAAAAAAAAAAAGAAAAAAAACGATAGGTAGAAAAAAAAATAAATATTCAAATTTGTTGAATAGCATTATTTCAAAAATTTAATTATTGAATTAATTGAATTTAATTTGATTGATTTAGAGGTTGAAATTTTTTTTTTTTTTATTTTTTCTAATTCAAGAATAATTCTTACATGACTTAAGCTATCCCATGTATCAAAATCATCAGCACATGATTTACTTGATATTTTTGAGGGGCTTACTCTAATTATTTTTGATATTAATTTAATTATTTTTTTTTCCATTTTTTTCAAATATAGCCTTTTTTATTTTATTTATTAATGTTTTATCATTAAGTGTGCTTAAATCATTTGAGTTTTTTTTAATTAATATATCTCTTAATAGTCTTCTAAGAATTTTGCCACTTTTAGTTTTGGGTAAATGATCTAAATAATAAATATTCTTTGGCAAAGCAAAAACTCCAAAATTTTTTTTTATTGCCAAATTTATTTTATCATCCATTGAAGTAGAGCTTGTATTTTTTTTAACAACAAACAAACTAACTAAATTTCCCTCTAGTTTATCAGGCAAAGAAACTGCTGCACATTCTGCAATTGTATTTAAATTTAATACTACAGACTCTATTTCCTCCGAACCAATTCTGTGGCCTCTTATATTTATAACATCATCAACTCTTCCGTGAATATTTATATGATTTTTCGTTTTTGTAGCATAATCAAATAATCGAAAATTATTTTTATTATCCCAATATTTTTTCCATTCCTTGATTCCATTTTGAATATTAATCATACATCCGGGCCAACTATTAAGAATCTTAAATTCTTTTTTTTCTTTATGGTTTAATTTTTTAATTCTTATTTTACTAGTAGTTAATTCTCCAACTGATCCATGGGGAGATTTATAAATTGTGTCAGAAAAAGATGGAGATGATATTATTCCACCTGTTTCAGTTTGAAAATAAGTATTCACAATCGCTTGATTTTTGTTAGTAAATTTATTTGCATACCATCTACCTACATTTGGTGCTAATGGTTCTCCCATAGAGCCAAGTGTTTTTAATTTTTTTGTACCAAGCTTTTTTATTGGAAAAGTTGATTTCATCAATCGAATTAATGTTACTGGAAGGTACAAAACAGTAACACCAATTTTTAAAACTTTTTTTAAAAAATTTAAATCAAGCAAATCAATTGGCCTCTCAATAATTACTGTGGAGCAGCCGATTGATAGAGGTCCAAATAATGCATAAGTATGACCATTAATCCAACCAGCATCAGATCCAGTTAATATTATTGAATTATTATTTAGACCAAATTTCTTTATACAAGTATATTTTGAATAGAGAAGATACCCTCCAGTTCCATGAATTACTCCCTTTGGCATTCCTGTTGACCCTGAGGTAAAAAGTGTAAAAAAATTCCTAGTACTTTTAAATGATCCTAATTTAATATTTTTTGTCTTCTTTTTAGATATTTTGAATTCATTAAAAAAAAAAAGTTTTGATTTATTAAATTTTTTTTTATTAAGAAAATTAGTTTTATTAAAAAAAATATTTTTCTTAAGCCTAGTGATAAATACATTTGGCTTAAAAATTGCTATTCTTTTTAAAATGGCACTCTCTGGCAGATCCTCAAATAAAACACTAAAATGTATTCCTAGTGAGCCGAATGCAATCATAGCTACAGCTGTTTCGATAGATGCAGATCCATGAATCATTACCCTGTTGATATTTTTATTTTTCGTTTTAATATTAAATTGAATGATAAAGTTTTTAACTATTTTTTCTAAGTTTGAATAAGAGAACTTTTGAAGTTTTTTATTTTTATCAAAAAAATAGATTGCGATTTGATTTTTTTTTTTATTTAAAAAAAAATTATCGAATACATTCAATTTCCCATCTGGAAACCACATAGGTGTATTATCTTTTTTAATTATTAGAGGAACTTTAGGTTTGTTTCTCCAGACTAATTGGTTAGATTGATATAACCAAAAATCTTTGTACATTTAATTTACATTTAATATAAATATTGTTTAAGAGAAATTTATACTTTAAAAAATATTGATTTCAACTATAAAACTTTTGATCTAATGAAATACTTAATTAATTCTCCATCTTTGTCTGGTCTAGAAAAAAAATATGTTAATGATGTTTTAAAAAGTACTTGGTTGTCTTCAAATGGCAAACATACTCAAGAGTTTGAAAAAAAAGTATGTAAATTTCTAAATGTAAAATATGCTATAGCAGTACAAAGTGGAACTGCAGCTTTACATTTAGCTCTGAAGACTTTGGGTTGTAAAAGTAATGACAAGATTATAATTCCAAATTATTCTTGCTCATCAAATTTAACCTCAGTAATACAATGCGGTGCTATTCCAATTATTGTAGAGGTAGAAGACAGCTCTCTGGGGCTTGACGTTACTTTATTAAAAAAAGCTATTAAAAAATATAAACCAAAAATAATCCAATTAGTTCATGTATATGGTGTTCCTGCTAAAGACACACATGAAATTAAAATTTTGTGTAAAAAAAATAAAATTTTATTGTTAGAAGATTTTAGTGAAGCACTTGGGGCAAAAATTAATAATAAAAAAGTAGGATCAATAGGTGATATAGGAATTTTTTCAATAAGATCTGAAAAGATGATTGGAGTTGGTGAAGGTGGAGTTATAGTAACAAATAATAAAAATTTGTATAATTTGGCTGAAAAATTGGGTTCACGAAATTCTCCATTTAGAAGCAAAAAAGATCCTTATTGGAAAAAATATCATTGTTTAGGAGAGGGATATAATTATAAACTTCCACATTTACTAGGTGCAATCGGAAGAGCACAAATTGAAAGATTCGAAAAAGTAATTCTCCCTAAAAAGATTAAACTAGGAAAAATTTATGAAAAACTTTTTGATAATAAATACTTTAGAATCACACAAAGATACTCAAAATCTCAAAAACCTGTATTTTGGTTAAACTCAATATATTTTAAAAAATTTTCAAAAAATAAAGTTAGAAGTATAGGATTAAAATTACAAAGACATGGGATTGAGGTAAGATCTGGTTTTTGGCCACTAAATTATGTTAAAAATTCAAAATCAAAATATATTTATAAAAAACAAATTAGTAAAAATATTTATGAAAAAACTCTTGTCCTACCTTCTAATACCAATTTGTCTTTAAATGACATAAAATATATAAAAAAAATTATTTTAAATAGTTTTTAAATAATAAATAATATGGCCAAAAAAATTATTCTTTATGGTGCTAAATCAACTGGTTATATTTTTTATGAAATGCTTAAAGAAAAAAAAATTAAACCAAAATATTTATTTGATCCTTTTCTTAAAAAACCGTTCTTTAAAAATAATTTAATATTCTCGTATAAAAAACAAGATTTTTTAAAATTTTTAAATAACTCAACACATTTTATAGTTTGTATTGCAAGAGAAGACGGAAAATCTAGATATATGATATCTAAAGAATTTGAAAAAAAGGGTCTTAAGCCAATTGATATAATTTCAAAAAGTTCAGATATACATAAAACTGTTAAAACTGGATCAGGTTTTATTTCTCTTCCCAAGTCATATGTAAACAGGGGAACTATAATTGGTGATTATACAATATTAAACACAGGTAGTATGATTGATCATGAGTGTAAAATTGGAAATGGTGTACACCTTATGGGTGGTTGTTATTTAGCAGGTAGAGTAAGGGTTGACGATTTTGCATCCATAGGCGCAACAGCAACTATATTGCCAGACATAAGAATTGGCAGAAATAGCATTGTTGGTTCTGGATCCGTAGTAACTAAAGATGTAAAACCTAATACTGTTGTAGTTGGTAATCCTGCAAAATATTTAAGGGATAATAAATCTGATTATAATATTGATATTTTTAAATAATGCTGGATGAAAAAAAGGATATTAATATTGGATTTGTAATCAATTATCGTCTTGATGGATGGCTAGGTGTCACAAACTATTACTTAAACTTATTTAATACTGTAAAATCATTCAACAAAAAAAGAAATGATAAGATAAAAATAATAATCATCACTGATAATTTTATAACCAAAAAAGAAAAATCATATTTTAAAAATTTTAAAATCATTAAAACTAAAAATTTAAACAGAAAAAGTAAATTAATTAAAATATTAAATCTTTTTCAAATAATTTTTTTTGGAAAAAACTTCTTTTTTGAAAAATTTTTAAAAAAAAACAACATTGATATTATCTCACATACTTCATTTTTAGGAATTAGATCACAAATTCCAAGTATAAAATGGTTTCCAGATTTTCAAGAATATCACTTCCCAGATAATTTTGGATTTAAACAAAAAATAGCAAGACGATTGGATCTAATTCTATCTAGAATTCACTCAACTAAATTGTTGGTAAGTAGCCAATCAGTTTTGAGAGATTTATATAAAATTAATAAAAAAGCTTATATGAAAACAATAGTTTTAAATCACTTTAACAAGTTACGTAATGAAAAAATTAAAAAAATTTCAATAATAGAAAAAAAATATAATATAAAAATACCCAAAAATTTTATTTATCTACCAAATCATTATTGGAAACATAAAAATCACTTGACCGTTTTTAGATCAATAAATTTTATTAAAAAAAAATTAAATAAAAAAATTTATTTAGTTACCACCGGAGAAAAAAATGATTATAGATTTCCAGATCATAAAAAAAAATTAGAAAATTATTTAGAAAAAAATGGTATCAAAAACCAAGTTTTTCATTTAGGGATCATAAGTAAAGACGAAGTATACTGCTTAATGAAAAATTGCAGATTTATGATAAACCCATCATTAAGTGAAGGTTGGGGAAATGCTATTGATAATGCAATTAATTTTAAGAAGTATATTTTACTATCTAAAATTCCAGTGCATTTAGAGCAAAATCCACCTAATGGTATTTTTTTTGAAAGTAAAAATTATAAAAAATTGGCTAAAATAATTTTGAATTATTCAAATAAAAAAAATCCAACTTCAAAAATGCTTAAAGATTATAAATTTAACTCTCTTAATTTTTATTTAAATTATAAAAAGATGATTAAATCTTTATTATAAATTTTATATTAAAATTTTTAAGAAATTAAAATCTTTTTAAGTATATAGATCTGTTGCTAATACGTTTTATAGCTTACTGATATTTTTTTTATTCTATTAATAACTCTTCTTTAAACGTTTAAAATTTACTATAATTAATTAAATCCTATAAATTTTTATTATATTTATCGAGCATGATTGTGTTAATAGTCAACATTGCTCTGGGCTGCGACTAAAGAGACTTCACTTACACCCTCACAATTTGAAATATCTAAAACAAATTTATTTACTTCATTTTCTTCTTTTAAGACTATGTCGTAAGTTAATTTTAGTGATTTGTTATCACTTGAAGGTTCTGAGTTCAATAAAGTTGAAGTACTGCAGAAACGATTAAGATCCTTTAAATAAGATGTCTTATTTTCTATAGTCTTATTATATCTAAACTGTAAAATAAATTCACTTTTGTATATGGATCCATAATTAGTTTTATGTAAGATGTATGCAACTATTGTAATTATTAAAGAGCCGGCAAAAGCTAAAAAATATTGCCCTGTTCCACACACCATGCCAGTAGCTAAAGACCAAAATATGAAAACAATGTCTTTTGGATCTTTTATAACTGTTCTAAATCTAATTATTGAAAGAGCTCCAACTAAGGCAAATGCACGAGCTATACTGTTACCTATGGTCATTATAACCATACAAACTATCAAGCTTAAAAAAATATTAGTAATCATAAATGATTGCGAATAACTCATGCCTCTATGAGTTTTTTTATAAACATAACTAATTAGGACTCCCAAGAAAAATGACAAGATTAGGTTAAATATAATTTCATTTGGAAAATATATTGCTTGCAGTTCTTGTAGTTGGTCGTTAATAGCTTTATTATCCATTGTTAAAGAATTACTAATTTAAAATGATTAAGTATAAAGTAAGTGTTATTTTCACGTTAATAATATTTGCACTGATAACATATTTTACATTAAACTCAAGCTTAAGAAGATCTGCTTTTACAAAATTCATTGGTGCATATAAACTTTATCAAACCCACATCATAAGCAGCCATATATTTTATAGAGATTTCAGTAGAGCATCCGAGCAAATATTAAATTATATTGAATTTACACAAAAAATTTCCAAAGGTAAAAATAGCATGCTACAGGAAATAGTAGATGTTACTGAATTGGTAACTTCAAAGATTTATACTCAAGATGAATTTAATGAAATGGAGGGAGTTTATATAAAAATAAATGAAATATCTGAGGATATTTATAAGAATCATATATGGTTAGCTAGATCATTAAGTGATAATCGTCCAAGTCAATCTATAAAACATTTAAATCAAGCCCTAAGATTATCAAAATCAAGTGAAGAAACTTATAGGGAAATTATTAGGCTATTTTCAAAAGATAAAAAATTAACTAATCTAATGAACAATTATTGTATGAATTATTCTACTAATTTTGGTGGAGGAGCAGTAGATAGAATAGGTGCACAAGATGAAAAAAATTTTTTTATGGGTAGTAACTCAATTTTTGCGATTTCTAGAGATAAAAACTATTCTGAATTAAATCAAAAGTTTATAAGAAATATGAATGAATATTATATTTACAATTTTTATTTTAAAAAAAGCAAAGATATAAGTGAATTCAATATATTAAAGAGTTTTTTTTCTGGCACAAAAGTATCTATAAGGAACATAGTTTTGCATAATGATGAAAAAAATGAAATCTATATAGATGATTTAATTATTGAAAGTTTATCTAGTTATATTCTTAGTCAATCAGATAAAGAGATTGTGTTTTTAAATGCAAGTGATGAGGATGATGTGCTTAAATTTAATCTTAAAAAAGAATACAATGATATAAATCAAATTACACTAGAATTAAAACTAGAGAGACTTCCTATAGTGAACAATGCAGTATGCAGAGATTTAAATGAAAATTAAAAAACTGCTATTTACTTCATCATTGTTTTTTTTACCTTTTTCTCTAATTCTTTTTATTCTTTTTTGTATTAATATTTTAATTAAAGATTTTAGTTTAGGTCATAAAACCCACAATGAATATCCAGGTGCAGTAGATTGGGTCAAGTACTCTTTTTTTTTAAATAAAGAAAAAATAACTAATTTTTTATTTCAATTAAATAATAATAAAGAGGGCTTGCCAAAAGTAGAAATTTATATACCAGAAAAAACATCAAATAAATTATTATCCAACATCCCTAATTCTACCAAAGATTATTATAGGTCAGAAATGATAATTAATAATGAAAAAAAAGATGTAAGACTAAGGTATTTTGGAGACAATCCTATTAATTGGATGTTTGATTATAAGTCCATCCGTATAAAAACAAAAAAGTCAGAAATGGTTAATAGAAAGAGGTATTTTGAGTATAAAGCTTCTCAATATAATGTTCTCGATGAATATGTGGCTTTTAAAATTGCAAAAAAACTTGGATTACTGGTTTCTGAAGTAAGGTTGGTAGAGTTATTTGTCAATGACAAAAGTGTTGGGATCTATATGGAAAAAGAGAGGTTAAATGAATCTTTTTTGAGAAGAAATAAAATCATGCCAATAAATTTATATAAAGGTGAAGCATCACGTAATAGTGAAAAGAAAATTGGCTTAGAATATAATCTTGATCAAAATCCTGGATTATGGAGAAAAATTTCAATTTATAACAATGTAGATGAAGATGACTATACAGATTTAATAAGATTATCAAAAAATATTAGAAATGCTGAAAATTCACCTGTTGATTTAGATAGAATTCTAAAATTTGAAAATACTAATTTATTTGCAAGAGCTTCAATATTAGAAATTTTAATCAATTCTTATATAGCAAATTATGATCATAATAGAAGGGTAGCGATAGATGTCTGGTCTGGAATTACACATATTATACCTCACGACATTGTTTATGAGCGAGAAAAAATTAGTGAAGAAAATTTTAAACTAGATAAATCTACTACCAACTTATTTTATGTGATAAATCAAAGTAGCAATTTTTTAAATAAAAAATACGAAACTCTATTTAAGGTAATCAAAGAAGAAAAAATATTTGATGAGATTATTAAGGATTTAGAAAATTTAAAGACCAAATATTTAATTAGTCAAAAAAGAGATTTAGGAAAAATTCAAAGAAAATATGTAGACTATGAAGCATTATGGACTGGGCCTGAAAATGAACAAAGCTTTAATAATCTCATAGAGTCTTTAAAGTATAGAGAGAAACAAATAATTGCTTTTTTAGAAAAAGACCCAGAATGTTCTTGGAATTTAAATAAAAAAGGTTTTGAGGTAAAAATCCAAAATTTAATTCCGATATCTAATTTGTCAGTAAAATTTGATAATGAAAGTCCAGAGTGGATAGCATTAGATTATAATAATAATAAAGTTCTTGATAAAGAAGATAAGTATTTCTATAAAAAAAAAGGAAACTTTGAAATTGATATAAAACTTTTTGCAAACAGAGTTACGTCGAATTCTGGGCCATATGATTACATTTGGGCACTTTCTACAGCTAAAACTAAATTTTTATTTTTTACAGAAAACAATAAAAAACCCTTTGAAATAATGACATTTAATGATCATAGTAAAAAAGAAAAATTATTAAACTATGATGAAGGTTCAGCAGTAGAGCCTAGTATAAATAATACAGCTATTATAAAAAATGTTAAAAAAAAAATCGATATATTGAGTGGAAATATTTTTTTAGAGGAGGACTTTATAGTTAAAAATGAAACAAAAATTCTTGAAGGGACCACTTTTATTATGAGTGAAGGTGTAAGTATTATTTTTGAAAACAAAGTAAATGCGATAGGCTCTAATGAAAAACCTATTATATTTAAAAAAAATGATGTTGCAATAAAATGGGGAACAGTTGCTTTACACGGTGCAAAAACAGCTGGAAGTCTTTTTAAGAATATAATAATTGAAAATGCATCAGGAAATTCAGTAAATGGTATCAATTACTTTGCATCACTTTCTGTACACTCAGCAAAAAATATAAAATTTGATAATATATTAATAAAAGACAATTCAAATTTTGATGATATGATGCACATTATATACTCAGATAATATAAAGGTTATTAATTCAAATTTTTTAAATGCTTATAAAGATGCTATAGATGTAGACATCTCAAAAAATATATCATTTCAAAACTTAAAAATAACGAATTCAGGTAATGATGGAATTGATTTTATGGAATCAACAGCGCAATTGGATGAAGTAAATATTTTGTATAGTGGCGACAAAGCAGTTTCAGTCGGAGAAAATTCACAAGTTTTAATTAATGATTCTATTTTCAGCTTAAATAACTATGGTGTTGCATCAAAAGACCTATCTAAAGCTATTATAAAAAATTCTTTATTAGAAAATAATCAAATTCAACTAGGTGTCTATACAAAAAATTGGAGATATGGAGGGTCAGGTATTATTGAGGTACTAAATTCAAAGCTAATAGCCATGGAAAATTACATTAAGGCTGATGAAATGGGAACGATCTCCGTTTTGTCTAGTGAGATAACTGGTGATTTGAATAAAACTCAAAATGTAAAAATAAACTAGCATTTTCAATATGAAAAAAATTCAAACAAAAAAAGATAATGAAATTTTTTCAAGGTTTGAATTTAAATATATAATAAATGAAAAAGTTTCTGAAGCTATACAAAATGAAGTTAAAAATTTTACAAAAATTGATAATTATGCAAATATTAAAAGTAAATATCTAGTTAGATCATTATATTTTGATAATAATCTATTTTCAAATTTTCATGATAAAGTCGACGGAGTTAAAAAAAGATATAAATTTAGAATTAGAACCTATTCAAAACACGATAATCCTAATACTCCTTTGTTTTTAGAAATGAAAGGTAGAAACAATTTAAGGACTTATAAAGTTAGAACAAAAATTAACCAAAATGATCTCAACTTTTTTTATAAACAAAATAATTTACTAGATTTAAAACATAAATATTTGAATAATAAATTAGTTGAACAATATATTTTTGACTCTTATAAGAAAAAGATAGTGCCCAAAGTTTTAATTGATTATAATAGATTGCCTCTTATTAATAAAAATGGTTTATATTTTAGGCTCACTTTTGATAGTGATATTAAAGCCTGTCCATCTAATAAAATCTTTAATAGTACAAATAGTTGGAAAGCATGTATTCCAGGAAATAATATTCTTGAAGTTAAATTTGATTTTACAATCCCACCATGGTTTCATAGAATCATTCAAAGCTATCAACTAAAGCGTATTTCTGTTTCAAAGTTTGTTATAGGAATGGAGGCTTCAAATTTAGCTCATGACTACGAGGGTATATAGTAATTATCTTTTTATTTTTTAAAGTAAACTTTAAAAAAAATTATAAATATGTTAATTCATTTCTATTCTTAAGGTATTTATAAATTATTTATGACAAATAACTCTGATTATAAAAAGGGAAACAATAATCCTAAAGTTTTTTATGGATTACCTAAAGAAATAAAATTTTGTAATAATTGCACTTACAATAATCAAAAACCAAATTCAGAAGTTGAGTTTAAGCATAATATTAAAACAAAGAAACCAATAATTGTTTTTAATAAGAATGGAGTTTGTGACGCTTGCAATTTAAATCTTCAAAAGCAAAGTATTAATTGGAAATCAAGAGAGAATGAATTAATGGAATTGTGCAATAAATATAGAAAAAAAGATGGGTCCTATGACTGCTTAGTGCCAGGGTCTGGTGGGAAAGATAGTTTTTTTGCTGCACATATTCTTAAATATAAATATAAAATGAACCCACTTACAGTGACATGGGCACCCCATATATATACTGAATGGGGATGGAAAAATTTTCAATCGTGGATATCAGCTGGTTTCGATAACTATCTTTTTACACCATCAACACTTACACATAGATTACTTACTAGATTAGCATTGGAAAATTTATTTCATCCATTTCAACCTTTTATGATAGGACAAATGCTGTTTCCACCAAAAATAGCATTGAAATTAAAAATACCTTTAATTTTTTATGGTGAGAATCCAGAAGACTATGGGAATTCAAAAAAAAAGAAAGATAGTCCAAAAAAAGATATCAAATTTTTCGCTAAAGAAAAAAGTGATGATTTTTTTATTTCAGGTTTAAATCATAAACAATTATCAGAATATGGAATTTTAGATAAAGATTTAATCCCCTATAAACCAATTGATAAAGATGAAGTAAACTAAAACAAGATAGATGTTCAATATTTAGGATATTACTTAAAATGGCATCCGCAGGAAAACTATTATTATACAATTGAGAATAGTAATTTTGTTCCTTCTCCTGAAAGAACACCAGGAACATACAGTAAATACAGCTCTATTGATGATAAATTAGACGATCTTCATTATTATACAACATATATTAAATTTGGTATGGGTTGAGCAACCTATGATAGCGCTCAAGAAATAAGAAATGGAGAAATTAATAGAGAAGAAGGGGTCGAACTTGTAAGAAAATTTGATGGAGAGTATCCAATGAGATTTGAAAAAGAATTATTTGAATATCTGTCTATAGATAGTAAAAATTTTCCTAAGGCTTCAACAAAATTGAAAAATCCAATAATGAACAAAGAATACTTTTTTGAATTAACTGAAAAATTTAGGTCCCCTCACCTATGGTATTATTCTAACAGTGAAAAAAAATGGAAGCTAAGAAAAACGGTATTCAATAATAATTGATGATTAAAAATTCAATTAAATTTTATATTAAAAAAATACTAAAAAAATATAATTTAAAATTAATAAGATTACATACAAGAAAAAACAAAGTTCATCCATACTCAAAACCAAGTATTGTAAGTTTAAAATGTATTTTAGACTCTTCAGGTATTTTGCATATTGGGGCTCATAGGGGAACAGAAGCATCAGCATATGACTGGTTACATAAAAAAGTTTTATGGATTGAAGCAAATCCAATTATTTCTGAAGATTTAAGTGAAAATATTAGCAAATACTTCGATCAAAAATATATTTGTGCATTAGTTGGAGATGAAAATAAAAAAAATGTAGATTTTTATATTTCAAATAATGATGCAGCATGTTCATCAATTTTTGACTTTAGTAAGAATGTTAAAAATAATATTTTATGGAATGATAGAAATTTTGCCATGTCCGATAAGATTAAGTTAAATATGCAGACTTTGGATAATATTTTTGAAATGAATAATCTAAACCCTAGAGATTACTCTCACTGGATTTTTGATATTCAAGGAGCAGAATATATAGCTTTGAAAGGTGCCAAAAAAATTTTACAGTACTGCAAATCCCTAGAAATAGAAATAAGTAAAAAACAATATTATGAAGGAGTTGCAAATTGGGATGAAATCAAAAATTACTTAGAAAATGAAAACTTTGTTTTAGTTGATTATCCTGAAAAAGATCATACTGAAGTATTATTTATTAAAAAAAATTATTACAATCAAATTAAATATTTAAAAAAAAATGGTTAAAAAAAAATTTAGATTAATCCCAAGATTAGATATTAAAGGGGAGCACCTTATCAAAGGAATAAATTTAGAGGGATTAAGAAAAATAGGATCACCTAAGCAATTTGCAAAAAATTATTATAATGCAGGTGCTGATGAAGTTTTAATTATGGATTGCGTAGCGTCATTATATGACAGACAAAATATTTACAAAATTATTAATGAAATTTCTAAAGAAATATTCATACCTATAACAGTTGGTGGTGGAATAAGAAATTTAGAACATGCAACTAATTTGTTTCTTAATGGTGCAGATAAGATAGCAGTTAATACAGCTGTAACAAAAAATCCCAAATTAATATCTGATTTAGCTCTAAAATTTGGATCTTCAAATATCGTATTATCAATTGAAGCTAAAAGAAAATCTAATTCGTGGGAGGCTTTCACTAATAGTGGCAGGGATCATACTGGATTAGATATATTTGAGTGGGCCAAAAAAGGAATTGAACTTGGAATAGGTGAAATATTATTAACCTCAATTGATCAAGAAGGCACAAGAAAAGGGTTTGATGTTGAACTTATAGAAAAATTTTCTAACTTCTTAAATAAAAATAAAATTTCAATACCAATAATTGTTTCTGGGGGCATGGGCAAATTAGATGATTTGAATAAAATTTATAAAATTGAAAATATAGATTCTGTTGCAGTTGCTGATTTGTTACACTACAAAAGAACCTCAATCGAGAATATTAAAAATCAAGCAAATAAAATTGGATTTGAAATTAGAAAAGTTTAATGATTTTAATTCTAGATTATGGTGTCGGAAATTTGCTGAGTATTAAAAGAGCTTATGATTTATTTGAAGTAAAGACAAAGATATCAAATAATAATTTAGATTTTCAAAATTCTTCCCACTTAGTTTTACCAGGCGTGGGGTCATTTGGATATGCTATGAAAAATATTATAGAAAAAAATCTTTATGAAAAAATAATAAAATTTTCTAATTCAGGACGACCAATTATTGGTACTTGTCTAGGTATGCAATTATTATTAGAAAGTAGTGAAGAATTTGGAATTAATAAAGGCCTTAACTTAATTAAAGGAGAAGTAAAGTCTTTAAATAAATTATCTAATACAAAAACGACGATGAAACCAGCAAACATGGGTTGGCAAAAATTAAACAAAAAATCTGATAATAAATTGATTAATAATTTAAACTCTGATGATGAGTTTTATCATGTTCATTCATATTTTTGCGATATTGAGAATAATTCATACATAATAACTAATGGAAAATTTAATCAAAAAATTTTTCCAAATATAATTAACAAAGAAAATATTTTTGGTGTACAATTTCATCCTGAAAAAAGCGGTAAATCTGGACTAAAATTGATTGAAAATTTTATTAAAATTAATTCTTAAATTTTTTTTTATTTTTATATAACAATTTTAAAAAACTTAAATCATTTAATGTGTTTAAATCTCTAGCTAATTCTTCTTTGATTTCAATTATCATCGATTTTTTAGTAAATGTTGATTTAGATTTAAGCCAAGTTTTTTTATCAGCAAAATAAAATTGTCCTGCATCGTAATAAATTTTTTTATCATAAAATCTTTTATTAAATCTATTTGGAAAAATTTTTTTTAACATTTTTTTTTTACTAGATGAAAAAAAAGATCTAAAATAATTTAGTTGGTAATTGACTGCACTAATTAAAAAATCAGGTTTTTTTTTTTTAAATAACTTGTAACCCTCAATTAATTTAGATTCTTCAAGTAATGGTGCAGTTGGCAATATACAACAAACTATATCAACTTTTTTATCTTTTTTTTCTAAGAATTTTATTGCATGCTTTATTACTTCAACTAAACCTGTTTTATTTTCAGACAAAAGTCTTGGTCTTTTAAAATAAACTTTAGCCCCATATTTTTTTGATATATTGGCAATCTTAGTTGAGTCTGTAGAAACTATTATTTCATCAAAAATTTTAGCACGTATTGCTGTGGATATACTGTAAAAAATAAGTTCCTTTCCGAAAAATTCTATTATGTTCTTATTTTTAATTCTTCTGCTATTTGCTCTTGCGGGGATTATAGCAATATTCATTAAAAATTATCTTTAATAATTTCTTTGATTTCTTTAATTGATAAATATCTGTGATTATTAAGAGAATTATAACTAAAATTTTCTTGAAGTCTTTTCGCTTTTTTTTTCTTTAAATAATAGTTTTTAAGTACATATTCATTCTGTGTCTTATTGTAATTTTTAGATAGGTTAAGTCTTGGTAAGATAACAAAAAAATCATTTAACTCTAAAGAATTAAATCCATCACTTAAAGTAATCATTTCTTCATGAAGTTTTTCTCCAGGTCTAATACCAATGATTTTAATTTTACAGTTAGGGTTAATAGCTTTTGCAACATCGATTATTCTGTAAGATGGTATTTTGGGGACAAATATTTCACCTCCAAATGAATGTTTCATACAAGTTAATACAAAATTAACTGCTTGATCAATCGTGATATTAAACCTGGTCATTCTTTTGTCAGTTATAGGAAACTCTTTACCTTTTAAACTTAAAAACATTGGCACAACTGAACCCCTACTACCCAGAACATTTCCATATCTAACGACACTAAATTTTATTTTTTTTGATCCAGTGATATTGTTGGCTGCGATAAATAGTTTGTCTGAGCATAGTTTAGTCGCACCATATAAATTAATTGGGGATGCTGCTTTATCAGTGGATAATGCGATTACTTGTTTGATATTATTATTTAAACTTGCACGAATCACATTTTCAGCACCCATTATATTAGTACTAATATATTCAAAAGGGTTATATTCGGCTGTATCGACTTGTTTTAATGCTGCTGCATGTATAACTATATCTATATTATTAAAAGCTTGATTAAGCCTATCTTTATCTCTTACATCTCCTATAAAATATCTCATACATGGATATTTAGAGTTAGGAAATGTTTTTGACATTTCATATTGCTTAAATTCATCTCTACTAAATACAACTAATCTTTTTATTTTATATTTATATAAAATCTTTTTAACAAAAGCTTTTCCAAATGACCCTGTACCACCAGTAATTAATATAGATTTATTATTTAACATTTATTTTTCTATTTAACCTGTTTCAAATTACCTTCATCAATTTCGTAAATTTTATCACAAATTGTTAATGAGGATAATTTATGTGAAACTATAATCATAGTTTTATTAATTTTAGATAAGTTTTCAATTATCTTTTTTTCTGTTTTGGAATCCAAAGAACTAGTAAATTCATCTAAAAAAAGAATTTCAGAATTTTTATAAAGCGCTCTTGCTAATGATATTCTCTGACCCTCTCCTCCTGATACCATAATACCTTTGCTACCTAATTTAAGATTTTTTCTCGACTGATAATCTTTTATAAATTCTTCTAAATTTGCTTCAACGATTACTTTATCATACATTGAGTTATCTACTTTTGAATAATCACTTTCATAAGTTATATTTTCTAATAAATTGTAATCAAGTAAAAGATTATCTTGTGAAACATAGCCAATTTTATTAAACCACTGTCCTCTTATATTGTTAAGATTAATTCCATCAACACTAACTGTTCCTCTCAAGTTAAAGTTCACTAAACCCATTAATATATAAAGCAAGCTACTTTTGCCTGATCCTGTTTTTCCTACAATCCCAATCTTCTCATTTTTTTTTATTATTAAATTAATATTATTCAGAATTTTTAAATTCTCATCATTTTGATAACTCAAATTTTCAATTTTTATACTATCTTTAAATTCAAACTGATCTACTTGGTGTTTTTTCTCCTGAATATTGTCAGAATTTTCTATTGATGAATATTCATTCAATATAATATCTATTGCTTTTTGTGACGTTAAGAATAATTGCATATTAAGTAGCAGTTTATTGAATGATGGAAGTATTTTGACAAATGAGTAGAAGGCTACTCCAAATAAAGGAATATAATTTGATATATCATTATTTAAAACTATTAGAATTATAATTACAATACCAATTAAAACAATCGCAAATTGTTCTATGGCAACTCTAAGGCTTTGTCCTATGACTGAAGTAATCATTAAATTGTATTTTAACTTTAAATTAACAAAATTGAATTTGTCTATAAAAAAATTTTTACAATTGTAAAAAAAAATTTCTCTAAAACTAAAAATACCATTTTGCAAAGCACTTAAAAATTGATGATCTAAACTTTCTCTTTGTGCGCCTAAATTTTTAAGTTTATTTTTAAAAAATCTTAAAAATAAAATCACAAATAAAAGAAAAAATAATAATAAAAAGAGAGTTATCTTAAATGAAATTACAAAAAAGATAATTATAGTCCCTGTCATTAAAAATATCTCAGAATAAGTTGAAATTAAGCTATCGAAAACCCGCATGAAGGTTTGTGACTCTATTTGAACATGCTTGATTAGGTTTGATGGGTTTTTTTTTATATAAAAAATATAATCTTGATTTAAATAATTTTTAAAAAGTTTAGATCTGATGTTATAGAACACGTCAAATACTATTTTTGCTTTAAAATAAATAAATATGACAACTATTAGATTTTTACAAAATATAAATACAAATAATATCAATAATAAAATATATCCAAGTATATCTCTTTCAAGATTAAAGGACTTTTGGATTTGAGTAAAATAATAATTATCTGCAAGAAATGTGTTGTCTGTTATTATTTTTAATACTGGGAAAATTAACCCTATTCCAATCATTTCTAAAAGCATTATTAGTAATTGGAAAAGAATTATTAAATTAAATCTTTTTTTTTCCGAGCTATTTAAAAAAAAATTTATTTTTTTTTGAAATCCTAATAATGATTTTAAATAATTTATTATAAACAATGTTTTTTTTTAAATGTTTATTTCTTGAGATTCAATGCAAGATTTACAGACTTCATTTGGGTCATTTTTGACAAAACCATTTCTTAGCTCTGTCATTTTAGAACCATTCCATATTTCTTTTATAGGATTATCTTTAATGTTACCAATTGGTGTCTTTCTTCCTACAAGATTACAACATGGCCCAACTAACCCATTAGAATAAATTGCCATGTCTCCCCAAGGTTTGTTGCAATTATAATTTTTTAATATTTTACCTCTATAATTTTTTATTTTATCATAAACCTTTATTGAAGTTTCTCTTTGAATTTCAACAGAGTCAACTATATTTTCCCATTTTGATTTAAATAATTCAACCTCGTGAGAGTTTTCTTTTAATGCAACAAAAGATACCCTTGTTATAGGAAGTCTCTTGTTTAAATCATTTCTTAACTTAATAAAATTTTTAACGTTATTTTCTAATTTCTTTAATCTATTTTCTTCAAGCAATCTTTTGCTGACTGGAATTCTTACTTTGTTGTATGTTTCTTCAGTGGCTGCATCAATCGAAACGAATAGTCTTGTCACACAGCTATTCAAAATTAATCTTGAATTTTTCTCATT
>MDTA01022308.1_pt1 | contig 22097 bp, 26 predicted proteins | sample 811151 | NCBI WGS metagenome assembly MDTA01 (sample SAMN05326648, study PRJNA326480) | marine metagenome | isolation source: seawater | place: Indian Ocean: South | collected 2010
CATATTTATGAAATAACACCTCTTAATTATAACCTATTAACATGGAGTTTATATGTCTGATTTTGATAAAGAACTAGATACAAGTGGACTAAACTGTCCCCTTCCTATAATTAAAGCAAAAAAAGAAATAAATGGTATGGATGCCGGTCAAATTCTACATATTATTTCTACTGACCCAGGAGCAGTCAAAGATTTTGAATCCTTTGCCAAACAAACTGGAAATGAGCTGCTAAATTCAGAAGAAAAAGATAATAAGTTTTATTTTCTTTTGAAGAAGAACTAATACTAATTGAGATTATTATCCAACTTTTTTAAAATACTCGGAATTTTAAGTTTAATCTTTATTATATTTTCCCTTATTTTAATAAATGAGATAGTACATCCTGACATTGAAAATACAGAAGACAGCTACGAGAGCATAGCAGTATTATCTGGTAGTGTAGATAGAGTAATCAAGGCGTCAGAGTTATATAAGAACAAAAACGTCAAGTATGTTTATTTAAGTAAGGAAAATAGAGTTATAGAGAGTTATATACTAGATTCTGAACCAATACCAGTTTATCAATACTACACTAAAGTTTTTGTCGATAATGGAGTAAATCAAAATGATATTATACTATTTGGTGATAACAAGAATACTTATGATGAGATTCTAGCCTTATCAAAAATATTGAAAGATAGATCATCAAAAATATTACTTATCACTGATCAATACCATATCAGTAGAGTACAAAAAATTGTAAACTATTTTGATTTATCTAGTAAAATTGATTTCTGTGCAACAGATGTGAATCAAAATAAAAAACTTACCAAAATACTTTTGCAGCATTATATTTTAGAGTATGTAAAACTGTTGAATTTTTATCTAACTCGTTTGAATATTAACGTCGTCCAATTTAATTAATTTACAAAAAGTTAATATAAATAATGATGATCTGATGAAAAAAATGTATCATGTATTTGGTTATTGGTGAGGCATAATGAAATTAAGTGGATCAGAAATCATTATAGAATGCTTGAAGCGTGAAGGCGTTAAGTACATCTTCGGGTACCCAGGAGGTGCTGTCCTTCACATATATGATGCATTATTTAGCTCAAATGAGATTAAGCATGTTCTAGTCAGACATGAACAGGGAGCTACACATGCCGCGGATGGGTATGCTAGAGCATGTGGCAAACCTGGAGTTGTTTTAGTAACTTCTGGCCCTGGAATTACTAATTGTGTTACTGGTCTGGCCACAGCACACATGGACTCGATACCTATGATTGTAATATCTGGTCAAGTTTCAAGACAGTATGTCGGCAGCGATGCATTTCAAGAAGCAGATGCTACCGGTATTACTAGACCAATTACAAAGCATAACTTCCTCATTGATAGTAGAGAATCAATTGCTGAGGTATTCAAAAAAGCATTTAAAATTGCAACAACTGGCAGACCAGGACCAGTTCTAATCGACATACCAAAAGATTTAACTGACCCTAAAGTAAAGATAAAATTCGAATACCCAAAATCGGTAAACTTAAGGTCATATAAACCTCCAAAAAAAGAATCACTTTCTAAAATTGAAGATGCAGCAAAAATATTATGCGATGCTAAAAAGCCAATGATTTACACTGGAGGTGGAGTAATTTTGGGTAATGCTCACAAACATCTTCACTCCCTTGTTAAGAAACTAAATTATCCTATAACTAATACTTTAATGGGTTTGGGAGGCTATCCTGCTACAGATAAGCAATTCCTGGGGATGTTAGGAATGCATGGAACTTACGAAGCTAACATGGCTATGCACGATTGTGATGTATTGCTTGCCGTAGGCGCAAGATTCGATGATCGTGTAACTGGTGATACTGCAAAATTTTGTCCATCAGCAAAAATAATTCATATCGATGTTGACCCATCTTCTATTTCAAAGATTATAAAAGTTGATTTGTCTTTAATCGGTGAAACCTCAGCTATCTTAAGAGAGTTAACTAAGTCAGTAGAAAAATTTACACGTAAAATTGATAAAAAAAGTTTAGACAAATGGTGGAAGAAGATTGAAAAATGGCGAAAGAGAAACTGTCTTGATTATAAAAAATCAAAGGATATTATTAAACCTCAACAAGTTATAGAGAGCTTGTACAATATAACTAAAGGGAATGCTTTTGTGACGTCTGATGTTGGACAACACCAAATGTGGGCTGCGCAGTACTATAAATTTGATAAACCAAATAGATGGATTAATTCCGGCGGCCTTGGAACAATGGGCTTCGGATTACCAGCAGCGATGGGTGTTAAATTAGCTTACCCAAAATCCGAGGTAGTATGTGTAACTGGAGAAGCAAGTATTTTGATGTGCATACAAGAATTAGCTACTTGTCTACAGTACCACTTGCCTATCAAAATAATCAATCTGAATAACAGATACATGGGTATGGTCAGACAATGGCAAGAATTTTTTTATGAGGGGAGGTATGCTATGTCTTACATGGAAGCATTGCCGGATTTTTGTAAACTGTCGTCAAGCTTTGGGCACATTGGAATACAAATTGATAAGCCAAGTGAACTAGATGAAAAAATGCGTGAGGCTATGAGCTATAAAAATCGTCTTGTTTTTGTAGATGTAATCACTGATCAAGAGGAGAATGTTTATCCAATGATAAAGAGTGGGCAAGCTCATAATGAAATGCATCTATCACCTACAAACGAAGAGACTGAATTAGCATGAATGACGACAAACGTTATATAATTTCTGTACTAGTGGAGAATGAATTTGGTTCTCTTTCAAGAATTGCGGGGCTGTTTTCTGCCAGGGGATATAATATTCATTGTTTAAATGTAGCCCCAACAAATGATGAGTCTATTTCTCGAATGACTATCGTCACTATGTGTAATGAAAATAAAATAAATCAGCTTATGAAGCAATTAGACAAACTAGTTGATGTTGTAAATGTGAAAGATTTAACTGATGAGACGCATATTGAAAGAGAGATGTTGCTATTAAAGCTAAAATGCACCAAAGGTCAAAGAGAAGAGCTCAAAAGATTAGTAGACATATTCAGAGCAAGAATTATTGATGTTACTGATACCACATATACGGTAGAATTAACCGGAGCATCAGAAAAAATCATGGCTTTCGTGAGCTCAATGGGCTCAATAAATATAATAGAAATGGTCAGGTCTGGGGCACTCGGTATTAGCCGTGGTAAAGATAGTTTAGAAAACATAAAGTGAGGGTGAAATGAAAGTTTATTATGACAAAGACGCAGATTTAGAAAATATACTTAAACTTAACATATCTATTATTGGTTATGGTTCTCAGGGTCATGCGCATGCATTGAACCTCAGAGATTCTGGCGTGAATGTTACTGTTGGTTTAAGAGAGGGGTCTGCTAGTGCTTCTAGAGCAAAAAAAGAGGGGCTTGAAGTTCTTCCGATTGAATCTGCAGTGAGTAAAGCAAATGTTGTTATGATTCTTGCCCCAGATGAATATCAAGCTAATCTTTTTAAAGAGGTTATAGAGCCTAATTTACAGGACCAGGCTATGCTTGCATTTGCCCACGGTTTTAACATTCACTATAAGCAAATTATTCCAGATTCTAAGCATGATATTTTTATGATAGCACCAAAGAGCCCAGGACACTTAGTCCGCTCTACTTTTGTTGAAGGTCGAGGAGTTCCGACACTAATTGCTATCCAAAATGATTCATCTGGTAAAGCAAAAGAGACTGCTCTTGCATATGCATCTGCTATTGGTGGTGGAAGAGCAGGAATTATTGAGACATCTTTTAAAGAAGAGACTGAAACAGATTTATTCGGTGAACAAGCAGTTCTCTGTGGAGGTGTCACTGCATTAGTCAAAGCTGGTTTTGAAACACTAGTGGATGCAGGATATGCTCCAGAGATGGCTTATTTTGAGTGTCTTAATGAACTTAAGCTAATTGTTGATTTGATGTATGAAGGCGGCATGACTGAAATGAGATATTCTATTTCCAACACTGCAGAATATGGTGATTTGACGAAAGGACCTTTTTTAATAGATGATCATGTGAGAAATAAAATGAAAGAAGTTTTAAAAGATGTTCAAAGTGGGAAATTCGCAGATGAATTTGTAAAAGAGATAAAATCTGGATCTAAGGAATTTAATAGATTAAGGAAAGAGGGATCTGAACATAAAATCGAGGAAACTGGTAAAAAACTAAGAGACATGATGTCTTGGATGAAAGATACGAAACTTGTAGATGAGCAGGTCAAATAATGACTGAAAGTAATCGAAAAAGAAAAATTCCAGGTGTCTTCCTGCTACCAAACTTAATTACTACATCAGCATTGTTTAGTGGTTTCTATTCTGTAATTGCATCGATAAATGGAAATTTCTTAGATGCAGTATTCGCAATTTTAATCGCAATGATTTTAGATGGACTTGATGGAAGAATTGCTAGATTGACTAATACACAAACATCTTTTGGTGCTTATTATGATAGCTTATCGGACTTACTATGTTTCGGTATGGCGCCAGCTCTATTGTTATATCTATGGAGTTTAACCAACTTAAATGTTTTTGGTTGGCACTGGTCTAATGTTGCTTGGATTTCATGCTTTATATATGTAGCTTCTGTTGCTCTGAGGTTAGCAAGATTCAATTCAAAACTCTTAACATCAGATAAAAAATATTTTACTGGATTAGCAAGCCCTGCCTCTGCTGCAGTTTTAACTTGTTATGTATGGGTTATTGAGGCTAGTTCATCTAATGTAGAGAACTTTTCGTGGGTTAGTTTAGGTATGATAATAATACTATCATTTTTAATGATAAGTAATATAACTTACTATAGCTTCAAGGATATAAGCATAAGACAGAAAGTGCCCCATATTTCTCTTTTCCTAATAGTTTTAGCACTATCCTTTATTTCTTTTGATCCACCCTTGGTATTGCTATCATTTTTCGTATTCTATGGTTTATCGGGCCCAGTTTTACTTATCTCAAGATTTATCAAGAAAAGGTCGGTATCCATAAGAGAGAAAAAACTCCTATAGACTCAATAAACCTTGCAAAATATGAATTTCAAGATATTATATTTTTTATGGAATTTTATTTAATGAAATTCGTTCTTATCTCAAATCTAGGACTGCTGTCGCTATAACGGCTTGCGGTACCTTTCTTATATACTAAATACTGCATGATGAATGATAAAAATTTAATAATTTTTGATACTACTTTAAGGGATGGTGAACAAAGCCCTGGCGCTTCAATGGATATTGACGAAAAAATTCAAATTGCTGTTGCGCTTGAAAATTTAAAAGTTGACGTTATAGAGGCAGGTTTTCCCATTGCAAGCAAAGGTGACTTCAAAGCAGTTGCAGAAATTTCTAAGTTAATTAAATCTTCAACTATATGCGCACTTTCACGAGCACTTGAAAAAGATATATCGGTAGCTGCTGACGCTCTGAAAGATGCGCCTAATCCACGGATACACACATTTATAGCTACGTCACCAATACATATGGAAAAAAAACTTAAGATGACACCTTCTAAAGTTATTGAAACAGCAAAAAAAGCGATTAGTCTTGCAAAAACTTTTACAGATGATGTCGAGTTTTCGCCTGAAGACGCAGGAAGGTCAGATTTGAGATTCTTGTGTGAGGTAATTTCTGAAGCAATAGATTCTGGAGCTACAACAATAAATATTCCTGATACTGTTGGTTATAATCTCCCCCATCAATTTGGTAAGCTAATAGAAAACATAATAACTAATGTCGATAATTCTGATAAAGCAGTTTTCTCGGTCCATTGTCATAATGATTTTGGTCTTGCAGTTGCTAATTCACTATCTGCCGTAATTAATGGTGCCAGACAAGTAGAGTGTACAATTAACGGACTAGGTGAAAGAGCTGGAAATGCGGCATTAGAAGAAATTGTAATGACCGTTAGAACAAGGAGAGATATTTTTGATTGTGATACAAACATTGATACAAAAAATATTCTGAAAACATCGAGACTTGTCTCTGGTATTACAGGATTTCCTGTTCAACCAAATAAAGCAATTGTAGGTAAGAATGCGTTCGCACATGAATCCGGAATACATCAAGATGGTATAATTAAATCTAGGGAGACCTACGAAATTATGAAAGCTGAAGATATAGGGTTAGTTAGTAATTCGCTAGTTCTTGGAAAACATTCAGGGAGAAACGCTTTTAAACAAAAAGTTGAAGATTTAAATATTATGCCTAAAACCACATCAGACTTCGATGATCTTTTTTATCGTTTTAAGGATTTAGCTGATAAGAAACATGAAATTTTTGATGAAGATATTATCAATTTAGTATCTAACATGATTGTCAGACATTCCTCTATAAACTTTGATTACATGAATGTGAATACAGAGAGCGGGAAAAAGCCGAATGCTCATCTTATTTTAAATATTGATGGCAAGTTGAAGGAAGCTAAATCAGAGGGCGATGGCGCAGTAGATGCAGCATTTAATGCGATAGAGAAAATTGTGCAAAGCAAGAGTGAGTTGCTACTTTATTCAGTAAACAATATTACGTCGGGTACTGATGCCCAAGGTGAGGTGACGGTAAGAATATCTAAGAATAGCACAGTATATAATGGGCACGGAGCGGACACAGATATTGTAAAAGCATCAGTCTTAGCACTAATTAATGCACTAAACAAACTCAAAGAAAACCCTGAGTCTAATTTGCTTAAGAAGAGTGGCATATGATGAAATCACGGTTAGATTACCTAAAAGAAATGAACATAGATACTAGGTGGCTAGGCAAGCCAAAAAATAGCAACTTTCCATCTCAATCTAAAAAAAATTCTCTAGCTAGCTTACAAGATGAAGTATCTGAATGTAACAAATGTATGCTTGCATCAACGAGGGAAAAAATAGTCTTTGGTAGTGGAAATCTTGCATCTAAATTAATGATAATAGGAGAAGCACCAGGAAAAGATGAAGACTTAATGGGTGAGCCTTTTGTGGGAAGGGCAGGCAAATTACTAGATGAAATACTATTTTCAATGAATTTAACCAGGAATAATGTCTATATTACTAACACAGTCAAATGCAGACCTCCGCAAAATAGAAACCCATTTCTCGAAGAAATAGAATCATGTTCAGATTACCTTAATCAACAAATACAAAATATTAATCCCAATCTCATCATACTTTTGGGTAAGGTAGCGGCAAATAGAATGTTAGGAACTGAGGATTCAATGAGTGAACTTAGACAGAGAATTTTTAATCATCAGTCAACAGACATACCAATGATTGTTTTTTATCATCCAGCATACCTTTTACGTAGCCCGTCACAAAAAAAACAGATGTGGGATGACATCAAATTTGCTCTAAAATACTTTAAAGAAAATGATTGCAAGATTAATTGATACAATACAATTGAGAAAAATGACGAAAAATGATCTGTATCAGGTGATTGCTATTGAGAAGCAATCATATGACTTCCCATGGTCTGATGTTGTCATCAAAGATTGTCTTTTTAACAAGTATGATTGTTACGTAGCCGGAGATAAGAATATTTATGGTTACATGATTTCAAAGATTACTAGTCAAGATAGTCATATTCTAAATCTCACTATCGATAGTGATTATCGTGGCCTTGGGATTGGGTCAAGTTTCTTAGATTTAATCACAAAAGAATGTAAACTTCATCAGAGCAAACATATCTACTTGGAAGTTAGGTTAAGCAACACTATTGCTCGAAATCTATATCAGAAATTTGGTTTTCGAAGCATAGGGGTGAGGAAGAACTATTATAAAAATAAATCCGGTCGAGAGGATGCGGTAGTTTATAGGAAAAACATATTTATCTAATCATCAATTTTAATAGAAATTGATAAGGCATGTATTTCTGTGTCCATAAGTTCACCCAAACTTTTATATATTAATTTATGACGTTCAATAGTACTCAGACCACTAAAGCACTCAGAACTAATTATCAACTTGAAATGACCGCCTTTTTTTGCACCCGCATGCCCTACATGTAGATGACCCTCGTCCTCTATTTTCATGTAACTAGGCGATAGCGACTTAAGCTTTTCCTTGATTTTTCTTATTCTTTCTTCAGACATATCCCATTATATCAACATAACGAATTAAAATAATATATCCAGTGAACTTGTTTGTGATAAAATATATATAAATTATAAAATGTATAAAAAACTAATCTTTTCAGGCGTACAACCAACAGGTGAGATTCACATAGGTAATTATTTGGGAGCAATCTCTCAGTTTGTTGTCAATCAGGATAAATATGAATCAATTTATTCTATAGTTGACCTGCATGCCATTACCGTATGGCAGGACCCTAAGATTATTCAATCACAAATTCATCATGTATTGTCTGTTTTTATCGCAGCTGGTTTAAATTATGAAAAAAATATTATTTTTAACCAATCCTCTGTCCCACAACATGCTGAATTGGCCTGGTTACTTGGTTGTACAGCAAGGATAGGTTGGTTAAACAGAATGACGCAATTCAAAGATAAAGCCGGGAAGAACAGAGAAAATGCGTCTGTTGGGCTCTATACCTATCCTGTATTAATGGCTGCAGATATTTTGCTTTATAAAGCCACTCATGTTCCTGTTGGGGATGATCAAAAACAACACTTAGAACTAGCTAGAGACATAGCTCATAAATTTAATGTTGATTATGAAGCTGATTTTTTCCCATTACCTGAACCATTGATGAATAAAAATACACGTATCATGAGTTTGAGAGATGGAACTAAAAAAATGAGTAAGTCGGATACCTCTTCTTATTCAAGGATACTTATGACTGATAGCAACGATGATATTAAGAATAAGATTAAGAAATCTAAGACAGATTCATTGAAAATGCCAGCCGATGAGTCTTCCCTTGTTGACAGACCAGAGATTTCAAACTTATTAAATATTTTTTCAGCAGCTTCAGGACAGAGCAAAGATGATGTGATTAAAAAATTCGCTGAAAAAGAAATCTCTGAATTCAAGTCTGATTTAACAGATGTGTTAATTGATTTAATAGAGCCGATATCAGCTGAAATCAAAAGATTAATTATTGATAAAAGCTTTCTTAATGAAGTTCTTCAGAAAGGATCTAATCGTGCGAGGTCTTTATCAACTGTGACAATATCTGAGTTACATAATCTAATGGGTTTGAAGACATTATGAGTATGATATCATCTGAGTACAGAGTTAAGGTAAATGGTGTCGAGGTCATCGAAATCCCTGAAGATTTATTCATACCGCCTGATGCTTTACAAGTCATACTCGAACAGTTTGAGGGACCATTGGACTTGTTACTCTATTTGATAAAAAAACAGAATATTGATATTACAGATATACAAATTTCTCCGATAACAAACCAATACATTGAATATATAAATATGATGCAGAAAATGCAATTTGAGTTAGCATCTGACTATCTTGTTATGGCGGCAACATTGGCAGAAATTAAATCTAGGATGCTGATACCAACTAATGTTGACGATGACGAGGAGGACGATCCTAGAGCAGATTTAATAAGACGTCTAATGGAATATCAGAAATATAAAGATTTATCAGCAGAATTAGATTTAATTCCGAGACTCAATAGAGATAATTTTATAGCCACAGGTATTTTTAATCAGATAGATAAGAAACAAAATCTACCCAATATTAACATAGAAGAACTGGAGCAGGCCTTTTTGGAGGTTATTAAAAGGGCGGAGGTTAATGCATCCCACAATATAGATACGGAAGTTTTATCTGTGAGAGAGAGAATGACCAGAGTATTGGAATTACTAAATAATAATGACGACATAGTATTCACAGACTGTTTCGATGTGAGTGAGGGCAAGATGGGAGTGGTTGTAACATTTCTAGCTATTCTCGAGCTAGTAAAGGAGAATATAATTGATCTGATTCAGAATGATTTACTTTCTGTAATATATTTAAAAATAAAAAATGAGTAAAATTGATAATATAGAGCTTATAATTGAGAGCGCATTGCTTGTTAGTCAAAATCCATTGTCTGCAAAAGAGATACTTAATTTATTTGATACAAATAAACCATCCAAGAATGATGTTAAGCAAGCTATACAAACTCTCAATAAATCTTATATAAATAGGTCGTTTGAAATTGTAGAGGTAGCAAGTGGGTACAGAATCCAAGTAAAAAATGGCTATGATGAATGGTTAGTAAAACTTGAAAAACAGATATCTTCGAGGTTTTCAAAAGCTTTTTTAGAAACTTTAGTTATTATTGCATACAGACAACCAGTAACAAGAGGTGACATTGAGAATATCCGAGGCGTAAGTGTTAATCCACAAATTATAAGGAATATGATTGAGTTTGAGTGGGTACGTGTTGTAGGACATAAAGATACACCTGGTAGACCAGAGTTATTAGCAACAACAAAAAAATTTTTAGATTATTTCAATCTTTGCTCTATTAATGAGTTACCAGAAATCAAAGAATCAAATTTGTAGTTATTCTCTTAAGCGGGGCATAAGCATAACTAAATTACATGGTTTGGTATTACTATTAAGTTGATGTGAAATAATCTCTTCCCAAGCCGTCTTACATGCATGCACTGACCCTGGGAGAGCAAAAATAAAAGTAGAATTAGATACACCTGCTAAACATCTAGTTTGTAGCGATGACGTTTTAATCTGATCATAAGATAACATTCTAAAGAGTTCACCAAAACCCTCTATCTGCTTATCAAGTAACACTTTTATTGCTTCGGGGGTGCCATCTGTTCCAGTTATCCCTGTTCCACCACTTGAGATTATTACATCTATTTTTTCATTTACAATCAATTGAGATATAATTGATCGAATTTTATATACATTGTCAGGAATAACCATCCTATCAATAATTTTATGACCATCTTGTTCAATTAGCTTTTTTAGAACTTTGCCAGATTTATCTGTTCTAAGTGTCCTTGAATCTGATATGATAACTATTGCGATATTTAATTTTTTCATAATTCTACTTTATCATAATCATCAACAAAATAAAAAATGCTAAGAGTTCAAAAATTCCTGACAGAAATAGGCCTAATATCAAGACGTAAATGCGAGAAACTCATAGAAGCAAAACAGATAAAAATTAATGGTAAATATGCAAAGTTGGGAGATAAAGTTACGCACAACGATGTTATAAGTATTTTTGGTAGAGAAATTAGATTTACAGAGAATATTTTATCAAAAAAAACGCTTATCATTGCATATCATAAAAGAAAAGGTGAAATTGTCTCAAGAAAATCTAATAAAGTTATCAATACTGTCTTTGAAAATCTACCTGAAACTGACCAAAGATGGTTAAATGTAGGAAGACTAGATGTCGCTACCTCTGGTCTAATACTTTTTACAAATAATGGTTTTTTAGCTAATAAATTAATGCATCCATCGTCTGAAATAAAAAGAGTTTACCTAGTTGAGATAAATAGAGACATCACTAATAATCATAAAGATATGATGCTAGACAATGTTAATATTGGTAATAACGAGACAGGTAAATTTAACGAAATAAGTGATTATAAAACTAGAAAAAATCAATACAAAGTATCATTGTATACTGGCAAGAATAGAGAGATTCGTAGAGTTTTCAATAAACTAGGATACAAAATTCAATCTCTTAAAAGAATTTCCTACGGTCCAGTTAATATTGATAAAATCAAGTTAGGCTCTTATCGGTACTTGAATGATAGCGAAGCTAAGTTAATTCTTGATTAGAACATATGTAGCGCCATCATAACCATCATTTTTTTCTGCGGGAACGTATGCTAACACTATATCAGTATTTAATAAGTATTTTCTGACCATTGCTCTCATGGGAGATTTTGAGTCTTTATTGTGTAAACCTTTACCATGGATTATTTTCAAAAATTTGAATTTATTACTCTGATTTTTAAAAAAACTATTAAGTGCATTATATCCTTCTAAAGTAGATTCGTATTGATGAAGATCTATTGTTGAATATACTTTTTTATGTTTATTAATTTGCTTAAGTTCTTTGAATGTTTTATCTCTTACGCCTGATTTTCTAAATTCTATCGGATAATCTGTATCTATTAGAGATTCTAAACTGATTAGTGTTTCTTCAAAATCTTCGATTAGCTTATTATCTGCACCGATCTGGCTCTTATCGTCATAAATTTTATCCAGATTGATGTTATTTAATGATTCGTTAAAAAGATCTTCAAATTTTTTATCATCATTGCTCATTTTGCGCTGTATTAATAATTTATTTTCTAATTATACTATATCTGTTATATTTATTTTAAAATAATGAGAATTCTACTATCAAACGATGACGGCTTCAAAGCACCTGGAATACAGTCACTTAAAGAGTATCTTGATAACCATGGAAATATTACTATCGTAGCGCCTTCTAAAAATGTCAGTGCATGTAGTAGTTCATTATCTGTAACGAAAAATTTGACTGTAAAAAAACACGATACAACGTACTATAGCGTTAATGGAACAGCTGCTGATTCAGTACATATTGCAACAAGAGGATTACTAAAAAGTAAGATTCATCAAGTGATTTCAGGAATCAATTTTGGGAGTAATATGGGAGATGATGTAATATATTCAGGCACAGTTGCTGCTGCTATTGAAGGGAGATTTTGTCAGTATTCCCCAATTGCTATTTCTATTACGAATCGCGAACCCAGACATCTTGATGATATTGAAAAAAAATTAGATTTATTTTTACCCAAATTTTTGGGAATTAAAATTAAAAATATTATTTTTAACATAAATATACCTGATATTGCACACCATGATATAAGAGGGATATGCATCACTAAGCTTGGATCAAGAAAAGTATCAAAAAATGCTAAGAAAATTTATAAGAATAAAATGGCATTTTGGCGTATTGGTGACGTTGGACCATCTAATTCACCTTCAAAGGAATCTGATTTTTATGCAATACATAAAAAGTATATTTCAATAACTCCAATTAGTATTGATATGACAGATTATGAGACGATTAAATCACTCAAAAAATATGAAAAGTAATCAAAACATAAGGAGTAAATTTATTGATTCCTTGAGAAATCAGGGAATAAAGAACGAACTCATTCTAGATATACTAGCTACAATACCCAGAGAAGCATTTATAGAGCCAGCTCTTAGGACTAGAGCTTACGATCAGGACGCTTTACCCATTGGATGTAATCAGACTATTTCGTCTCCTTATATTGTGGCAAAAATGTCTGAGATAATATACGAAAGAGATAATATGGGGTCTGTCCTTGAAATTGGCACGGGTTGTGGTTATCAAACTGCAATTCTATCATCACTTTTTGATTATGTTGTATCTATAGAAAGGATAGAGGCTTTACATTTGCGTGCTAAAAAAATATTAGCATCTTTTAATTTAAGCAACATTACTCTAATACATGGTGATGGATATCAAGGATATTCGAAACAGAATTATTTCGATGCAATAATCTTGACTGCAGCACCAGAGGTAGTTCCTGATAAACTAGTAAATCAACTTAATGAAAATGGAAGGATGATTCTCCCGCTTCACGTTGGCGACTCACAAAAATTATATAGACTAAAAAAAACTAAAAATGGTATTCATAAAAAAGATATTGATGATGTCCGCTTTGTTCCTATGCTTGAGGGTAAGGCATAGTGTATAGAGAGATAGTTCGTAGAATTATTACCTTCCAGTCAAAAGGCTTATTATGTTTTGTAAGCTTTATAGAATCTATTTTCTTTCCAATACCTACTGATGTTTTACTAATACCTATGTGTTATTCAAAGCCATCTGAGTGGAAAATTCTTGCACTCATAACAACTACTACCTCAGTTGCTGGCGGAGTAGTTGGATTTTTACTTGGTAGTTATCTTTTTACGGCAGTATACCCAATTATTGTAGATCTCAATTACATCTCAGAATTCAATGATGTAAAAAACTTATTCTATTTACACGGAGCATTGATTATTTTGATTGCAAGTTTTACACCTTTACCGTACAAATTGTTTACAATTACAGCTGGTTTGTTATCTGTAAATTTCTTTTCATTTTTAGTTTTCTCATTAATAGGAAGAGCTCTCAGATTTTACCTAGTAGCATATATTACCAAACAACATGGTATCTTGATTCTGAATTATCTTAATAGATACTTTTTATATATTGCTTCGCTGATAATTATAGTTTATCTGATTATTAACTTATACAACTAGACCAGCTATAACGTTTCGATCCTCTTGTAAGAGTACATTGAATGTTTTACATGCAGCATCTGTACTCATGAATTCCACACCGATATTATCATTGTGTAGATAAGTTATAATTTCTGTCCTAGGAAGGATAGGGTTAACACCTGTGCCTATTATAAGTATTTCTGGCTTATACTTAAGGACATCACTCAAATCATCTATTACTATTTTATTTATATCTGAGATTGGCCATTTGATGACAAAGTCTTTTGATACAAAAATGTTAGAGTTGTATTTATCTTTGTCGATGTAAATTTCTCGATTTTCATAGTTTTTGATAATTTTATCTGACGAATTTTTCTGTAATGTAAGGTCCATGATGTGAATTAACTTTAATTAATGATAATATATAATATCTCAGTTAAGTGGGTATAGCTATGATAAAAATTGGATTATGCGGATTAGGTACTGTTGGTAGGAGTTTTGTTGAACATGTTGACATATCTTATAATCTTATTAAAAGTAAAATTGGAACTGATTTTGAAATAGCAGCAATTGCAGATAGATCTATTAAAAATAAAAAATACAAAAGTGGCATACAAGTTACAGAAACGCCCACTGACCTTACTGACATTGAAGACCTTAACGTAATTGTTGAGTTAATTGGTGATGTAAATTTAGCATATGATTTATTAAAAAAATCAATAATTAACAAGAAACATGTGATTACAGCTAACAAGGCATTAATCGCGAAACATGGGGCAGAATTATTCGAACTTGCTTCTAAAAATGATGTATTTATTGGTTTTGAAGCATCTGTGGCAGGAGCGATTCCTATCATTCAAACGATTTCAAGCAACTTCTCAAATGAAAAAATAACTTCTATAGTGGGTATTATTAATGGCACAAGTAACTTCATTCTACATAAAATGACTAACAATAATTGCAATCTTCAATCAGCTCTCAAAGAAGCACAAGAATTAGGTTTTGCGGAAGCTGATCCGTCATTTGATATAAATGGAATGGATGCTGCACATAAAATTTCAATATTAGCTGCACTAACTTTTAGTATTAAACCTCCACTTAATGAGACTAACGTGGAGGGAATTGAGTCTATAACAACTATGGACATAAGTTATGCTAAAGAACTTGGTTATATTATCAAACACGTAGGTATTACAGAAATCTTAAATGATGTTGTTTATGCTAGTGTTCATCCAGTCCTAGTTGCAAGTGATAACATTTTTTCACAAGTCCCTAATGAGATGAATGCAATTATAGTTAAAGGTGATAGGTTTGGTCAAACTATGTTATATGGTCACGGCGCGGGAGGTAATGCAACAGCATCTGCGGTTGTGTCGGATCTCGTAAGCGCGATTAATCATATCACTTACACAAAGTCATCATATGCTCAGATGATAAAAACTGTTGGACAGAAACAATATAAAGTTGAATCATTAGATAACACAAAGTCACAATATTATCTCAGAATATTTGCGGCTGATGTTCCCGGAGTTATGGCTGAAATTACTAATAAACTTGCTGAAAAAGATATTAGCATAGAGGCTGTAACACAACATGAGGCTACAGATGCTAATTCACCGATACCAATTGTTATTATCACAAATATTGTAAAAAATTCATTGATTAAAGATGTCATTAGAGATATTGAAAAAATGAAAAATACTATAGATAAAGTGTCTTCGATAAGAATTCTTAGTAATGATAAATAAATTTGTAAATTATAAAAGTACCAGAGGATCCTCGAATATTTTAAAATTTAGTGAGGTAATCTTTGAGGGACTAGCAACAGATGGTGGCTTATATGTTCCAGATAAATGGCCAGTATTCTCTGTCAAACAAATTAACTCATTTAAAGATAAAAGTTATAATGAAATAGCTCATGATGTAATTAGTGTTTTTTTGGATGATTCCATATCTTCTCAAGACTTAACTAATATTATAAATGACTCTTATTCAACATTTTCAAATCCAGAAATTACTCCTTTAAGAAAATTAAATCAACACCAGTACTTACTCGAACTATTTCATGGGCCGACTCTAGCATTTAAAGATGTGGCTATGCAATTTATTGGAAATATTATGAATTTATATTTGTCAAGAAAACAAAGACAAATTAATATTCTTGGCGCGACTTCTGGTGATACAGGTGCCGCCGCTATAGAAGGTTTTAAGAATGTTGACAATTCAAATATTTTTATTCTTCACCCACACAATAAAATTTCTAAGGTACAAAAAAAATTTATGACGACCATTGATTCAGAGAATGTATACAATATTGCTATAAAAGGTACCTTTGATGACTGTCAAAATATTGTAAAAACAGTATTTTCTGATGTTAAGTTCAAAAAAAATAATAATTTAACAGCAATAAATTCTATTAACTGGGCTAGGATTATGTGTCAAACAGTTTATTATTTTTATGCTATGAGCAGACTAGATTCTAACAATAAATCTGTTATGTTCTCGGTCCCAACTGGTAATTTTGGTGATATCTTAGCTGGTTATATATCTATGAAAATGGGGTTAAAAATTTCGAAACTTAACATTGCAACAAACGAAAATGATATTTTAACACGAACACTAAATACTGGTATTCATGATTTACGTGATGTTAAAACAACATCTTCGCCCAGTATCGATATTCAAGTTTCGAGTAATTTTGAGAGATTACTTTTTGATGTTACAGGTGATGCTGAATTTGTGAGAGAACAAATGCTTAAGTTAAATTCTAATCATCAGTATGAGTTATCAAGAGAGATTGTGCAGAAGATGCAAGATATATTTACATCTTATTCGGTATCTCAAGATGAGGTTAAAAAAATCATCAGAAACTTTTATAATGATTTCAATATTGTGATAGATCCTCACACTGCAGTAGGATTAGGTTCTGCATGTAAGTCCAAAGAAGAATTTGATATAAAGATATCTTTAGCAACTGCTCACCCTGCGAAATTCAATGATACTGTATCCGAGATTATTGGAAATGATAACTTCATGCCATCAAGAGTAAAAAGTATGATGGAACTTGATGATCATTACGTTATCTTGGAAAATGATGCTATTATAATAAAAAAATTCTTAGAGGATAAGATTAAATGATAAGGACTATTCTGATTTTATTTGCTTCAATTGTTGGTTTATATCTCATCTACCGTAAAATACCTCCTGAGTATCAATTACTTAGTGTGCTTGTTATTGCAGCAGTTGCTGTCTTAACTGTCATTCTTGCAGTAGTAATATTACTACATATTGTTGGGTAGATTTATTGATCTAGATATTTCTCTGCATCTAAAGCAGCCATACATCCAGAGCCAGCCGAGGTAATAGCTTGTCTGTAGATTGAATCTGATACATCTCCAGCAGCAAAAACACCCTTAACACTAGTCTCAGTCGAATTACCTTGGCTTCCCCCACTGATTTTGAGATAACCACTATCATCCATATCTAAATATTTACTGAACAGAGACGTATTCGGCTGATGACCAATCGCAATAAAAACACCTGAGCAATCTATTATTTTTTTATCAGCAGAATCTTTGACATTCAGTTCAACGCCTGTAACTTTTGTCTTATCACCTAATACGGTATTTAGCGTTGAATTCCATATTATTTCAATTTTCCCATCGCCAACTTTCTGATTTAATTTATCCACGAGCATTGCCTCAGCTCTTAATTTGTCTCTTCTATGTATCAGAGTTACTTTTGAGGCTATATTGGCAAGATATAATGCTTCTTCAACTGCTGTGTTACCGCCACCAATAACTACTACATCCAATCCTTTATAAAAAAAACCATCGCATGTAGCGCACGCTGAAACACCTTTTCCAAGATATGTTTTTTCTGACTCTAGACCAAGGTATTTTGCACTTGCGCCTGTGGCGATGATTAATGCATCTGATGTATACGTAGTGTTATCACCAACTAGAGAAAATGGCCTCTCTGATAAATTTGCCGATTTGATGTGATCAAATATTATTTCTGTATTAAACTTTTCTGCGTGAGCTTTCATTCTGTCCATTAGATCAGGTCCTTGTAAGTCATTCGGATCACCTGGCCAGTTCTCAACATCAGTTGTAGTTGTCAGTTGACCACCTAATTCTATTCCAGTAATTAAAGTAGGCTTAAGATTTGCCCTTGCGGCATATACTGCTGCTGTATAACCAGCTGGCCCTGAGCCAAGGATTAGTAGTGAAGAATGTTTTTTTTCCATGGAGTATATCCTATATTAAACTAGATTCTTTCACAATAGAGAAACTTTAACTATATATTGTCCGTAGAAAAAAGGTTTTTATTATATTAAAATAAAAGAAAACGAGGCTTATTTGGCTCAAGTTAAAAGAAACAAAAAACTTGGAAGAAGCAAGTTTACAGATTTTAAAAGAGAAACTTATAGTTTCATTAGTCTACTTTTCTCTACATTGTTTCTACTTTCTATTTATAGTCATGACCCAACAGACCCCAGTTTTTTGAATTCTGGTCTGGCATCTCAAGTGAATAATTATATTGGTATAGTGGGTGCATACATTTCTTTTGTTGTTTTTCAAGTATTCGGTATAGTTGCATATGTTTTGCCACTTTTGCTCATCTATATATTGATTAATCATCACTATAGAACCTTCTCATTTCAACAACGTAGCAAATCATTTGATACGCTCTTACTTATATTGATCATATCAAATTTATGTATATTAATTTCAGCATACGAGAATGGCAATGTTTTACAAAATGAAACATCATATTCATACGGTGGCTTACTTGGGATGTATTTATTTACAAATACATTTACCTATGTGAGTTACACTGGTTCAATAATATTATCTTTACTACTATTAATTTATTCAACCGTAAGATATTTTAATGTCCCGGTAAAGAAAATTTATGAGAGAGTAGGCAGTATAATAAAATATATATATCTTAAGTCCAAATTTAATATTAAATTCATATATGAGAAGATTAATCTGTCTATTGAAAAGAGAAAAATTGTTGATCAATTGAAAGAAAGCTCCTCTAAAAAGACTAATATAATTTCAGTTGATGTGCCAAACAAAAAGCAACACATCAGTAAAAGAGAATTCAAAGAGAAACAGAAAGAGCTTTTTGGAGGAATTAAAAAATCTGAACTTCCTCTTTTAGAGTTTCTATTAGATCATAAAACAGACTCTAGTTCATATGATGACTCATCCCTAGAACTTATGTCAAGGATGCTTGAGAACAACCTTAGAGATTTCAATATTGAAGTCGAGGTAATATCAGTTAAACCTGGGCCTGTTGTTACGTTATTTGAAATTAATCCTGCTAAGGGAATTAAAGTTAATCAAATTATTAATTTATCAAAAGACTTAGCTAGAACAATGTCAGTAACTAGTCTAAGAGTAGTTGATAATATACCTGGTACTTCATCCATTGGCATAGAAATCCCTAATGAGATAAGAGAAACTGTATCACTAAGAGAAATTATTATTTCAAAAGAATATGAAAAGTCTAAGTCACCTTTAACAATAGCTCTAGGGAAAGATATACAAGGTAATCCGGTTTGTAGCGATTTACAAAAGTTACCTCATCTATTAGTTGCTGGTACAACTGGCTCTGGGAAGTCTGTCACACTTCATACTATGATTGTAAGCCTGCTATACAAATCTGATCCCACCGAGCTTAAGATGTTATTTGTTGATCCAAAAATGCTTGAATTAAGTGTATATAACAAAATTCCACACTTATTAAACCCAGTTATAACGGACATGAGCGAGGCATCTGCTGGATTAAGATGGTGTGTTCAACAAATGGATAAACGTTATAGGCTTATGAATGACTTAGGTGTTCGAGATATTAAAGCTTACAATAAAATATTAGATGATAATAAAGAATCGACCAACCAAAATGAGAGTGAATTTGTTCATGAAAAATTGCCATACATTGTTGTTGTAATTGATGAATTTGCAGATATGATGTTGGAGGTTGGAAAAAAAGTTGAAGATTTAATTATAAGACTAGCTCAAAAAGCACGGGCAGCGGGCATTCACTTGATTCTTGCAACCCAAAGGCCATCAGTTAATGTTATAACTGGATTAATAAAAGCTAACATACCAGCAAGAGTAGCTCTCCAGGTAACATCACACATAGATTCTAGAACTATTATTGATGCCATGGGTGCAGAAAATCTCTTGGGTAATGGCGATATGCTTTTCATGGGTCCAGGATCAAGGATACCGACTAGAATCCATGGTGCTTACGTCAGCGATAATGAAATAAAAGATATTGTTAAATTTATAAATACTAATAATGAATCATCTTACATCGATTCTTTATTGGATGCTCAACAAGAAGAGGAGAATTCTGATTTATCAAACGATGATGATCCCTTGTATCAAGAAGCATTAAATGTTGTAATGGAAACACGGAAAACATCTATATCTTTCTTACAAAGAAAACTCAGAATAGGTTATAATCGAGCTGCAAATTTGATTGAAACAATGGAGAGTAGGGGAGTTCTATCCTCACAGCAATCCAATGGATCCAGAGAGATTCTTAACCAAAAGTAAAGAGTAGCGACTAAAATGTTGAACGTAGATTACATTATTGATAATGATAAAGAAGTCATAGAGAAGTTAAAAACGAAAGACTTTAATATTGATATTGAAGAGATACAAAGATGCTCTCAAAATCGAAAAAAAATAATCAAAGCAAAAGAAAGCCTAGCATCTCAAAAAAATCAGATATCAGACAAATTTAAGAATGCGAAAACGAATCAAGATAAAAACAAGTTGAGGGTTGAGTCTCAAAAGATTGAAAAACTAATTTCAGAAAATAGAGATAAACTACAATCTATTGAGGTGCAGCTTAAAAATATATTATTGCAGATACCCAATATTCCAGACCAATCAGTTCCTGTAGGCGATGAGTCAATGAATCAAATTTTAAAATCATGGGGTAGCCCAGTAGATAATAATATTGATCATTCAGATATTTTTGAGAAATCATTATTAATTGACTCTGAAGCAGGTGTAAATCTAGCAAAATCCAGATTCACTGTGATTAGAGGTGATTTGGTTAAACTTCAAAGAGCACTTATCTCTTTTATGCTAGATTCTCATTTACAAAATGGTTATACAGAATATTATTTACCGTATCTTGTCAATTCGGATTCATTAATTGGAACTGGGCAGTTGCCAAAATTTAAAAATGACTTATTCTCAATTGAAGATGAAGATCTTTACCTTATACCGACAGGTGAAGTACCACTGACGGGTCTCTATAAAAATAAAATATTAAGCATTGATGATTTACCAATTAAAATGACATCTCATACACCATGTTTCAGATCTGAAGCAGGGTCATATGGGAAAGATACCAAGGGGATTATAAGACAGCATCAATTTGAGAAAGTAGAGATAGTTCAAATTGTTGATTCAATTAATGCTGAAGACTCACTCGAAAATATTCTTCAAAGCGCTGAATCTATTCTTGAGAGACTCGACTTACCGTATCAAAGAGTTCTATTAGCATCAGGAGATACAGGTTTTTCTGCTGCTAAGACAGTGGATATTGAGGTTTGGCTACCTGGTCAAAAGACTTATAGAGAAATATCATCATGTAGTATATTCACAGATTTTCAATCTAGAAGATTGAATATAAAATACAAAGATAAAAGTAATAAAAAACATTTCCCATTTACTCTTAATGGATCTGCATTAGCAATTGGTAGAACTCTGATAGCATTAATAGAAAATCATACTAGAGATAATTTATTGTATATACCAGAGGCGCTAAGACCTTTCTATGGTGATGATATAATTAAATTATGAATCACGACTATATTAATTTATAATAAGCGAAATATTGGAAGTGTGCCAGAGTGGTTGAATGGGCCGGTCTTGAAAACCGTTAGGGCAGAAATGCTCTCGTGGGTTCGAATCCCACCACTTCCTTGA
>MDTA01010915.1_pt1 | contig 22095 bp, 19 predicted proteins | sample 811151 | NCBI WGS metagenome assembly MDTA01 (sample SAMN05326648, study PRJNA326480) | marine metagenome | isolation source: seawater | place: Indian Ocean: South | collected 2010
ATGAAGCACCCCTGATTAATGGAGATGGCTCTCAAGCTTATGATTTTATATATGTTGAAGATGTAGCTCGGTCTAATATTCAAGCACTTATTAGTGAAATGGATTTTGGTATGTATAATATTGGTACTGAGGTTCAAACAACAATTAATCAACTTTGTGATTTAATTTTAGAATTGAAAAAATCTTCACTTAAAGTGAACTATAATCCTTATTCGGAGGGTGACGCTCGAGCGATGGTTAAAAATAGAATTGGCTCAAGAAAAAAGGCAGAACAGGAGCTTGGATTTAAATATAAATATAGCTTAAGGGAAGGTCTTCAAAAATTAATTGATTGGAGAATGGCTAGTGGTATTGATAAAAAAAAGTAAATTGAAAAACAAAAAACAAATTGCTATAATTGGTGCAGGGATTGTTGGATTAGCAATCGCTTATAAGCTTACTTTACTAAACAAAAAAGTGGTTGTATTTGAAAAAGAACCAGAGGAAGGAATGCACCAGTCTGGAAGAAATAGTGGGGTTTTGCATTGTGGACTATATTATGAGCCTGGCTCATTAAAGGCAATCCTTTCAGTAAATGGTATTAGAGAAATGGTCGCTTTTGCTAAAGAAAACGCCATTTCTCACGATATCTGTGGGAAAGTGGTTGTAGCTACTTCTGATGAAGAGGAAAAAGCACTTTTCGCTCTATTTGATAGGGGGAATAAAAATGGTTTAAAGGGATTAAAGTATTTGTCTAAAACACAGCTAAAAAAAAGGGAACCATTTGTAAGAGCTCAAAAAGCACTATTGGTTCCTGAAGAGGGAATTATTGACTACAAAGGTGTAATGAAAAAGTTAGTTTATAAAATTCAAGAGAATGGTGGAAGTATTTATTATTCATGTCCAATAAAAAAAATATTTAATGGCAACCAATCATCAATTCATATAAATACCAAAAAAGAAGAATTCACATTTGATCATGTAATTTCTTGTGCAGGTTTATGGAGCGACTCTAATTATAAAAACTTGACTAAAAAAAAATCGCCACTAAAAATTATTCCTTTTCGTGGTGAATATTTGAAATTCAAGCCAGATTATGAGGATCGCGTTAACCACCTTGTGTATCCTGTCCCAGATGCTCAGTTCCCTTTTCTTGGTGTTCATTTTACACGTATGATTGATGGGACTCGTGAAGTTGGACCAAATGCTGTTTTGGCTCTAAAAAGAGAAGGATATAACCGAAATAGTTTTTCATTTAAAGATGCATTTGAAAGCTTAACTTATCCTGGGCTTTTTTATTTTATACTCAATAATTTTAGCTTTTCATTAAGTGAATTTAAATCATCATTTTTTTTGAAAAGCTTTATAAGCAAAGCCAAAAAAATCATTCCCGATTTGGATTCCTCCATGTTAACAAGAGGTTCATCAGGAGTAAGGGCTCAAGCGATTTCGCCAAGAGGGGAATTAATGATGGATTTTAATATTTATAGAGAAGGACGACAAATTCATATACTCAACGCACCCAGTCCAGGAGCAACTGCTTCTTTTGCAATTGCATCACATATTATTCAAAATTATTTACCTAGTTAAAGTATGGATAAGAGAATAATTCCTATTTCTTTACCCGTAACTGGAGATGAAGAATGGCACGCGCTAAAAGAGCCTTTGACATCAGGCTGGTTAACATCCGGTCCTAAAGTCCGAGCTTTTGAACATGCATTTGCAGAGCATCATCAAGTAAAACATGCTATTGCAGTAACTAGCGCTACTACTGCTTTACATTTAGCTATGTTAGCATTAGATATTAAGCAAGGTGATGAGGTTATTGTTCCTGCTTTTACCTGGGTTTCTACTGCAAATGTTGTTTTATATCAAGGAGCAAAAGTTGTTTTTTGTGATATTGACTCCAATACTTTCAATTTAAATCCCAAAAAACTAAAAGAAAAAATAAATTCTAAAACTAAGGCAATTATAGTCGTTCACCTCTTTGGATTGTGTGCCCCAATGGATGAGATAAAAGCCATTACAGGTGATATACCTATTGTTGAAGATGGTGCTTGTGCTGTAGGCTCAGCATACAATAACGTTTATGCTGGTGGATTAGGTACAATGGGATGTTTTTCATTTCACCCTAGAAAATCAATTACAACAGGTGAGGGAGGAATGATTACAACAAATGATGATAAATTAGCTTCAAAAATTCATGTTTTACGCAATCATGGTTCATCAGTTTCTGAGGAACAGCGTCACAATGGACCAAAACCTTACATATTACCTGATTTTAATGTTTTAGGTTACAATTACAGGATGACTGATCTTCAAGGGGCTATAGGATTAGTTCAATTGGCTAAGTTGAATAAATTCATCAGAGAAAGAGGTGATTTTGCAAATTTTTATAGAAAAGAACTTAGTGAGGTTTCATGGATTAGGATTCCAAAATTCCCTGATAATTATCTTCATAGCTGGCAAAGCTTTGTAATTCTTATTGATGAATCGAAATCACCATTTAGTAGAAACAGAATAATGGAAAAGCTTCTAGACAAAGGAATATCTACAAGACCCGGTACCCATGCTGTTCACATGTTAGGCTATTATTCGTCTAAATTTAAAATTTCACCAGATGATTTCCCTGAGGCAAAAACCGCAAATGATAAGTCGATTTCTTTACCAATTCATAATAGGATGGTAAAAGAAGATGTAAAATATATAATTCATCATTTAAAAAATATTAACTAAATGTGTGGTATACTTGGCATATTTAATTTAAATGAACTTGAAGTTGATCCAGAATTACTCAAACTTATGGGAGAAGAGATTAGTCACAGAGGTCCAGATGGAGATGGAATTTATTTAGAAGGTAACCTGGGTTTGATTCATAAAAGATTGGCTATTCTTGATCCAAGTGATAAAGGGAAACAGCCCATGCAATCAAAAGATGGGGATTGGATTATTGTTTTTAATGGTTGCATTTATAATTTTAAAGAATTAAGAAGTGAATTAAAAAATAAAGGTTATGAGTTTATTTCTGACTCAGATACAGAGGTCATAGCAGAGGGGTTTTCCGAATATGGAACCTCCTTTATAGAAAGATTTAATGGCATGTTTGCCATTGGTGCATGGAATAGAAAAGAAGAGAAACTTTATCTTATAAGAGACCGATATGGTATTAAACCTCTTTATTATTGGTTCACTGGCAAAATTCTTGTTTTTTCATCAGAAATAAAGGGCATAATTAAACATCCTGATTATGAGATGGATGTTGATTTAGATGCACTCAACGAGTATTTTACTTTTCAAAACATATTTTCATATAATACCTTATTCAAGGGGGTAAATATGCTTCCTCCTGCAAATCGAATTGAAATCACGAAGGAATCTAAATTTATTAAACATAATTCATGGTGGGATTACGACTTTACAAAAATGGATGATTCAATGTCTTTTGATGACGCAAAAAAAGAAACAAAAGCTCTTTTTGAGCAAGCAGTAAAACGACAATTGATCTCTGATGTTCCAGTTGGCGCATATTTATCAGGAGGAATAGATTCCGGATCAATTGTATCAGTTGCATCAAAGGAAGTTGACCGCCTAGCTACCTTTACATGTGGTTTTGATATGAATGAAGTTACAGGACGCGAGGTAAATTTTGATGAGCGAAGGGATGCCGAACAAATAGCTAATTCTCTAAAGACAGAACAATATGAGCAAGTTATGAATGCTGGCGATATTCGTTGGTCTTTGCCCAAGTTAGTCTACCATTTAGAAGATTTAAGAATCGGAATGTCATATCCAAACTTTTATATTTCTCGTTTGGCTTCAAAATTTGTTAAAGTATGTTTGCAAGGTACAGGAGGTGACGAATTATTTGGTGGTTATCCTTGGCGATACTATAAGGTTTTTGATTCAATAAGTCAAGAGGATTTTTTTAATCAGTACTATGAATTTTGGCAGCGATTAGTCAATGACGAGGACAAGGAAGAGTTATTTACTGATTTGGTTTATAAAAAAATTGATATAAAGGCTCCTAGAAAAGTTTTTGAGAGAGTGTTTACTTTTAACAAAAAATTAAAATATAATTCTCCTCAAGACCACATTAATAACTCTTTATACTTTGAAATAAAAACTTTTCTTTCCTCTTTATTTTTAGTAGGCGATAAACTCTCAATGGCACATGGATTGGAGGAAAGATTTCCATTTATGGATAACGATTTAGTAGATTTTGCGATGCAAATTCCTGTAGAACACAAATTAGGAAATTTGGAAGATGAAATCAGAGAAATGGACGAAAATATTGTATCTAAGCGTAAAATATATAGAGAGTACAACGACGGTAAAAATGTTTTGCGTCAGTCGATGTCTGATTATATACCACAAAAAATAATTGAAAGAAAAAAGCAAGGGTTCTCCGCTCCAGAAGAAAATTGGTATAGAGGTGAAAATGCGAAATATTTAGAGGAGAATTTGTTGGGCTCAGATGATACATTTAATAAGTATATAAATAAGAGCTTTGTAAAAAAAATCGTCAAAGAGCATGTTAAAGACAGGAAAAATCACCGCCTACTTTTATGGTCACTTTTAAATTTTCAGATGTGGTGTAAAATATTTTTAAAAAAAGAATGATTCAACACTCAAAGACATATATTGATAGGAAAGCCAAGCACTCAATGCTTGAAGCCTTTAATAATTTGAATTTATCAAAAGGTAAAATAAATATTGATTTTACTAATAAACTTTCTCGGTTTCTAAACAGAGAATATTTAAATATTACAAGTAGTGGAACAATGGCCTTTTATAAAATTTTAATTGCTTTAAATATTAAAAAAGGGGACGAAATTTTAATTCCAAACTTTATATGTAATTCTATTTTAGGACCAATTAATCAGTTAAATGCAATTCCTATTCCATACGATAACACCAAAGACAATTGGCTTAGTAACATCGAAATGATATTAAAACTTGTTTCAAAAAAAACTAGGATAGTTTTAATTAATCATACTTTTGGATACTCATTTCTTGAAATAAAAAAATTATTAGAAAAACTTAATAGTGATATCTATATAGTTGAGGATTGTTGCCAACTCTTAACTAAAAACAGTGAAATTCTTGATCTTGAAATAAGTAAATATTCAATATGTTCATTCTATTCTTTTAATGCTACTAAATTAATCGCAACAGGAGAAGGGGGTGCGATTTCATCCTATGATAAGTCATTTATTTCAGAAATTGAAAAAATAAATATTGGTGATAACTTAAGTGATTTAAGTTGCTCTTTGGGAACAAGTCAATTAGATCAATATGATGAATTCGTAAAAAAAAGGAGAGAAATAGCTGAATTTTATTTTGAAAAAATTAATGTTAAAAAAACTCAATCATTTCGAACAATTAAGAGTATTTTTTACAGATATCCAATATTAGTTAAGAATAATTCCAAATTTTTTCATGATAAGGAAATTTGTTTTAGGAAAGGAGTTGATAATTTAATTGATAACGTTGATGCAAAAAAAAGATTGACTAATTCATTGAATTTAATGAATAAAATTATTTCTATTCCAATTTACCCATCCTTAAAAAAAATTGAAGCTAAAAGAATTGTTAGTAAAGTAAATGAGCTAATTCATGAAAATTGAAATTCTAACCGATAAAAATATAGATGAATATGAATTTTTCGTTAATAGTCAAGAAAACTCACTGATTCACTATAGTATTAAATACAGAAATTTTCTTTCAAGTATAATTGGATGCGAGTCTCACTATTTAATTGCTAGGCTGGGAGAAAAAATTCAAGGTATTTTTCCACTCATGATCAAAAATGGACCACTTGGAAAAGTACTAAATTCTCTCCCTTTTTTCGGAAGTCATGGGGGAATATTATCTAAAAATGAATTAGCAACTAATCTTTTATTAGATCACTATTCCAAATTTGTTAAGTCTGAAAATTTTTCATCATCTACGATAATACTGAATCCATTTGAACCTCAATCTATATATTCAGGAATTTTTTTTAATGAGAGAGATTATAGAGTTGGTCAAATAACTTTTTTTGAAAAAAAATATTTGAGTTTAGAACAATTATTTGAAAAGTTTCACTCTAAAACAAGAAATATGATTCGAAAAGCCATAAAAAATAGAATTGAAGTTGAAATAGATAATAATCAGTGTGACTTTTTGATGAAAACACATATTGAAAATATTTCTAGACTTAATGGAACATTTAAGCAAAAGTCTTTTTTTGAAAACCTTAATGTTTTTTTTAAAGAAGGGATTGATTATAATATATATGTTGCAAAAATTAATGGAAGAATTATTTCAGCACTTCTATTATTTTATTTTAATGGTACGGTTGAATATTTTATGCCTGTAGTTGATTTTGAATATAAAAATTTACAACCATTATCCCTTATAATTTGTAAAGCAATGATAGACTCAATAGAAATTGGTTTTAAAAAATGGAATTGGGGTGGTACTTGGAAAGAGCAATCAGGTGTTTACAGGTTCAAATCAAGGTTTGGGGCAAAAGATTTTAAGTACAGTTATTTAATTAATGTTGCTAATAAAGAGCTATACAATGCAAAAAGGGAGTTCTTATTAAAACATTATCAAGGTTTTTATGTATTACCATTTAATAAATTAAAAGTTATATGAGAATTGTTTTTATGACAGGTGGGCAAAGGGAGAAAGCATTAGAATTTCTTTTAAAGAAATCAATTAATATTGTTGCTGTTGTTACACCTTACCCTAAGAAAAATAGTAAATTTTTAAAATCAATTACCATCGCTCAAGATAATAGATTAAATATTATCAATGTTTATAAAACTGATATATATGATCAAGTATCCAAAATCTCATTTGATATTTTAATATCGTGTGGATTTCCTTATAAAATTGATAAAAGAACAATAAGCCTTCCAAAAATAATTGCCATAAACGTTCATCCAACTTTACTTCCAAAGTATAGAGGTTATATGTCTGGACCTTATATCATTATTAATGGAGAAAAAGAGAGTGGGGTAACAATTCATAAATTAGAAGAGCAGTTGGATAAGGGCGATATCATAAGCCAGAAAAAGTTTGAAGTTACCCCGTTTGATACAACAAAGAGTGTTTATCGAAAAGCTCGAGAGATTGAGCCTGAGTTGCTTTACAATAGTATCATTTCTATTAAAAAGGGTACAATTAAACTAAAAAAACAAAATGATAAAAATTCCTCTGAATATAGTTATATAAGAACTCCCAAGGACTCACTTATAGATCAAAATAAATCCCTAATAGATTTATACAATTCGATTCGGGCATGCGATTATAATGATTACCCTGCTTTTTTTTATGTTGAAGGAGAAAAGGTATTGGTAAAGCTTTCTAGAGAAAAAAAAGATGACCCATTTAATGACTTAATTTAAAATGATTTGTTTTACATCAGACATAGATTGGGCCCCTGAAGAGGTAATTTACGATACATTAAAAATTTTTGAAGAATTTAGGATTAAGTGTACAATATTTGCCACTCATGAGTCTGAGGCTTTAAAGAAATGTAATAAAAACTTGTTTGAAATTGGATTACATCCAAATTTAAATGAAGGAATTCTGAACGGAAAGGGAAAGGGTGCAAAAAATATAATTTCTGAATTAATTAAAATTTATCCTAACTCGATTGGGATAAGAAGCCACAGTTTAACTCATAATTCTAGATTACTTAATATATATAAGGAATTGGGGATTTTATACGAATCAAATACTCTAATTCCATATGACTTTAGATTAAAACCATTTAGATGTTGGAGCTCATTAACGAGAATCCCTTACAATTGGGAAGATGATGTTCATTATTTATATGATAGAAAATTTGACGAATTTTTTTTTACTAATTATAATTCTAATAAAGTTTACATATTTGATTATCATCCAATTCATGTTTTTTTAAATACTGATACTAAAACCACATATGAAAAGGCTAAAAGCTTTTTAAATAATCCAGAAAAACTATTTGAATGTAGAAATAAAAACAATATTGGTGTTAGAGATCATTTAATAAGTCATTTAAAGTTTTTGAAAGATAGAAAGCTTAAAGGTTTCAATTTAAAGGAATTAATTCTATGAAAATAATCATAATAGGAAGAACTATTAATCTTTTAAATTCGGCAAGGGAATTACAAAATTTAGGTCACTCGATCGTAGGAGTGATTACATCTAAATCTTCTGCTGAAGATAAGGTAAATGAGAACCATTTCAGTCAATTTGCAACTGAAATGGGGATTCCCTTTTTATGTAAACCTAAAATTGATATTTCCCTAATTAAAGATGTATTTAAGGGTGTAAGGGCTGAAATTGCAATAAGTATAAACTACACCTCAATAATCCCTCAAAATGTTATTGAATTTTTTCCTTTAGGCATTTTAAATGTTCATGGTGGAGATCTTCCCAAGTACAGGGGGAATGCATGTCAAGCATGGGCAATTATAAACGGGGAGGATAAAATTGGACTTTGTGTGCATAAAATGATTGGTGATGAATTAGATAATGGTGATATAATCTCAAGAACTTATATTAAAATTGAAAGAGAAACTTCAATTGGAGATGTATATAAAAAATTTGAAAAATTAATTCCAAAAATGTTAATTGACTCTATCAATAAGCTTGATTCTGATCCAAATTTTATTTTAGAGAAGCAGTCCACCGATCCGGAGGAAATAATTAGATGCTACCCAAGAAACCCCGAGGATGGACTTATAAATTGGAACAATTCAAGTGTTCAAATTGATAGATTAATTAGAGCCTCTGGGTACCCATACTCTGGAGCTTTTACTTTCTTCAATTCGGAGAAGGTAACTATTTATAAATCGAAGGTAGTAGAAGAAAAAAAAATGTGGTATGGAATACCTGGACAATTTGCTGAGTTTACGAAAGATAATACATTAAATGTTCTTACAGGAGATGGAAAACTCGAGTTAATTGAAATTGAATTCAATGGAAAAAAATGTAAGCCAGGAAAAATATTTAATTCATTAAGAAGCAGATTTAAAAATATTTAAGATGATATTTAGCTATAAAAAGTTATCAAAGTATTATGAGAAAATTAAAGGTTTAGGAAAAACATTATTGTTTAACGAATTTAAGGGCCAAAAATGTTTTTTAATTAGACATGATGTTGACTGGGATCTTGAATTAGCATTAAAGATCGCTCAGCTTGAAAATAATTTAGAAATAAAATCAACTTATTTTATTTTGGTCACTAGTGAATTATATAACATATTAAGTCCATCAAATAAAAAATTGATTAATAAAATAAAAAATTTAAATCATGAAATCGGACTTCACTTTGACGCTTCAAACTATAAATCCAATTACAATAATCATGCAAAAAAAGAGGGAAAAATTTTAGAGTCAATAATAGGACAGAGGGTTAATTCAATTTCCTTACATAATCCGTCTGTAGACGACTTTTATCCAACATTTCCTTCATTTAATGACGCATATTCAAAAAAGTATTTCAAAAAGGAGTACTATTTATCAGATGCTAGATTTGACTTCAGAGATAAAAATCCATTTGATCTCATAGAGAAGGTTAATGAAAGCTTTATCCAAATTTCTTTACATCCTCTTCATTATTCATATAGCGGTAGTACAAATTATATTAATATTTTCAATAATTTATTTACGCAAAGACTCAAATATTTTGATCAAATGCAAAAAATAAATTCCTCATACGTATCTGATAGGTTAAAGAAGAGTTATTCAATTAATTTAAAATAAAATGTCTACTAGGTTAGTTCTTTTTTCTGATAGTTCATTGAATGATAAAACAATTAAATTTTTTGAAAAAAATTTAGCTGCAATTGTTGCAGCTTCAATTAGACCCATGTCTCATAAATTATTAAAAGAAATATCTGATCAACAGCAAGTTCCTTTCTTTATTCAACCTAGACCAGAAGAGGAATCTTATTCCAATTTCATAAATGAGTTAAAAAATTTAAACCCTGATTTATTTTTTATTAATTCCTACAGTATGATTTTAAAAAAAGATTTACTTAAAGTGCCAAAAAGTGGAACTTTAAACATCCATTCCTCATTATTGCCAAAAAATAGAGGTGCAAACCCACTTCAGTGGGGTATAATTAATCAAGATGATTTTGCAGGCGTAACCCTTCATGAGGTTGATGAGGGAATTGACTCTGGACCTATTTTAGATCAAAGAAAGACAAAAATTTTAATGGAGGATACATGGGTGAGCCTTTCATATAGAATTAAGGATTTGACCTATGATTTAATCGAAAAAAATATTAATCAAATATTATCAAAAAACTGGAATTCAATACCGCAGGAAAAAAATCATGTAACATATAACAAAAGAAGAAGTTCAAAAGATGGAGAAATTAATTGGAGTATGCCAATTATAGAAATTTATAATAAAATAAGAGCTTTAATTTCGCCTTTACCTGGTGCTTTCTATTTTTTAAACTCTAAAAAGATTCGTATTGATTATTTTACAAGTTTATATGAATTAATCCAAATGAATTACAAATTTGAAAAAAGTAAGTTCACTTTGAATAATGAATACTCGTTAATTCCATTTTTATTCCCCCAAAAGAAAAAAAATAAACTAATTAAGTTTCATGTTAAGGAAAAGGATAATATAATAGGATCTTTTGAAATTAAAACTCATATCCATATGGGTAGATTTCAATTAATAACACAAAATATTCATAAAGAGGAGTTAAAAAAAGACATCAACTTTTTTTTAAAAAGGGAATTCAAAATATTTTAAATATGAATAAAATTGTAGCTATTCATCAACCAAATTTTTTTCCATGGTTAGGTTTTTTTGATAAAATAATTAAATCAGATCATTTTGTTTTTTTTGATGATGTATATCTTTCAAAAAAAGGAGGAACATGGACAAATAGAGTTCAAGTCATTATTTCAAACAACAAAAATTGGCTTACAGTTCCTATTGATAGAAATTTTTCTGGACAAAAAAAGATTAACCAAATAAAAATAAAAAACGAAATTAATTGGAGAGAAAAATTAATAAAAAGCCTTGAGTTAAATTATCTGAAACATCCATTTTATAATGAAATTTATCCTATTATTTCCGCACTAATAAATATTGAAAAGGAGTATTTAGTGGAATTTAATATTCAGGCTATTAAAATTATTTTAGAAAATTTAGAATTAACGTCAGATAAGTTGGTTTTATCATCAGAATTAAATCAAAGCGGTTCTTCAAACCAGTTATTGGTTAATATTACCGAAAGTTTAAAGTCGAAAATATATATGTGTGGTGGTGGAGCAGAAAACTACCAAAATGAAACTGTTTTTGAGGAAAACGATATTAAACTAATTTATCAAAATTTTCTTCACCCCACATATCCACAATATAATCAGGATAAATTCATTGAAGGATTATCAATCATTGATTGTTTAATGAACCTTGGTTGGGAAAAAACATCTGAAATTTTGAAAAAGTGATTAAAAATCTGATAAAGAATTTTTCTAAAGATACAATTAACTATGGATTGAGCGGAGCTTTTTCAAAAACTTTAAGTTTCATGCTATTACCATTTTTAACACAAAAAATACCACCAAAAGAATTTGGAATATTTGCACTTCTTTCATTATTTACTTTATTACTTTCTGGTTTATCAAATTTAGGCACTTTAAACTCTTTGTCTATTCTTTACTTTGAAGAGGAGAATTCTTCGAAAAAGGATAAACTTATTTGGACAAATTTTATACAACTGTTTTTAGGTAATATTCTTTTATTAATTATTGTAACATTTTTTTCTAAAAAATTATCAACATTAATCTTTGGCTCAATGATTTATTATGAACTAATAATATTATCTATTCTTGGATTATCATTTAATTCACTCAGTGATATTTTTTTGAATTACCTAATGTTATTGAGAAAATCAAAAAAATATTTAATTTATAACATTTTGAAGTCTATTTTATTTCTATTACTTGCCTTAACATTTGTAATTTTCTTAAATAAAGGATTAGAGGGATATATTTTTTCAATAACAATATCAAATCTATTTTTTTTAATTCTTTTATTAATTTTTGTTGGAAAAAAAATAAGATTTGGCTTTGACAGAAATAAAAATTTTACATTGATTAAAGTAGGATTTCCAAGTATATTTGGGCTTTTTGCTTTTATATTAATTGACTTTTCTGATAGAAAAATCATTGAACTTTTTTTGGGCTTAAATGAATTGGGTGTCTATACTGTTGCCTACAGTTTTGGAATGGCGGCTCTTCTTTTTACAAACGCTTTCTCATCGACTTGGGCACCCTTCTCAAATTCATTTATTAATAAACAGAGTGAAACAAAAAAAATGTTTCCAATAGTATTTAATTTTTATACTTCATTGATTTTTGTGTTATCAATTATTTTTTTCTATTTGTCCAAACCTTTAATTATAATCTTAACTGAATCTGCATATCATGGAGGTTTTATGATAATCGGTATAATATCACTATCGTATTTAATTAAGGGGGTTTATATCATTTTTTTACCAGGGATTCATTACAACAAAAAATTGCATATTCAAAGTTTGATTGAATGGTTTGCTGCAATTTTAAACTTAGGATTAAATTTTTTATTTATTCCAAAATATGGCATTACCGGGGCTGCCTTATCAACACTTTTAAGTTATATATCTCTTCCAATTTTTACTAACCTTATTACAAAAAGATTACTTCCAATTAGCTATGATTGGGCTAGATTTAGTAAAAATCTATTTGTTTTTTTAATTTGTGTAAGCACCATATTAATCAATGGCTTTTATTTTTCACCTAACATAATTATTGAGTTTTTCATTAATTCAATAATTTCTTTGACATCTATTATACTTATATATAATGAGTCATTCAAAGAGTTAAAAAAATTAAGAAACTTATGATAAGTATTTTATATGTAAGACCAGATCTTAATTCAACTTTTGCTCAGACAAAGTCTTTAAAAAAACTGGGAGTTAAAACAAGAATTTTTTTGGGATTAAATTATCCTGAAAAATTAATTTTTAATAATGAGGAAGTTATTGGTAAGGAATTTTTTAAAGCAAAAGGCTTAATTTTTAAACTTCTTAATAGTACAATAAATTTTTTTCAGCTACTCTACTATGCAATTATTTCAGATTATATTATTTATTATGGTAATCCACCGTTAAATCCGATATTTGATAAATTTCATAGTTCAGATAAATTTTCTTTAGAGCTTTTTATATTTAAAATTATTTTAAAAAAATATTTAATTTATCATCCCACTGGATGTATGCAAGAATTTTTAAAAAAAGACTTTCAAAAAATTGATGAAGGAAAAATTTGTGGAAATTGTGGTCATTTTAATAAGTGTAATGATAGGGAAAATAAGAAGAATTTTGATTTAGTAAATAAATATTTTGACTTAAAAATAGGATTTGGCTTCAGTAGTTCAAATCAATTTCAACAAGAACATTTTAAGTTTAAATCAATTGATTTGGAATTATTTTCACCTGATATTTCTATTCCAAAGAAATTTTTATTAAAAAAATTTGATGGGATTACAATTTATCATTCAAATTTTTTGAGGGAAAGTGGAAGAAATGAAGGAGGAAAAAATATTAAAGGGACTGGTTTTATCATAAAAGCTATAAGTAAGTTAAAAAAAGAAGGGTATAAAGTAAGGCAGTTGATACTAGATGATATACCAATGAGATATTTAAGATACTATCAAGTTCAAGCTGATATTGTTGTAGATCAGTTGATATATGGACAATTTGGACAAACTGCAATAGAATGTATGGCACTTGGAAAACCTGTAATTGGTTACCTCAGACCCCAGTGGAAAGAGTTTTATTTGAATACTTTTCCTGAGCACAAGGAGTTACCGATAATTGAGGCGAATACAGATAATATTTATCTTGCTATTAAGAATTTATTAGATAATCAAATTTTGATTAAAAAGTTTGGTGTTAAATCCAGAGATTTTGTAATGAAACAGTACAATCCAGATATAAACTCAAGAATACTTTTAAAAAAATTAAATATTTAAATCATATATCAAATGAGAGTTAGGACCTTAATAAATAATATTTTAATTATTCTTAGAGTAAGTTTTTCAAGAATTACATCAACAAAATATTGGTCAATTTATAAGGTTCATAATGAAAATTTTAGGTCTAGGGAGCAATCACTTAATCATTTTGAATGGAGGAATTCTCAATATCCAGGCTATATAGAGTTAATGCCAGTTAAAAATTATGATAATAAGGTTGTACTTGATTACGGTTGCGGACCTGGAAATGATCTGGTTGGATTTTCTGAATTTTCTAACCCCAAAGAATTAATAGGAGCAGACGTGTCAAAACCTTCACTGGAACTAGCGAAAAAAAGACTATTATTACATAGAAAAGATGTAAGACTTTTACATTTAGAGGAAAAGGAAAATAAAATACCGCTTGCAGATAATTCGATTGATTTGATTCACTCGAGTGGAGTACTTCATCACTGCAAAAATTTAAATAAAATTCTAAAAGAATTCAAAAGAATTCTAAAACCTGAAGGTGAAATCAATATCATGGTCTATAACTATAATAGTATTTGGGTCCACCTATATACTGCATACATTAATCAAATAGAAAAGGGAAAATATGTTGATTTGACCTTAACTGATGCCTTCTCAAAATTAACTGACGGTAAACATGTCCCAATTTCAAAATGTTATAAACCAGAAGACTTTATTTCAATATTAAATGAATTTGGTTTTACAGGAGAGCTAAAAGGTGTATCTATTTCTTTAACAGAACTGATAAGTTTAAAAAAATTATATGTTGCATTAAAAAATCGTGCTTTAAAAAAAGAGCAAAGAGATTTTTTAAGCATGGTTTCTTTTGATAAAAAAGGCCATCCTATTTATAAATCTGAAGTAGCGGGAATAAACGCATGTTACAACTTTAAACATAAAAGTGTTACTTAATAAACTTTAAAAAATAAAAACTAGATATGTGTGGAATCGCTGGAATTTTTGATCCTACTGCTAATAAGAGTCAATTAGAGCATTATTTAAGTGTAATGGGCGATTTAATCTCCCACCGTGGTCCTGATGATTCTGGACAATGGGTTCATCCAAATGAAAATTTAGGAATGGCTCATAGAAGACTTAGTGTAATTGATTTAAGTCCTAACGCAAAACAACCAATGACTGACGGACAAAATAATTGGATAGTTTTTAATGGGGAGATATATAATTATAAAGAGTTAATGGCCCAACTAGGATATAAAAATTTTCGAACCGTATCCGATACTGAAGTTATTTTACTGTCTTATCGGAAATGGGGAAAAGATTGCTTAAGTAAATTTAGGGGGATGTTTTCCTTTGCTCTTTGGGATGATAGTAAAAATGAGCTATTTTGTGCTAGAGATCATTTTGGTATAAAGCCATTTTATTATTTTATTCATGATAATAAGTTTTATTTTGCATCTGAGATAAAATCACTCTTACCTTTTTTACCCTCAATATCTACCGATACAAAAGGGCTTAAAGATTATTTGACATTTCAACTTTGTCTTGGTGAAAAGACATTATTTGAAAAAGTAAAAGAACTACTACCTGCTCATTACCTCATTTTTAATGAATCTAAAATACAGTTGAGAAAATATTGGGAAATATATTATGAGCCAGACTTTACAAAGTCATCAGATTACTTCAAAAATCGATTTAAAGATTTATTAGAGGAGTCAGTCAGATACCATTTAGTAAGTGACGTTCCGCTTGGAGGCTACGTTAGCGGGGGGTATGATTCTAGCTCATTGGCAGTAATAGCTTCAAGAATTTTACCTGATGATAATTTTATTGGATTTACAGGTAAATTTTCAGAATATGGAGAAAAATTTGATGAAAGTAGATATGCTAAAATTCTTGCTAATAAAAATAATTTTTCATTGAAAACTAAAAATATTATCGCAGATGATTTTAAAAATAATATTAACAAGGTTATATATCATCTAGATTATCCAGTTGCAGGTCCTGGTTCATTCTCTCAATACATTGTATCAGAATTTGCCGCAGCTCATCGAAAGGTAGTAATTGGGGGCCAGGGGGGAGACGAAATCTTTGGGGGATATACACGTTATTTAGTTGCATATTTTGAACAATGTATAAAGGCGGCGATTGATGGTACTTCAAATTCAGGTAATTTTGTAGTTACATATGAGTCTATTATTCCTAACCTAATTGCATTAAAAAATTATAAACCCATGATTAAGCAGTTTTGGAAAGAAGGACTTTTTGATTCGATGGATCATAGATATTATCAATTGATAAATAGAGCCCCCGACCTCAATGAAGAAATTAATTGGGAGCTATTTGAGCCTTATTCTTCAAGAGAAACTTTTTTAGATATTTTTAATGGAGATAATTTAAAAAAGGAATCTTATTTTGACCGTATGTCTCACTTTGATTTTAAGACTCTTTTACCCGGGTTATTGCATGTGGAGGATCGGATGAGTATGGCTCACGGGTTGGAGTCTAGAGTTCCTCTTTTAGATCGAAAAATTGTTGAATTAGCAGCAAAAGTTCCAGCTGATATAAAATTCAAGAATGGGGATTTAAAGCATATTTTTAAGAAAGTTATTAAGACTTATTTGCCAAATGAGATCTATAACAGAAAAGATAAAATGGGATTTCCTACACCAATTAATTCATGGTTTAAAAATGAATTGAATGATTGGATTTGCGATATTTTTAATTCTCATAAAGCTCAAAAAAGAGATTTTATAAACAGCAAAATTTTACTTAAGAAAATTAGAAAAGAAAGTAGTTTTGGAAGGAATATATGGGGAATGCTATCACTTGAATTGTGGCACCAGGAATTTCACGATAAAGCGACAGGATACAAAAAATTAATTTTATAAATCATGAATATAATTGTAACTGGTGGATTGGGTCAGATTGGCTCGCATGTAACCGAACTATTACTCAAAAGAGGTGATAATGTCCTAGTTATTGATAATCTCGCAACTGGGCGAAAGGAACATTTACAGCCTCATGAAAGATTAAATATAGTTTATAACTCAATTGCAAAAAAAGAAATAATCCATGAAATATTTGAAGAGTATAAACCAGAAGTTGTCGTTCATGCTGCTGCTTCATATAAAAATCCCAATGATTGGTATAGTGATAATTTGACTAATTCTGTTGGTGGGGCAAATATAGTTCAGGTATCTAAAACTTTTGGTGTTAAAAGATTTATATATTTTCAAACAGCTCTATGTTATGGACAAAAACCGATTGAACAACCTATAACTTTAAATCATTCCAGGAATCCTAGTGGAAGTAGTTATGCTATCACTAAGACTGTTAATGAACTATTTATTGAACTTTCTGGAATAGATTATGTCACATTTAGACTTGCAAATGTAGTTGGACCTAGAAATGTTGCAGGACCTCTACCCATTTTTTATCAAAGACTCAAAGATAAAAAGAGGTGTTTCGTGACCAAATCGAGGCGTGATTTTGTTTTCGTTAAAGACCTTGCAAAGCAGGTCTTAAAGGCATGTGACGGAGTGGGTAGAGGGGCATACCACTTTTCTTCAGGTAAAGACGTTTCAATTTTAGAATTATATAACGAAGTCGTTTCAGCAATGAAGATTCACCCTTATCCTGATCCTGAAGTAAAAGAATTGAGTGAAGATGATGTTTTTTCTATACTTCTGGACCCTGGAAGAACTTTTCATGATTTTGGAACTATTCAATTTACGAGCCTTAAAGAGACAGTTCAACAAGCAATTGATTATTTTAATAAATATGGGACTTTAGGAGAGTATACACATTTAAAAAAACAAGACTAGTGAAAATACTCATTACAGGAGGCGCAGGTACTCTAGGATCTAATATAATTGAACAATTGTTAAATCAAGATTCAGTTGAAATTATTTGCGTTGATAATTTTGAGACAGGGTCCATTGAAAATTTATCTTTTTTACCTAAAGAACAAATCTTTCAGGGTTCAGTTGCTAATTTCGATTTTTTGGAAAATGTTTTCAGTAAATTTAAACCTGATGTTGTGATTCATAGTGCGGCATCCTATAAAGATCCTGATAATTATCAGGAAGATGCAAGAACAAATATCATTGGTTCTATTAACGTTGGAAGATTATCCAAGTTAAATGATGTCTCTAAGGTTATAAATTTTCAAACTGCTTTATGCTATGGAATACCAAAAAAAACTCCAATTTCAATAGATCATGAACTTTCACCATTTACAAGTTATGGTATTTCAAAAACCCATGGAGAATATTATCTTTCTCAAATGGAAATTCCTTTAATTTCACTTCGACTATCCAATATTTGTTCAAAAAAGTTATCTATTGGTCCTATTCCAACTTTTTATTCCAGAATTAAACTGGGTAAATCCTGTTATTGTTCAGATGCTATTAGAGATTTTCTTGATTTTGATGATTTTTTTGAACTACTAAAAATCATACTTTTTAAATCAAATCGATTAGGAAAATTTAACGTATCATCTGGTATTGGAGTATCAATAACTGATGTATTTAATGAAGTAAAAAAAATCATGGGGAAAGATAATGTTTTTGCTGAGTTAAGATCAATAAGTAAAGATGATAACCCTGAGGTGGTCTTAGATCCAACGGTTACTGAGGAGACATTTGGCTGGAAAGCAAAAATTTCTTTTAAGAAGATAATCGAAAGACAAATAAATTTTTATGAAATTGAGGGAGTGAAAAATATTTTTTCTCATTTAAAACAGGAAAATGAATAATCAGAAAATATTAATTACTGGAGGAGCTGGATTTGTTGGGTCTAATCTTACAATACAATTATTAAAACAATTTAATCCAAAAAAAATAATTTTAGTAGATAATTTATTGTCATCAGAAGCTTCAACTATAATTTCAGATCCAAAGGTTTCCTTTATTTTCGGTTCAATTGCAGATGATAGAATTTTAAATAGACTCCCTACAGATTTAGATTATGTTTTTCATTTATCATGTTATCATGGAAACCAATCTTCAATAGCAGATCCAATTCAAGACCATCAAAATAATTCATTTACTAGTTTAAAGCTTTTTGACTGGCTCCAAAAAATTAAAAAAATAAAAAAAATAGTTTATGCTGCAGCTGGCTGTGCAGTTGCTGAAAAAAAGTATGGAAATGTTGGCCCTACTGATGAGGATGCTCCCATTTCTCTATTTCACGATAGTCCCTATTCAATTTCCAAATTATTAGGAGAATTTTATGGAAATTATTATTATAAACAGTATAATCTTCCCTTTGTTAAAGCTCGTTTCCAAAATATTTATGGCCCAAGAGAGTATTTAGGAGCAGGACAATGGCGAGGTACAATTCATACAATTTGGCGAAATGTAATTCCAACATTCATCTGGAAAGCAATTCATGGAGAAAATCTTTTTTTGGATAATGAGGGTCTAAGCTCAAGAGATTTCATTTATGTTGAGGATATAGTCAAAGGGTTAATTCTTTGTGCTCAAAAAGGTGAATCGGGAGAGGCATATAATTTGGCAAGTGGAGTTGAAACCCAAATAAAAGATGTTGCGAAACATATTTTAGAGATTACTAAAAGTAAATCAAAAATTGATTTAATGCCAAAAAGAGACTGGGATAACTCAGGAAACCGATTTGGATCAACAAAAAAATCCAAAATTAAATTAGATTTCGAGGCTAAAACAAAAATTAGATATGGCCTAGAAAAAACAATTGACTGGACTATAAAAAACAAGACTTTAATTAAAAGTTTAATTAATAAACATAACATTTATTTAAGTTGAGGGATATTAAGATATTATTGATTCACAGTTTACCTCCAAAAAAATTTCGATTTAGCGGAGTTGAAGAGGTTGAGCTACTTTTTGCTCGGCATTTCAATTTTGAATCGGTTTTCGTTCATAATTTTTTTGTTTCTCCCTCTAGAAAAATAAAAAATTATGATTTTGATGTTATAGTACTTACTTCAAGTTTTTTAGATCGAATTTCTCAGGAAAAAAGTTATAGATTATTACAAAAGAATTACTCTTTTTTAGAAAATAAAAAATCATTTAAGATTGGGCTTCCACAAGATGATTATTGGGCACAATTTACGAGAGATGATTGGTATTCAAAAAACTTAGATTTGATAGTGAGTGTTTTTGATAAAAAATATTGGCCGATTCTATACCCAAAATCAATTAAAAAAAATATTAAAATTATCAGAGGTCATACAACCTATATTAATGATAAAAATTTCATGATTTCAAAAAAAATACCTTTTGAAAAAAGAAAGAACGATTTTGTGTATAGGACATCTGGAGCTCCTTTTTTCCCTAATAAATATGGATTTTTAAAGAGTTCAATTGGGGAACGATTTCAAAAAAAACATAAGGGTGATTTTAAAATGGATATATCAAATAATCCTAAAAATTTGATTTTTGGTGACAATTGGATTAAGTTTTTATCGAATTCAAAAGCAGTTCTTGGATGTAATTCAGGAAGTTCAGTAATCTTGAGGGATCACAGACATATTAATAGGTTAATAGCTGCAAAAAAAACTTTGAATAATAAATCTAAACAGGATTTTGAAAAAATTTTCTTTAAAAAGGAGGATAGAGATTACGAATTAACAGATATTTCTCCACGAAATATTGAAGCTGCTAAAACAATGACACTTCAAGTTTTATTTGAGGGAAAATATGGAGGAATTCTAAAAAAAGATAAGGATTATTTTTGTCTTAAAGAAGATTTTTCAAATTCTACGGAATTAATATCATTAATAAAAAATCCATCTAAAATTCGAAAAATCACTCAAAGTTGTTATAATACGTTGAAAGACGATAAAAGCATTAATGAGTATATTTTTGTTGAGAATATTAAAAAAATTATTGATGATTATTTAAAGAATACACCTCATACTAAAAAAAAAATTATCAAGAAGTCTCTGAAATATAAGATTTTCGATTTTAATTTTTCCCTTAAGTTTTATTTAAAGTTTTACCTTAAAAAATTATTATACAACGTTTAAAGATGTTTATAAATAAAAAAAGTTAATAGATGATTATTTGTAATAATTGTGTTTTAGATAATTTTAGTGTGCCAGATATAACCTTTGATGAATCTGGTATGTGCAATTATTGTAATAATTTTTATAAGGTTATTAGTAAGAACTGGTACCCAAACAATGAGGGAGAAAAAAAATTTAACCTAATATTAAACCAAATAAAAAAAGATGGAAAAAATAAAGAATATGATTGTATAATTGGTTTGAGTGGAGGTATTGATAGCTCTTATCTTACTCTTAAAGCAAAAGATTGGGGCCTAAGACCTTTAGTAGTTCATGTAGACGCAGGATGGAATTCAGAACTTGCAGTATCTAACATTGAAAAAATCATTAAATATTCTGGATTTGACCTTCATACAGAGGTCATTGATTGGGATATTATGCGAAGGCTTCAATTAGCATATTTAAAATCTGGGGTTTCTAATCAAGATGTTCCTCAGGATCATATTTTTTTCTCTACTCTCTACAAATACTCAATCAAGAATAAGATTAATTATTCTATTAGTGGTGGAAATATTTCAACTGAATCAATATTACCAGATATCTGGCTCGGACCTGCTATGGATGCAATTTCATTAAAAGAAATTTTTAAAAAATTTGGAGAAGGTTCATTAAAAAATTACAGAACAATAAGTTTTTTTCAATACTATTTTTGGTACCCTTTTATAAATAAACTAGCGACTATACGTCCATTAAACTATATGCCATATAATAGGGAAATCGCAAAAATTGAGTTGGAAAAGATTGGATTTAAAAATTATAAGGGGAAACATGGAGAATCAATTTTTACAAAATTTTTTCAAGAATATTATTTGCCAAAAAAATTTAAAATTGATAAACGAAAAGCTCATTTATCAAGCTTAATTTTATCCAATCAAATTACACGCGAAGAAGCATTGGAAGAGCTTAAAGAGCTACCATATGATTCAAAGAAAATAAATGAGATAATTGAATTTATATGTAAAAAATTAGAAATCACTCAGAGTGAGTTTGAACAGTTACTTAAAATTCCAAATCGAAAATATGAAGATTACAAGAATTGGACTAATAGAAGGAAAATTCTAACTAC
>MDTA01070896.1_pt1 | contig 22089 bp, 23 predicted proteins | sample 811151 | NCBI WGS metagenome assembly MDTA01 (sample SAMN05326648, study PRJNA326480) | marine metagenome | isolation source: seawater | place: Indian Ocean: South | collected 2010
TACTAGGAACTGATATTAAAACTTTTATTAATAATGACGATTTTAAAATTAATAAAAATAACAAACCTAGAGTTTTTTCAAATACAATTAAAATAAGTAATGAAATTACATCATTTGATAAAAGTAACTTTACTTTATGCGATTATAGGAAAAACGATAAGTGTCCCCCTTGGACAATTCAATCTGCGAATATGTTACACGATAGAAAAAAGAAAACGATTTATTATAAAAATGCTTTAATAAAAGTTTATGATATTCCAGTTTTTTTTACCCCGAGATTATCTCATCCTGACCCTTCTGTAGATAGAAGAAGTGGTTTTCTTGTTCCTTCTTTTGAAGATACTAAAAACCTTGGTGAGGGATTAAAAATTCCATATTTTTGGGCAATAGGTAAAGACAAAGACCTCACTTTAACCAGTAAACTTTACGTCTCAGAAAATCCTTTGTTTTTAGGAGAATATAGACATGTATTTGAAAATTCAAATTTGATACTAGATTTTGGATTTACCGAGGGTTATAAAAAAACTAGTGCTGTCAAAACGAGCGATCAAAAGACTCATTTTTTTTCTAAATTCGTAAAGAATTTTTATAATTATGAGAATAGATCAGAAAATACTCTCTCGATTACAACTCAAGAAGTATCAAATGACAAATACTTTAAGCTGTATAAAATCAATTCTGAATTAGTAGATGACGGAATTGATACACTTAAAAATACTTTAAGCTTTACTCATTCAAGCGACAAAAATTTTTTTGGTTTAGATGCAAGTATGTATGAAACACTAAAATCTGGATATAATGACAAGTACGAATATATCTATCCTGAATTAACTTTTAACAAAAGTTTACTTTCAAGTCCTACTTTTGGGTCCATAGACTTAGATAGTAACCTAAAAATACGTAATTATGATACAAATAAAACATCTAAATTTTTAGTTAACAACTTAGATTGGAACTCTATTCAGAAAAATTTTAATTCTGGGATTCAAACGCAATTTTTAAGTAAAATTAAAAATATTAATTATGAAGCCAAAAATATAGAAGAATTTAAAGAAAATACAACAAACGAAATTTTTGGTGCGCTAGGTCTTTTAACAAAATTAGATCTTTATAAAAAAATTGAGAATTTTTCTGAGCACTATTTTTCACCAAAAATACTTCTTCGATATGCACCAGGACAAATGAAAAAGGAAACTAGTAAAACCAAATTAAACCCTTCAAAGGCGTTTGATCTTAATAGATTAAATAATAATAACAATTTTGAGACTGGATTAAGCGCTACTGTTGGTTTTGATTATGAAATTAGAAAACAAAATCAAAAAATTGATTTATCTATTGGCCAAATAATTAATCAAAAAGAAAATAAAAATATGCCTACATCAATGGGTTTGGATGAAAAAATGTCCGATATTTTTGGTAACACTAAGTTTACGATAAACGATAATTTTAATTTAAATTACAATTTTGCAATAGACCAAAACTATAAAGATTTAAATTATAATGAAATAAATGCTAAAGCAAATTCAACATTGTTTGACTTTGATGTAAGTTACTTACAAGAGAAAAAACACATAGGAAATAATGAGTATATCAAATCTAAGATCGATTATAAAGTCTCTAAAGGTACAAACTTAACATATGAGTTTAAAAGAAATTTAATTACTAATTCTTCAGAATTTTACAACCTTGGTTATGAATACGCAAATGATTGCTTGCGAGCTGGTCTAGTTTACAGGAGAGAATTTTACAATGACTCAGAAATTGAAGCTGAAAATTCATTAATGTTCAAAATTACATTAGTACCATTTGGAAACCTAAATTCACCTAAATTAAATAAATGATAAAAAATCTTTTAAAATATATTTCATTTTTTTTTTTAATTTTTTTTTTTCACACCGTTGCTGCCGCTAACAACAAGATTGTCGTAAAAATAAATAAAAAAATAATAAGCTCTTATGAAATTAAAAATAAAATAAATACGGAAATTATACTGAGAAATTTAGAGATAAATCAATCTAACATAGATAGATTTAAAAATTTTGCCTTACAAGAACTTATTAATTTTAGAATTAAAGAAGATGAAATTTTAAGATATAATGTTATTGACTTAAATAAAGTTGATATTACAAATCAACTTAATAATCTATCTTCAAATAATATTGAAGAGTTAAAAAAAAAATTTTCCTTAAATAATCTTAATTATGATATATTTTTAAAAGAACTCAGAATACAAGAAGCATGGCAAAATTTAATTTTTTTTCTTTATAATGATAAAGTTAAAATTGATGAACTCGAAGTGATCAGTGAATTAGAAAATTATAAAAAAAATGTTGAAGAAATTAAGGAGTATGATCTTTCAGAATTAGAATTATCTTTTAAAGACTCAAATGATAGAGATGAAAAAATCAAAGAAATTAATAAAAATATTAATGAAATAGGCTTTGAAAAATCTGTATCAATTTATAGTGAGTCTGATACAGCTCTTAATAATGGTCGACTAGGTTTCGTGAATGAAAAATCTCTGTCTAATAAAATTTTTGAATTACTCAAAAATTTAAATGAGGGAGATATTTCCAAACCAATTATTCAGCTTGATAAAATTTTATATTTAAAAGTAAATAAAATTAAATTTGCGAATAATGAACAAATAGATACTGAATTGATCAAGAATAATATAATTAATAAAAGAAAAAATGACTTGTTTAATTTATATTCAAAAAGCCATATGTCAAAACTAAAAAATAACTCATACATTGAATTTAAATGAGAAATAAAATTCTTATAATAAGCGGCGACCCAAATAGTGTAAATTCTGAAATAATATACAAAAGTTGGAAGAGCCTCAGTACCATCAAAAAACGAAATATTTACATAATTACAAATTATGAACTTCTTAAAAAACAGTTAAAAATTTTAAAATATCCAATCAAGTTAACAAAGGTAAAAAATATTGAGGAAAAAATTTTCACGAATAATTTAAAAATTTTGGATGTTAAATTGAAATTTAGAGATCCATATAATGTCTCATATAAATCTTCCTCAATTTTTATCAAAAGAACTTTAAATCTTGCGCATAAGATTGCCTCAACAGGTAAAGTAAAAGGTATAATTAATTGCCCAATTGATAAAAAGAAGTTAAGTATAACCAATCAGGGTGTTACTGAGCTTTTAGCGTCTAAATGTAAAATAAAAGATAATTCTGAGGTGATGTTAATAAAAGGAGAAAAATTTTCTGTTTCTCCAATTACCACTCATATTAGATTAAAGGACGTATCAAAAAAAATTAATTCCAATTTGATTATTAAGAAACTAACTACTATTAATAAATGGTTTAAATTAATCTATAAAAAAAAACCAAAAATTGGCATTTTGGGACTTAATCCTCATAATGCTGAGCTAAAAAAAAACTCAGAAGAATATAAGATTATAATTCCTGCTATAAAAAAAGCTTTTAAAAAAGGATATAAAGTTACTGGGCCTTTAGTTGCAGATACAGTTTTTATAAAAGATTATAAAAATTATGATGTCATAGTTGGGATGTATCACGATCAAGTGTTATCTCCGTTTAAAACTATCTTTAAATTTGAAGCTATAAATATAACATTAGGTTTAAAGTATTTAAGATTATCTCCTGACCATGGTGTTGCAAAAAATATTTTAAAAAAAAAGATTGCTAATCCTAGTAGTTTAAAAAAATGTATTGAATTTTTAGATAGTCTCTAATGAAGATAATCAATAAAAAATCTTTAGGACAAAATTTTCTAGTAGATAAAAATATTATTAAAAAAATAATAAATTTAGTCAAAATTGAGAATAAAAATATTATTGAAATTGGACCAGGTGAAGGTGCACTTACTGATGAAATAATAAAAAAAAAACCAAAGTCATTAGTTACTATTGAAAAAGATAATAATTTATATAAAAAATTATGTTTTAAATATAGAAATTTAAAAGTAGTGGAAAACATAAATGCAGATATTTTAAAATTTGATATTGAGAAATTGAATTATAAAAATTCTATTTTGTTTGGTAATTTGCCTTACAACATATCCTCTCAGATACTAGTAAAATTACTTAGATTTAAAAAATGGCCTCCATGTTTTAATGACATAATATTTATGTTTCAGAAAGAGTTAGGAGAAAAAATTTTAGGTAAATTCCCGTCTGAAAATTATGGTAGAATTTCTATTCTTGCTAATTACCGATTATTTCTTTTTAGCAAGTTTGATGTTTCGTCAAATTGTTTTTTACCTAAACCAAAAGTAAATTCAACTGTCATTCACTTTAAACCAAAAGTTGAAACTGATTACCAAATTAAAGACTTAAAAAATTTGGAAAAAATTACTAATGTATTGTTTTCAAATAAAAGGAAAATGATAAAAAAAAATATAGTTAAGATTCTTAATAAAAATGAAATTACAAAGATTGATGATTTTGATTTGAAGTTAAGACCCTCGAAAATAAGGCCCGAAATTTATTACAAAATAGCAGAATTATATGAGTCGAGATGAAAATTTTTTTTTCTCAGATTTAATAATCTGCTCTATTTGTTTAAAACAAACTTCTAAATTTTTATTAATCAAAACATAGTCATAATCAATCCAGTGTTTAATATCTTCATCAAATGATTTAAATCTTTTATCAACCTCTTTTGGTGAATTTTGATTTCTCTTTATCAATCTTTTTTTTAGTTCATTTTTGTTGTCAGTAGTTAAAAATATTTTTACAAGATTTAAATTTTTAATTTTTGATAGCTGTTTTGTGCCTTGCCAGTCAATGTCAAATAGTATGTCATTGCTTTTAATTATTGTGTCAACATTTTGTTTTAAAGTACCATAATAATTTTCAAAAATTTTCGCGTATTCGTAAAAACTATTATTTTTGATTAATTCTTCAAATTTTTTTTTACTTATGAAATGGTAATCTACGCCATCGACCTCATTATCTCTAGGTGTTCTTGTGGTGCAAGAAACAGAGATTTTGAAGTTTTGATATTTTTGTTGAATTTTTTTTGTTAGAGTCGTTTTACCGGCCCCTGAAGGTGAGGATAAAATCAGCAGAATATTTTCCTCGTATCGAGGCATTTTTGTTTTAACTTGATTTACTCTCAATAAATTTAATTGCATCACCTACAGTGAGAATTTTTTCAGCTTCGCTATCTGAAATTTCAGATCCAAATTCTTCCTCAAAAGCCATCACTAATTCTACTGTATCTAAACTATCAGCACCTAAATCGTCTATGAAACTTGCTTCCTCAGTCACCTTCTCCTCCTCAACGCCCAGGTGATCTGCGACTATTTTTTTTACTTTCTCTTTAACATTTTCTGACATGGGTTCCTTTCATTAAATTTATTTTCTTAATAGATTATTAAGCGAAATTGTCAAGACATATACATTCCACCATTCACATGAATAGTTTCACCATTAATATATTTTGACATATCTGATACAAGGAATGCGACGCAATTTGATACATCTTCGCCTGTTCCAAGGTCTCCAGAGGGAATTTTGCTAATCAATATTTTTTTAAAATCCTCATCAATTTTGTCTGTCATTTCAGTTTTAATGAAACCTGGAGATACACAATTTATGTTTATATTTTTTTTAGCGTACTCTATTGCTAGACTTTTTGAAAATCCAATTATGCCAGCTTTTGATGCAGCATAATTAGCTTGGCCTAAATTACCAGTATGACCAACTATAGATGTAATATTTACAATTTTTCCGTATTTTTTTTTTAACATTTTTTTTATAGCGTATTTACACATTAAAAAACTTGAGGTTAAATTAATATCAATTACTTTTTTCCAATTCTCCTCTGTTAATCGAATAGATAAATTATCTAAAGTTATACCTGCATTATTTATTAATATCTCTAAACCTCCTATTTTATCATCTACCTTATTTATAAAAGACTCAATGTTTTCATGTTCACCAAGTTGAAACGGTTCTATTATAATTGAAGGAAATTTTTTTTTTAAATTATTAAGCTTCTCTTGATTAGTTCCTGATGCGGCTACAACAGCACCTAAACTTGTTAACTTTTCAACTAGACTATTTCCGATACCACCGGTTGCTCCTGTAACTAAAATTTTTTTATTTTTTAAGTTCATCAATTAAATTTTTAATATCAGCTATTGAATTAATTGAAAAGCAATTAACATTTTTTACTGTTCTTTTAACCATGCCTATTAAAGCTTTTCCAGGTCCAATTTCAATAAAATTTTTTACTCCTGCTTTTTCCATGAAAATTATACTCTCCCGCCATTTTACAGTCGATGAAATTTGATCAATTAATAGTTTTTTAGTTTTATTTGGATCATTTTCAACTTTAGCATTAACATTATTTATAATTTCAAACTTTGAATTTTTAAAAGAGGTGTTATTTATTTTTTCTTGCATCATTTCTGCTGCTGGTTTCATAAGTGAACAGTGGAATGGTGCGCTTACCTTAAGTGGAATTGTTTTAATTTTTTTATTTTTTAAGTGATTTTGAATTAAACTAACAGATTCTTTGTTCCCACTTATAATTATTTGGCCTGTAGCATTATCATTAGCAATTTCACATACTCCTTTTAATTTTTCATTATTAATTAGATTTTGTAATTCAGAAGTTTGCATTCCCAATACAGCAATCATTGATCCCTCGCCAACCGGAACTGCATTTTGCATTGCCTTTCCCCGTTCATGTAATAAGTAAATTGCATCTTCAAAGTCTAAAGCACCTGAACTAACTAAAGCACTATATTCTCCAAGTGAGTGTCCTGCAAAATATTTAAAATCTTTAAAATCTAAATTAAATTCGTCTTTCAAAGTTTTAAATATCGAATAACTTACAGTTAATATCGCAGGTTGAGTATTTTTTGTTAATTGAAGTTCATCAGAAGGGCCTTCAAGAATAATTTTTGATATAGAAAATCCGAGCTTCTCATCAGCTATCTTAAAAATATTTTTAACTAATTCGAAATTATTAAAGAATTCTGCACCCATACTTACAGTCTGAGAACCTTGACCTGGGAATAATAAAACGTTCATTTATAATAGTTTATTCAATGATTATTTTTATTGCTATAATCATTTATTATAGTATAAACCAATTTTTATAAATAACTAATTAACTGTTAATAATATAATTAATATGGCTTTTTACGAAAATACTGTTGTAGCACGACAAGACCTGGCAGAGAAAGAAATTAGTGAATTAAGAGAAAAATATAACTCACTAATTAATAATTCCTCAGGCAAGGTAATTAAAATAGAAAATTGGGGACTGATAAGTCTTGCAAAAAAAATCAAGAAATATAAAAAAGGTTTCTACATTCATTATAAGTTTGAGGGAAATCAACTAACATTAAATGAAATCAAAAAAAAAATCAGAGTAGATCGATCAATTATCAGACATTTAATCGTAAAATACAAAAAACTTGATACGAAAAACGAGTTCTTCAAAAAGAACTAATAAAAATGAAAAGAAAAAATAAAAAATTTCAAAAAAAAAATAATAATTCTTTAAGTAAGCTAAGCTTATTTCAAAAAAATGATGGTAAATTTTCTCGAAAATGTCCTCTTTCAGTTAAAAATGGTCCGATAGTCGATTATAAAAATGTAAGTTTATTAAAAAAATATATTTCTGAAAATGGAAAAATTATATCTGCCAAATTTACGTCGGTATCTTTCAGTAAGCAAAAAAAACTTACCAGAGAAATTAAAAAGGCGAAAGTTTTAGGATTATTATAATTTATGGAAGTTATTTTATTAGAAAATCTTATTAATTTAGGTAACATCGGTGATAAAGTAAAAGTTAAAGATGGTTATGGGAGAAATTACCTTTTAAAATACGGTAAAGCACTTAGATTTAATAAAGAAAATCAGGAATTTGTTGCTAAAAAAAAAGTTGAACTTAATAAGAAAAATGTTGAGCTTAAAAATAAATTTATAAAAATTGCCAAGCTTGTAAATAATAAAACCATTATCTTGAATAAAGAAAGCAAAGAAAACGGTGATTTGTATGGTTCTGTTAAGCCAAAAGAAATTACGAATACAATTAAAGATCAAATCGATGCAGAAGTTATACCCTCTCAAATAATCTTAAAAGATGAACTTAATAAAATTGGTTTATTTAAAGCAACTATTAATTTTCACTCTGAAGTTCAAGCGTCAATTTCCATCAAAATAGATAAAATTCAATCAAAATAACTTCTCCACAGAGGTTAAAAAGTAGTGCAAAACTTTTTCTTTATGGATGTTGGTATTGACATATATTAATCAAGTGAAAGAAATAAAATCTCTTCAAAATAATATAAATGAAAAGCAGCCTTCAAATTTAGAAGCAGAACAAGCACTACTAGGATCAATTTTAGTTAATAATGATATTATTGACGAAGTTTCATCAATTATTAACTCCTCAATATTTTACGATCCAGCCCATGTAAAAATTTATGAAGTAATAGAAAATTTAAATAATAAGGGAATGATTGCAAATCCAATTACTTTAAAAAATTTCTTTGAAAAGGATAATATGCTCAGTGAGGTGGGTGGAACTGAATATTTGGTAAAATTAACAAGATTTTCTGGATCAGCAAAACAAGCCGTTGATTATGCAAAGATTATTCATGAAATGTATTTAAGAAGAGAGTTAGTTCAAATTTCAGATAAGTTATCCTCTGATACATTAAATGCAAATTCTAAAGAACAGAATGCTGAAAATATAATTGAAACTACAGAAAAATCTTTATTCGATTTAGCGGAAAGAGGAAGTTTTTCCCAATCATTTCTTAAATTCAATCAAGCTTTAGATCAAACTATAGAGATGGCTACTTTAGCCATGCAAAATGACCAAGGCATAGTTGGTGTGCCAACTGGTCTAACAGATTTAGACGAAAAATTAGGTGGTTTACATAAATCAGATTTAATTATTTTGGCTGGTAGACCTTCAATGGGTAAAACTGCATTAGCTACTAACATCGCTTACAACGCAGCTCAAAATGTTTTAAAAAGACAAGAAAAATCTTCAATAGCTTTTTTTTCTTTAGAAATGTCATCTGAACAACTATCAACAAGAATATTATCTGAACAAGCAAGAATAAAGTCTGATGATATAAGACGAGGAAAAGTTACTGAAGAAGAAATTAACAGGTATATCGAAACGTCAAGAAATATTTACAATTTGCCATTATATATCGATGAAACCCCTGCGATAACTATTGCTACTCTATGTAACAGAGCCAGAAGGATAAAGAGATTATTTGGATTAAGTTTAGTTGTTGTCGATTACATACAGCTAATGAGGTCTAGTACAACCAAAAATGAAGGAAGAGTTCAAGAAATATCAGAAATTACTCAGGGCTTGAAAGCTTTAGCAAAAGAATTATCTGTCCCAGTACTAGCTTTATCTCAACTTTCAAGAGCAGTAGAGCAAAGAGATGATAAACAACCTCAATTAGCTGACTTAAGGGAGTCAGGTTCTATAGAACAAGATGCTGATGTTGTAATGTTTGTTTACAGAGAGGCTTATTATCTCGAAAGAAAACAACCAAAATTAGGTTCTATCGAACATGCGGAATGGCAATCAAAAATGAACGATGTTAATGGGCTAGCTGACATTATTCTAGGCAAACAAAGACATGGTCCTACTGGTACAGTTAAGGTAGAGTTTGAAGGAATTTATACTAAATTTAAAGATTTAAACAAAAATTAGCTCTAGTTTTTACTTTAGTTATAAAAAAATTACGATATACCTGAAATATTCCAATGTTGTCCAGTATTTATAAAAAAGCAGTTTTAGATTTTCCAAAAATTATAATTTTACTTTTAGGGATAATAATTATTGTATCTTTTTATCATTCAAAAAACTTTAATTTAGATGCATCGTCTGATGCTCTACTTCTTGAAGGAGACCCTGACCTTAAATACTTAAGAGAAGTTAATGAAACATATGGATCTAAAGATTTTTTATTTTTGACATATGCACCTGTAGCAAAATTTTCAGATAAAGAAACAATTCTTAATCTTCAATTACTAAAATCTAAAATTGAAAAATTATCTTGGGTAGATAGAGTGATAACTATCATTGATGTTCCTTTGTTAAAAAGTACAGATGAAGGGCTGATGGAAAGATTAAAAAATTACAAAACTTTAGCTTATCCTGAAATAGATAGAGTTAGAGGTTTTGAGGAGATTATAAATAGCCCGCTTTATAGGAACTACGTTATTAGTGAAGATGGAAAAACTTCAGGAATTGTAGTTTATCTAAAAAAAGATGAGAGATTAGCAGAGTATATTAAGATAAAAGAAAAGTATTTTAATCAATCAATCGAAACTGGTTTATCCAAAGAAGAAAAGATAAATTTTAAAAAATTTACTAAAGAATATGAAGATTATAAAAATTTATACAATATAAGAAATCATCAAAATATAACAGAGATAAGAGATGTAATAAACAAGTATGGAGAAAATGCAAAAATTCATCTTGGTGGCATACCAATGATAGCTGATGATATGATGAGTTATATTAAAAATGATATTATTGTTTTTGGAATTGGAGTATTCATATTCATAATTCTAACTCTTTGGTTTATTTTTAGAAGTTTTAAATGGGTCTTAATGCCATTACTAGGTTGCGCAACCTCAGTTATTATTATGATTGGATTGTTGGGTTTTATTGGATGGAAAGTCACAGTAATTTCATCAAACTTTATTGCTTTAATGCTGATTTTAAATATGGCGATGAATATTCATTTAACAGTGAGATTTCTTCAATTAAAAAAAGAAAAACCTGATCTTCCAAAAATTGAAGTTGTTTTTGAGACAACAAAAAAAATGATTCTTCCTATTCTATATACCGTGCTTACAACTATATGTGCTTTTCTATCATTGGTCTTCAGTGGAATTAAACCTATAATAGACTTTGGATGGATGATGACATTGGGATTAACAATTTCGTTATTAGTTACTTTTTTATTGCTACCTTCGCTTTTAACTTTACTTTCATCTGAAGCTGAAGCAAAAATAAAAAACACTGAGAGATCTTTAATAACTTCTGCTTTAAGCGCTTTTACAAAAAATAATAAAATTTTAATTTTTGGAATTACTGCCATTATTATTTTATTGAGTATTGTAGGAATTTTTAAGCTTGAAGTTGAAAATAGTTTTATAAATTACTTTGATAAAGAGACAGAAATTTATAAAGGAATGAAAAAAATTGATGATGATTTAGGTGGTACTACTCCGTTAAATGTTATCCTTAAATTTCCTTCAACCCTGACTAAAAAAAAAGAGAAAGATGATGAATTTGATGAGTGGGAAGAAGATAATAAAAGTCAAGAAAGTGAGGATAAAGCAAAATATTGGTTTACTAGAGATAAAATGGATAAAATAATAAAGGTACACGATTATTTAGATTCTTTGCCAGAAGTTGGTAAGGTCCTTTCCTTTGGTTCGATCTTAAGAGTTGCTGAAGATTTAAATAATAAAAAATTACAGAGTTTAGAAATCGCTGTATTATATAGCAAAATACCAGAAACTATTAAAACAGAGATTGTTTCTCCATATATATCGGTTGAAAAAGACCAGGCAAGAATAAGTTTAAGAATTAAAGACTCAATTGAAGATTTAAGAAGAAATGATCTTATAAAAAAAATAAATTCTGATTTGAATAAAAAAATAGGTTTAGAAAAAAATGAGTATAGATTAACTGGTGTACTTATTTTATTTAATAATTTGTTGCAGAGTTTATTTAAATCTCAAATATTAACATTAGGTATAGTTTTACTTGGAATTTTTTTCATGTTTTTTATCCTCTTTAGAAATACTATCATCTCATTTATTGGTATTGTTCCTAATTTCATTGCTGCAGTATTTATTCTTGGAATTATTGGTTTGCTTGAGATTCCATTAGATATGATGACAATTACTATTGCAGCTATAACAATCGGTATAGCAGTAGATAACAGTATTCATTATATATACAGATTTAGAGAAGAATTTAAAAAAATTAATAATTATAATGAAACTTTAGATAGATGTCATAATACCGTTGGAGTAGCAATTTTAAATACTTCAATTACAATTGTATTTGGTTTCTCCATTTTAATTCTCTCAAATTTCATTCCTACAATTTATTTTTGTGTATTTACGGGTTTAGCAATGTTGCTAGCGATGATTTCTGTATTAACTTTACTACCTAAATTAATATTAGTATTTAAACCTTTTGGTGAAGAAACTATTAGTAAATAAGTTGTGATTAATTTTTTTGAAAAAATTGCAAATAATTTAAATTTTTTTGATGGATTTGTAATATTCATATTAATTTACAATGTAATTCAATGTTTTTTAAAAGGTTTTTCTTTGAGTTTAATTTCTTTCATGAAATGGGTTTTATCTTTAATAATAACAATTATTTTAGTTCCAAGATTTCAACCTTTTGTGAGCGATTATATTCAATCTGAATTCATTAACAGTGTTGGATTAGGTTTATTTATATTCGTTTTTTCTCTTTTTATAATTATTCTTATTGGAAAAACATTGGGAAAAGCTGTAACTTGGACTGGTGTTGGACCAATAGACAAGGCATTTGGTTTTTTATTTGGTTTTTTTAAAGGATATATTGTGTCAGTATGCTTATTTTCAATTTTTAATTGGTTTTATCCTTATCAAAATTGGGGTATATCAGCAGAGGATGCAATTTCATTTAATTTAATAAGTAAAGGCAGTGAAATATTAATAGAGGAATTTCCTTCTAGTGAAGATTTTATTGATACAAAAGAGAAAATTGAAAAAATTTGAATTTGATAAATTAAGAGAAGAGTGCGGTATTTTTGGTATTTCCAATCACGAGGACGCCTCTGCAATGGTTGCTTTAGGATTACATGCTTTACAACATAGGGGGCAAGAAGGATGCGGAATAGTATCTTATGATGGAAAAAATTATCACTCAGAAAAAAGACAAGGTTTAGTTGGTGATCACTTCACAGATCCTAATACTTTAAAAAAACTTCCTGGAAAATTTGCAATAGGCCATAATAGATATTCAACTACGGGTGAAACTTCGCTAAGAAATATACAACCATTTTTTGCTGATTTATACATGGGAGGTTTGAGTGTTGCTCATAATGGAAATTTGACCAATGCATTATTATTAAGAGAAAATTTAGTGAAAGAAGGAGCAATTTTTAGAACAACAAGCGACACTGAGACTATTGTACAATTAATTGCAAAGTCATCTAGGGAAAAATTTATTGACAAACTAATTGATAGTCTTTTTCAAATTCAAGGTGGTTACTCTCTTGTATTAATGACTAACAAAAAATTAATTGGAGTGAGAGATCCTTTTGGGATAAGACCGCTTGTAATTGGAAAATTGCAAAATTCATACATATTAGCCTCTGAAACATGCGCTTTTGATATAATCGGTGCTAAATTTGTAAGAGAGGTAGAAAACGGAGAAATAGTTGTTATTGAAAATCAGGAATTAACTTCGATTAAACCGTTTCCTCAACACAAAGCTAGACCTTGTGTGTTTGAATATATTTATTTTGCAAGACCGGATAGTATAATAAATAAAAAATGTGCATATGAGTATAGAAAAAGTTTAGGGTCTGAGCTTGCAAAGGAAACAGATATTAAAGCTGATTTTGTTGTGCCAGTTCCTGACTCAGGAGTTCCAGCCGCACTTGGGTATGCAGAACAATCAAAAAAAAAATTTGAACTTGGACTTATAAGAAATCACTATGTTGGTAGAACATTTATTGAACCATCTCAAAGCATAAGAAGTTTAGGAGTAAAATTAAAACTTAGTTCCACAAAAACAATAGTAAAAGATAAATCAATCATTTTGATTGATGATTCATTAGTTAGAGGTACAACCTGTAGTAAAATAGTAAAGATGCTTTACGAGAGTGGCGCGAAAGAGGTACATGTTAGAATTGCGTGTCCAGAAATTAAATTTCCTGATTTTTATGGCGTTGATATGCCAACAAAAGAGGAATTGCTTGCGCACGAAAAAACTAATAAAGAGATGTGCGAACATATAAAAGCTAAAAGTCTTAAATTTTTAAGTTTAGATGGTTTATATAAAGCGTTAATTGGAAAAAGTAGAAACAGTAATCTGCCACAATTTAGTGACCATTATTTTACTGGAGAGTATCCTATAAAACCATCTGATAGTTTAAAAGGATTTAAGGTAAAACAGCTATCTTTATTGAGTGGCAAATCAAATAACTAACCTAAAATAATTATTCTTTTTTTGTAACTTAAATATAGAATAGAATTTTTTAAAAAAATAAAATTAGATTTTACTTTTTTAGATAATTTAAAGATATTTTTTAAGTTTCCCTCTAGTTCAAGTTCAAGTAAGTATGAATTTTGTGTTAGGATGAGAATTCTGTCATTTGCAATCATTATACTTTTAAAGAATGCAGTTTTTTCCCCTATATTATAATAATTCGCAATAATTTGATTTAGATTATAAGAATAAACTATCTCACCATTTTGAATATTGATACTTATAAGGAGATTGTTTGTTGAAATCAAAAAAATATATTTATTGATTATCAAAGGTTTTATCTGTGAAACTATATTAAATTTTTTAAGGATGGAACCATTTGAAGAATTAATAATAAACGTTGATTCATGAGATGTAACAACAATGATGTCATTGTTATTTACAAGCACATTACCGTTAAATAAATTATTAGGATTAATATCTAAAGATTGATTTAAATTCACAACCCATTTTACGTTGTTGGTTTTGTCATCTATAGCATAAAGAGATCCATAAGTGTTTAACATAAAAATTGAATTTTCATTCAAAGAAAAATTATTTCTAAAACTATTGTTAATTTTTGAGTCTTCAGTTGGTATTAGTTTTAAAATTTTACCATCTTTTTTATTAAACAATAAAATATTATTATTTTGATCAGCTGCAATAAGTTTACTATCTTTAATTTTGAGATTTGACCTGAATGGAACTTTGTTATTTTTAGCCCATAAAATTCTTTTCTGTTCATAGTCATATGCATAAATAAAACCTAGGTTATCAGTCACAAAAATAGTGGTATTATCTAAAACATAATTAATTTTTTTTTTTATTCTTTTAAATTTTTTTTTATAAAAATTGAATTTATGGATGATTTTATTTTCTTTATCAGAAAAAAAGATTAAATTCCCTTTTTCATCAGCCAATATAAGATTTTTTTTATCGAATAATAAAGATGAATTTAAATTATGTTTCGAAATTTTTTTACTTTTGAATAACAGGTTTTTTTGCCCATTATAATTAAAATTTTCAGAATTATTAAATTGGTTATAATAAATGTCCTCCCATTTATCGTTGTTAACTCTCTTAGGCAATTCAAAATTAAAATTTTCTTCTAATCTTATTATTTCGTTAAAAACACTTTTACTGCCGGTGAGCGTCTTGAAGTCAGTAAATAGGCTTGATTCTTTTTTTGTTAAAGCTTTTTCATTTTTCCAAATTCCAGTTTTATCATCAAAAGAACAATTATTTAAAAACAACAAAATTATTACTAAAAATAATTTCATTATCTTATCTTTCAAGCAAATCTTCTATCAAAGGTTTAAGACTTGATTCATTATTTGATAAATTTTCAAGTAAAGTATAACCTTTTGCTTCGTCAGAGAATTTGATCAAATATAATGCTTTTTTAAGAGTGATTAAGTCTTTACTGTTTTTCGATGAAACATTTTCCTCTAATAGATCAAAATATTCTAAAATTTTATCTTTATTGGTTATTAATTCTTTTTCAATAATAGCGTTTAAGGCTAAGATAGAGTAAAACTCATTTCCACTTGTTGCTATTTCCTCATAAGAAGTTTTAGCATTTTCTTTTTTATCTGAGTTCAAATATAATCCGGCTTTTACGTATTTTTCTGCAATAATTTTGTTTTTTCTTAATGCATTATAATCTAAAAGAATTTTAGTAATTATAATTAGTATAAAAATAAATGTTAAAGTAAAAACTTTATACTTATTAGAATTGTAAAAATTAATAATTTTATTTTTTATTTCTGGTTTGTTTTCTAAATTTTGATCCATTTAAAAAATTAGTTAATTTTGGAAATTTACTTAATTTTACATCTCTAGTATATTTTTTTACAGCTTTTTCAATTATTCTATTTAAGTTAACGTATTTTTTTACAAATTTAGGATAAAAACCACTAAAACCTAGCATATCATCTGTTACCAGTATTTGCCCATCACAATAAGATGAGGATCCTATTCCTATTGTTGGTATATTTAAATGACTGGTTATCGTTCTCGCAGATTGTGGAGATAAACATTCCAGCACAATTGAAAACGCTCCAGCTTTCTCAATCGACTCAGCCTCTTTAAGAAGTTTAGCTGCCTTAATTTTAGTTTGTCCTTCAATTTTAAATTTTTTTTTATATTGTGGAGTAAAACCTATGTGTCCCATTACAGGTATTTTTTTTTTTACTAAACTTTTAATAATTTGAAAATTCTTTTTATTACTTTCTAATTTTACTGCATCACATTTAGTTTTTTTCATTACAAATTTAGAGTTTTTAATCGCATCTTTAATATTTTCATAACTACCTTTTGGCATGTCAACTACTAAAAGAGATTTCTTGGTGCCTTTTCTTACACTCTGTGTATGTTGAATAATATTTTCTAAAGTAATCGCGTGAGTATTTTTATGCCCATACAAAACATTAGCCATTGAGTCGCCAACTAAAATAATATCAACATGATTATCTAAAATTTTTGCGATATTTTTTGAATATGCTGTTAAACAAACAATTTTTAATTTGTTTTTTTTTTGAAATTATATTTTTTATCTTTTTTATCATTACTCTAATTCAATTGTGCTTGGTGGTTTTGAAGTTATATCATAAACTACTCTATTCACACCTTTGACATTATTGATAATTTTGTTTGAAATATTGTCCATAAAACTTTTTGGGAAGTTAAAGTAATCTGCTGTCATGCCGTCTTCAGAAATAACAGCTCTCAGCAAACAAATATTCTCATAAGTTCTGGCATCTCCCATTACACCTACCGTTTTGATTGGAAGCAATGCTGCATATGCCTGCCATATTTTATTATAAAGATTATTTTTGATTAGTTCATTAATATAAATAAAATCTGCTTGCTGTAGAATTTTTACTTTATCAGCTGTAATATTTCCAACAATTCTTATCCCCAATCCTGGACCTGGGAATGGATGTTTAAAATTAATTTCTTTTATTAAACCTAATGATTTTCCTAAAACTCTCACTTCGTCTTTAAAGAATTCTTTAAGTGGTTCTATCAATTTTAAATTCATTTTTTTTGGTAAACCGCCAACATTATGATGAGATTTAATTTTAGATGATTTACTGCCAGTTGATGATTTGCTCTCAATTATGTCTGGATAAAGAGTTCCCTGCGCTAAATATTTTATATCTTTATATTTTTTTGACTCTTTTTCAAATACTTTAATAAATAAATTTCCTATAATTTTCCTCTTTTTTTCTGGATTATGAACATTCTTTAATTTGTTCAAAAAAAGTTTAGAAGCATCAATAAGTTTTACATTAAGTTTATATTTTTTTTTAAATAATTTATAAGTAAATTTAAATTCATTTTTTCTCATTAAACCCGTATCTACCATTATACAAATTAATTTTTTTTTGATGGCTTTATTAATTAATAACGCAGTTACACTGCTATCTACACCTCCAGACAAAGCACATATTACTTTATCTTTTTTTACTGTATTTTTTATTTCATAAATTAATCTTTTTGTTTGCAATGGTACACTCCATCTCTTTTTAATTTTACAAATCACAAATAAAAAATTTTTAAAAATCTGAGTTCCATTATCTGTATGAGTGACTTCAGGGTGAAATTGAATACCATAAATTTTATCTTTAGAGTTTTCTATAATTGTAAGTTTTGAATTTTTTGTAGAAGCAATAGTTTTAAAGTTTTTAGGTAGTTTTACGACAGCATCTTCATGACTCATCCATACTGAAATTTTTGGTTTAAAAAAATTTTTAGTTAATTGCGAAGAACTTTTTTTGATCAAGTAAGCTCTACCAAATTCTCTTCTTTTTTTTGAGGATTTTATTTTACCTCCGAAGATTTTGGCTATCAACTGAAGCCCATAACAAATACCAAGAATTGGTATGCCTTGCTTAAATATTTTAATTGGTAGTTTTTGAAATTGTTTTCCTGTCACAGTTGAGGGTCCACCAGAAAGTATAAGACCTTTAATATTTGAGTAGTTTTGAATTTTTGATGCCTCTAAAGGTGTGATAATTTCTGCAAAAACTCCCAGTTCTCTAATTCTTCTTGCTATTAATTTGGTAACTTGGGAACCAAAATCTATAACATATACTTTGCTATCTTTAGGTTGAAATTGCATTTATTTTTTCGATAAATTTTCAATTTCTATTTTGAGCTTATTGCTTTGTTCACAAAATTTTTTACAAATAATCTTTAATCTTTCATTAAGTTCTTTACTTTTTTTGTAGTCTGAAGATTTTAATTTTAATTTTGCAAGATTTAAAATTGCTTCTTCATTTTTTGGATTTAACAACATCACAGTTTTTAAATATTGTTCTTCTAAATTTTTTTTATCTAGTTTATTAAATATTTTTGAAAGATATAAATACGACAATTCACTTTTAGGATTGAAAACTATATCTTGTTCAAACTTAAATTTTGCATCTTCAAATTTATTATTATTAAATAAATCAATACCCTCATTAAAATATTGAGATTTACCAAATAAATTACTCATATAAAAACATAAAATTAATAAAAAGCAAATATTTCTAATCATAATTTATAATTTAATACATCCTTAGTTATTTCAACGCTGTGAACCATGCTTTCGTAAAAACCTGCTTTTGTAATTTTGATAAACTTAGCCTTTTGATTTATCTCTTTTAAATTTTTAGCACCAATATATCCCATCGAGGATCTCAATCCACCTTGTAATTGATATATTATTTTTGATACTTTTCCTTTAAATTCTACACGTCCTTCCACTCCCTCAGGTACAAATTTTGATTTATCTTTAAAATTTTTTTGAAAATATCTATTTGCTGACCCAGCTGACATTGCGCCTATTGAACCCATGCCTCGATACTGCTTATAAAATTTACCATTTACTTTAAATTTTTTTCCAGGGCTTTCTTCTGTACCAGCAAATATTGAACCCATCATTATAGCGTCTGCTCCAGCTGCTAAAGCTTTTGCGATATCTCCAGAAAATTTAATACCTCCATCTGATATAATTTTAACTTTTTTTTTGTTAAGAGCTTTTTTAACTTCCATAATTGCCGATATTTGAGGTACACCAACTCCAGCAACCATTCTCGTTGTACAGATAGAACCTGGTCCAATTCCAACTTTAATTATATCTGCACCAGAATTAAATAATTTTTTTGCAGCTTCTCCTGTAGCAATGTTTCCTACACAAACTGGAATTTTTTTGATTATTTTTTTTAGTTTAGATAAAGTTTTAAGTACCTTTTCACTATGTCCATGAGCTGTATCTATTACGATCAAATCTACACCATTACTTATTAGTGACCTAGCTCTTTCTAAATCTTCCTGATTGGTTCCAATAGCAGCACCAACAATCATATTTTTATCTTTAACTCTTCTTACCTCTCTTGATTGTTTTTTGATATCTAAATTACGATGTATAATTCCAATGCCACCTTCTTTAGCTATAGCTACTGCCATACTATATTCTGTAACTGTATCCATTGCTGATGTTAAAAAAGGAACTTTTAATCTAATTTTTTTTGTTAATTGCAATGAAATATTTGTTTTACCTGGAAGAACATTTGAATATTTTGGCAAAAGTAAAACGTCATCAAAGGTTAAAGATTCTTTAATTGTATCCATATAAACTTATATACAATTATTAAATATTATAAAGACTTTATAATCTCACAATGTAAATAAGTTTCTTTAGACTCTTTTCTACTTGACTCAGGTTTGAAAAAATTTACTTTTTTAAATATTGATTTAGCTAGATTTTTCACTTCGATAAAATCCTCTCCCATAAAAATTTTTGAAACTAATACACCTTTAGGTTTAAGAACTTCTTTTGAAAAGTTAATCACTTCAGCACATAACTGATTTGTTCTAATTGAATCCAATGATTTATTTCCAGTAGTATCAGCGGCCATATCAGACAATATTACATCTATGCCAAGATTAAAATACTTTGAAACTTCTATTTTAACTTTATCTTGGAAAATATCTCCTTTCAAAAATTTTACATTCAGCAGAGGTTCCATATCATGAACATCAATAGACATAATCTTTCCTGTAGTAACAATTTGATTAGCTACTTGCGACCAGCCACCAGGGCTTGAGCCTAAGTCTAATAAATTAGTATTTTTTTTTAAAAATCTATATTTTTTATTCAATTCGATTAATTTAAATGAGGCTCTTGAACGATAACCAAGAGTTTTTGATTTTTTAAAAAACTGATCTCTATGCTGTTTAATTCTCCAAGAATTACTTTTTTTAGTTCTTTTTGATTTCTTCATTATAAAATATCTTCATGACTCTCATCAGATATTTTTTCTGTATTTTTTTTGTTTTGATTTCTGTAAATAATTACACTTATTGGAATTGAAATAAGATAAAGGACACCAAAAACTAATAAAGTTTTAAGAGTATAAAATAGTAAAGCGATAAATACTATTCCAATACCTAATAGGATAAACACTGTAGTTTTTGGTGAAATGGATATTTTTTTAAAAGCTAGAGTTGGAACTTTACTTACTAATAAGATTGAAATAAAAATAGTAAAATATGGTGTAAAACTTTTTATATCAAATCCAAAATTTAAATCTGCTAAATCATAAATTAGTGGCATCAAAATCAATAGTCCCCCTGCTGGAGATGGTATCCCCTCAAAAAAATTATTCTTCCATTCTTCTGACTCATTAATTTTAGTTAAATTGAATCTTGCAAGTCTTAAAACACAACACACTGAATATATGAGAGTGATAGCCCAACCTAATTTTCCGTAATTATTTAATTCCCAAAAATATAAAGTAAAAACTGGAGCAATACCAAAACTTACAAAATCTGTTAAAGAATCTAATTCTTTTCCAAATTCAGACGTTCCTTTAATTAATCTTGCAATTCTACCATCTAATGCATCTAAAATAGCTGCAAATAAAATTAATGTAATAGCTAAATTATAATTTCCATCAATTGAAAATTTTATTGAACTTATTCCAAGACAAACCCCAGCTAAAGTTAAAATATTAGGAAGTAAATATCTGGTTTTTTTTGAAGAAACTAATTTAAATTTTTTATTTTCTTGCATTATTCAAAAGCTAGTAAGCTTTCCCCGGCTACAACGTTTTGACCAAGTTTTGCTAACACTTTTTTATTTTTAAAATAAATATCCACCCTGCTTCCAAATCTTATCATCCCAATTCTATCACCCTGTTTAAGTTCTTGACCTTGCTCAACCTCGCAAACAATTCTTCTAGCTATTAAACCTGCGATTTTAACAATTATAATTTCATCACCATTATTTAATTTTACCTTAAAATAATTTCTTTCATTTTCTTCACTAGCTTTATCTAATGACGCATTTAAAAACTTACCTGGTTTATAAAATATTTCTTCTATTTTACCAGACGAAGGAATTCTATTAACATGACAATTAAATACATTCATAAAAACGCTTACTCTTGTGTAAGAGGTGTTCTCTAGTCTTAACTCTTCAGGACCAGACTTTTCTGAAATATCTGTAATCAAACCATCTGCTGGACTAACTAAATAATTATCATTATTTATTGAATATCTTTCTGGATCTCTAAAAAAATAGTAAACCCAAACCGTAATTACGAAAAATATAGTCCCAAGGAATTTTGAAAAAAATAAAACTACAAAGGTAGCTATAATTGAAATAGCTAAAAATTTGTACCCTTCTCTATGTATTTTAGGAAAAACTGTATTAAACATAATTAATAGTTTGATAATTTTTTCTTAATATGTATAAAAATCAAAGTTAATCAATCTATATTTTATGGCAAAAATTAAAGTTAAAAATCCAGTAGTTGAGTTAGATGGTGATGAAA
>MDTA01035439.1_pt1 | contig 22085 bp, 19 predicted proteins | sample 811151 | NCBI WGS metagenome assembly MDTA01 (sample SAMN05326648, study PRJNA326480) | marine metagenome | isolation source: seawater | place: Indian Ocean: South | collected 2010
CAAGGACAAGGCCAAGGACAAGGACAAGGACAAGGACAAGGACAAGGCCAAGGACAAGGCCAAGGCCAAGGTCAAGGTCAAGGACAAGGACAAGGCCAAGGACAAGGGCAGGGTCAAGGACAGGGACAGGGACAAGGGCAAGGACAGGGACAAGGTTCGGGTCAGGGTCAGGGTCAGGGTCAGGGGCAAGGTCAGGGTCAAGGCCAACAACAGGGACAGGGACAGTCACAAGGTCAAGGTCAGCAAGGACAACAGGGACAACAAGGCCAACAAGGTCAAGCAGGTCAGCAAGGTCAGCAAGGTCAAAATCAAGGTCAAGGACAACAAAGTGGTCAAGGCCAAGAGGGACAGCAAGGACAGCAAGGACAGCAGGGGCAACAGGGTCAGCAACAAGATAATGGACAAGGCCAACAACAGAACGGCGGCGAACAAGGCGGCCAACAAGGACAACAAGAAGGCCAAAATCAAGGCGGAAATAACCAAAATGGACAGAATCAGCAACAACAAGGTCAAACTCAAAATGGACAACAAGGCCAACAAGGTTCTCAATCCGACCAACAACAAGGTCAGCAATTGGAGAACCAAGAGCAAAACGGCGATAACGATAATGACGGTGATGGCATTCCCGATGTGTTAGACAATGATGACGACAACGATGGAATCCCCGACTCACAAGATGATTCACCACAAGACCACGACAATGACGGCATTGACGACCACGAAGACAATGACGATGATGGCGATGGTATTAACGATGACGAAGAAATCAATGATGGCAACCCTAACACCGACATTTACGACCACGACAATGACGGTATCGCAGACCGCTTCGACTATGATATAGACAACGATGGCATAGACAATTGGAATGACCAATACGAAAACGGTTCAGATGCAAGTCGTGACCACGACAATGACGGTCTTAATGATGCGGTGGACACCGATGACGATAATGACGACATTCTTGATGTGAACGAAGTCGGAGGCTCTTGGGGCAATTACCGCTACGACCACGATAATGACGGCATTTGGGATGCTACCGATACAGACGATGATAACGATGGATTATCCGATTGGTTCGAGAACAATGATGGGAACGACTTTACAGGACAATTCGACCACGACAATGACGGACTACCCGACCACGAAGACAATGACGATGATGGGGACGGCATTCTTGACGAGTTTGAATCGTGAATGAAATCGTTTAGATAGCAACACCGACAATTGATTATTATGTCGGTTCGCAGACAGGGCTACCAATGGGAGATTGCCGATTTAGGGCAATTGCCTCCGAAGCGATTATCAGATTTGGAGAAGCCTCAATCTATTTTCGTATCGGGATTGGGAAATGCAACGCTAAAAGCCCGATTACGCACGAAGCCCACCGAATATATCGTCATCAAATACTTCGGTTCCACACCCGGAATCTATGGGACAGGTAACGATTGGGTTCCGGGCGGATATGTGAACTTCAAAATCGGAGTCACTTCCTATTTCCTCGACCTCGATGGGAGGCCGGGACAGGGGCTATCGGGTTCTGCCGCCCCTTATCCCATTTCACTTGATTATGGCCCTGCTTTCGCTTCTGATTGGGATATTGAGATTCCTCCCGACACTGATTGGGACATTACCTATTTCGTATCGAATGCTTTCATTGACCCTGTGGAAGAGTTTCCACTTGAACCGATTAAGACAATGGCTTATCCGTGAGGAATTACTATGGGACTTGCTTACAAATTAGATGTCGAATTATGGAAGGGTATTGGGGATTACCTTTCAAGAATGATTATTGACTTGGCAAATACCAACCCCGATGAATTAGGAAATGTTGAAACTTCCGATGCTTTCGGCGGAATAGATTGGCAGTATCGTTTCTGCGGAACACAGGCATTAGGCACAGAAAGAAGCCAAGCCATTTACCCCACAGGAGAATACATAATTCGGGATATAGCCTTCGTTAATGGCTATTATCTCATGGTAGGGTCTTACAAAGCCTATTTCCGTGACTTGTATGGTGCGGGGAATCATGGCTACGCATGGGATGGGTTTCTCATGCCACTAAGAGGTTACACCTACAATTTGTTGGAAACAACTCCTGTTATCTATGCCAAAGATGGGACTTATGGCGGTCTGAACTTTCCCTCCCTCGGTTTTTCGGGTTGGGGCTTCATGCCGATGCGAATGCCCCTTGATATTTCCCCCGGCGTTATTGGTGATGCCGCCACGATAGCGGCAGATAGTTCAGTCGGGCTTCAAGCGATAGATATTATGAAAGGCGAAAGCGATACGGAAGTGGGGTTGATAGACACCATTGATGCCCAAAATATCAAAGTCGTTGCTGTTGGTTTCCAAAGAGTAGGCGACCCTGTTGCTCAAGGGATGACCTATTCAGATATTGATTATGTCGGTTTCATGTGGCTTTCGCAATTGTTACAATACATTGATGTCGTGACCCAAGAACAAGCCCGAAGATTCACGATACGAAGTCCTCTATACGAAGGAGGAACATTCTCCGACTACGATGATGTAGCCCCGTTAGAAGGTAATTGCATTATCTATTGGATTAACCGTCAATCCACTATGCAGGTATCATGGGATGCCCCCAACAATTATACCTTGTTTAATCCCTACATTGGATTCCCCGAATTAAACACACGACTTTTCGATTTAGGAAAAGTTTGCGCTATCAGTAATGGGCAATCGGGAGGCCCACTTTATGACTTCACTACAATGTGGGCGCAAGGATATGCCGCCAACGGAGATTCATGGATAGGGGCGGCCCCATTAGGACAGGATGCTTCCACAACGGCCTTCAATTACTATCCCCGAAGATTCTTAGATGTTTGCACTTACTCAAGAGTAGCGAAGTCGGGCGCAGGTTCTTATGAAATCGCAAGTCCATTTTCTATTACAGGGGACATCAGTGTGGGGGACGACCCCTCCGTAGGAAGCCCTTCACTCAAGGGGACATATCCTGTGGTTATAGGAGGCTCTTATCCTTCCAACTTTTTGTGCATAGACCTTCAAACCGCACCCGCCTCCGATAAAGCAAACTATGGCCCCTATCTCATGGCTCATACACCCGGAATCTCGTTTGTTTCCACAGGAAGTAGTCAATGGGTATTTGTTGGCTCATATTCGACACTCAATGTGGCTGATTTGAAGGATTCTTATGGTGTTTTCATCCAAGTTCCCTACGAAGACGAATCCGTTTCTCTCACAGGGCAGAACCCATCGGGTCTTCCACCCTTACAATATGTCGCCCTTAATGGAGTCAAAGACACAGGAGGCGGAACAGGTTGTGCTATTTTTACCACCAATGAACCTGCACAAAACCCCGAAATGGCTTGGTTCTCCGTTTTAGCCCCGAATCAAAATCCTCTCCCTACCACCTATGGTTATCCACCCGTTACAGGTAACAAATGGTATGGTAAAAGTATGCAATCCCGAACCTTTGCCGTCTATGAGGAAAATAGAGCCAAGGTTTTGAATTATTACACTTCAGATTTAGGCCCATTTGGAGGGACTCAATCTCCCGTTAGAGTCGCTAACGCCAATATGGATGAAGAGTTCGTAGGAGTTTTCGGTAATTATCAACGATATGGTTTAGATGAGTTCCCCACAGGTTTTGCGGCAGAATCAACGAGAGAGAAACAAATGGGTTCTAATTCAAGACAAGGTTACGGCTTCCTCGGATGGCAAAGTGGAACAGGGCCAATCACCTATATGTTCGATTCGGGAAGAGGTTGGTTCAAAAATCCTTCTTCTGCACCACCCAATTTTGCTAACCCTGCTGAATACTCCAATGTCGTTCTCAATGTTGGGAAGCGATTCAACGATAACATCGTGGTTGGAACATCCTCCACCAATAGAAAAGCAGTTATGGCTCAATGGGACAATGACCGTGACCAATGGATTTTCCTATTCTCCGACCCCACATCGGGCATCAGTGCAGTATCTTGCACTTCCACATTCACCGATAGTCCTTTCGGAGAAGCATATCTTGACCAAACTCCGAACTTTTTGGCAATATCTCCCTTAGTTGATGATTACCAAACTGCCATTTGGAGTCCGTTTTTGATGACGAATGAATTAGATGGACTCGTTATCATGGGTGGTGATAATCGAACCAATTCCAAAGCAGGTGAGATTTTCGGTTACACAGGTGATGGTGAATTAAGATGTCCGACCACTTGGGTATATGGGGTCGCCCCCACTCTCACTACTCAAACTCCTTCTAACACTTGGGGGACAACAGGGGCGATAGGAACCATTGAGGCCGCTTATTCCACCATCCTTGTTTTCAACATTAAGGGAACGACAGGGCGAGAAGCGAAAGTGTGGGTTGATTATATCCTCTTTGACGGTGCAGATGCCGTTATTGCCACCAAACTTCGTGAAAGAGGCATGAAAGTTTCAATCGAAGCGGTGGAATGGTTCAAACGAAAGATTATCAATTCGGGTGACTTGAACATCAAACAAGAAGAAATCGAAATGTGGATGCGCCAACAACAAGATGAGTTCCAAATGATGATGCGAGATGCAGAACGCATGGGTCGTGTCCGAAAGAAGAAGAAGCAAGTTTCGGCTTACGGTTTGGATATGTTGGATTCCATCAATACCGACTTTGAAGACAAAGAGGTTCAAGAGTTCATGCAAGAATATCTCCCTCAATCACGCCCACCGACACCCGAAGAACAAATGCTTGAGCGACAAAAGAAGGGTGGATATTCCCCACAAACTAAATCATACTATGATGAAGTTTTTGAGAGTTAGATAATTCTTTTTCATCGGCGTTCAACTCGACATCAGGAAACCTAATTCCACATTTAGGGTTGTGAATGAGCATTTTATACCAATTCTTAGATATGAGAAGGAAGAAATACAGTATAAATGCGGTGTGAAATACAAACCGAGTGGGAATTGCCGATGTGCATGGACGACATCTGTATTCCAATGGAGATACCCATAAGTCCACATTTTATGATTCGTGATATTGAAATCAATGCGAGCGATAGCCCGCTTTCTCACCTGTGTTCCATTTCCATTAGTTTTGGCAACGAAACTGTTTATGACGGCCCCATCGGGAAACATGGTTTCGTCATGCAAATTACAGAATTAGAACCGAGAGGCGAATACGCCCTCAAGTTTTCTGCGAATTGTTCTGCTTTGCATACTTTGATTGGAGAGCCGCCCGACCCTGTAAGGGTAGTTATCCGAGGTTACGAAGACATAGACGATGAAGTGGATTTCGGAGATGAGTTTGCTTCGGAGTGGTCTTGATGGAACTATGCAATAGAGATACTTTGAAGGAAACATGGGGTTGTTTGAAAGAGGAAAACGGTGAATTGTTACCCATTATCCTATTTGCAGAATGTTTGTGGTGGATTTTTATGTTGGCACTGATGAACGGACTTTTCCAAGGCATCAGAAGATGGCGAGAACGCAAACGACTTGAAAAGGAAATGCGGCAAAAATGGGAAGACAAATGGACATTTCCCCCTCAACGGAAGAATTAGATAGGGAATACCCCCATACTCATTTATGCTCATCCTCTTTACAGGGAAGGGTGGTGTTGGTAAATCCACGATTTCTGCCACTACTGCCATTCACCATGCCAAACAAGGTAAGCGAACCATTCTTGTATCATCCGACCCTGCTCATTCCACAGACGATGTTCTCGGAGAAAAGGTTGGTTTTTCACCCACTCCCATTGACGACAACCTATGGGCTATGAACATTAACGCTGAAAAACAAGCAAAAGAGTTCCTTGAAAGAATCAATGAGGGCATGATGAAATTAACGGCCAACATTCCCGGATTTGACCCCGAAATCTTGGGCGAGATGGCGGGATTTCCCGGCATGGAAGAGTATTTCGGCATGGAAATGATTTACAACCTGCTTACCGATGCAAGTTATGATGTAGTAGTGTTCGATACTGCGCCTACGGGACATACCCTCAAGATGCTAACTGCGCCCGATGCCATTCGTGCATTCATTCTCCGAATCCTTCGGATGAAAGCCAAGATTGAAAACTTGAAGGGTTTCATTTTCCGCAAAAAATCCGAAACGGCTCAAGTCGTCAAAGAATTGGAGGACATTTGTGACCGTATCGAAGTATTCAAGCAATTACTACGAGAGGATGATTGTTCCATCAATCTTGTTTCCATCCCTTCCGAGGCAGGGTATCAAGAATGTTTCCGCACTATCAAGTTCCTTAACACCATTGAATTACCCGTCAAGCATATTCTTGTGAATAACATCATCCCCGACTTCGGAGAGGATGTTTGGAAAGCGGCAGAAGACAACCCTGCCGTTGCTATGATGTATCGAAAATATCAAATCCAACAACCTTACCTCTCTCGCTATCGAAGTATTGCGGCGGATTATCAAGTTAGATTGGTGGGCATCACTCAAGTTCCCTTTGAACCGATGGGATTACCTGCTTTGGAAAAACTCTCAACAATTGTTTGGGGTTCTAAGGGGATGATTTAATGGACTTATTGACTTGGTGGATTTGCATTCTTACCGTCATGTTCCTCATGGAATCGGCGGCCATTGTCTATTTCGTTAGGTGGATTTTATGGCGATGGAATACCACGATTCAAGAATTATTGGTAGCGCACTATTCAGATAGTGGGTCGGACAATGAAGAAGAATGATGCGAATTACTTTTGATTGGGATTCGGTGGGTCTTGAAGACACTATCGTTCAACAAGGATTAGCCAAACTTTCTAAAGATTTTCCCCAATTCGATGTCTATTATCGTCATTCTGCTTCGATGACCGGGATTCACGCCATGATTTCCCCCAAACATTCACCAACCCCCGCACCAATTGAAATGAAGGATGAAGATGCGTTGGAGTATCGAAAGGAGATGGTGGCGTTTGGATTGGAGGATGAGTGGCGATTGAAAGGTGACGAAGTGAGAGTCGAAAGAGGTCTGCCTACTTCTCAATTATGGGAATGGAAAGATGGAAGGAAAGCGGGAGAGTGGACAAAGTATGTTGAGTGATGTGGAACAACGAGAGTTTGCCAAAGTGCTTGAGTTCCAAGCCATGCAAGAAAATACAGTTTGGATTATTGAGGGAGAGGGAGAAACACTTGATGGAATGAAAGTAGTCAAAGCCATGATGAATCAGAAGAAGGTTTATTCTGTCCCGAAGAACGGATGAAGGTTTAGATACAAGTTCGGTCTATACTCTATTCATGCTCGACCAAGAAATGAGATATTGGCCTCGCCTCGGAATCTATGTTACAAGAATTGACGCAGAATCTTACTGCTCAAAAGTGGGCGGCCAACATACTCATCTTGATGATGAAATCGAAGAGTTCGTTCCTGTTTCGACACACGATGAAGCGGCGATGAGGGCAGAAGTGGCTCAACTCTTTGAGAACCCACCACTTGAAGCACCTCCACTTTCCGAAGATATTGAAATCATGTTGAAAGCCATTGAGTTTGAAGACAATCGTGTTGCCACTATCAAAAAGTGGATTAAGGAAGAGGGTATGGACAAGCAAGATGCCAAAGACCGTTTCCAAGCAGAAATGGATGCGATGGTTCGTGAGGCACTCGGTTTGCCCGATGAAACCGAACAAGAGATAGCATACCGTGAAAGAGCGCAAGCCGTTATTGAGGAAAGGGAAGCACAGGCGGCGTTGGAAAATGCAGAAGACGAAGAAGAATGAGGCGGGACAAGTGACCGCTTCTCGCCCACTTGATATGACGGAAACATTGGTTTTCATCATAGTGGACTATATGCTCGACCATGACGGCTACGGGTATTCAACACAGATTTCTGAATATGTCGTGTCTAATTATCCACGCAGATACACAAGTCGTGAAGTAGTAGGAATCCTTAGAAACCGCCCTATGTTTTGCCATGCCCAATCTAATGAAAGAAGGGCAGGTAAAAAGTGGCGACTTGATTTGCTCGGATGGGATAGGTATTTGAAAAACTCTCGGAACAAGGACTTACCTGCGAAGGCTGAATCTTGGAGTTTGCCCGAAAAGGTGGTTAAACTGAAAATGGCTCAAATTGCTCACACCATTACGGCTCTTGAAGAATTGACTGAACCCGACAATCTTGATGGGGTGTATGAAGCCATATCTTCCGTATGGTCATAGAAACCCTTTTATAGTCCAAAATACTACGGGATGATATGGGGAGGGGCAAATTAGTGCGCCGCATAGTGGTTGAATACACCATGAATGAGAAACGAGATAGGATTCGGGGAGATAGGTCTTTACACCCCCAACCGAAACGAATTATATCGTGGACACAAGGCAAGGATAATCGGATGGATTGGAAGGTAATCACCTGTCCTCAAAATACATTCTATGGTATCAAGGGATATTACAACACATTAGGAATCCCCGTTTTGTTTTACAATGTCGGGAAAAATCAATGGCATAAGGACTTGCCTAAATCGGTGAACCTTTAGATAACAAGACCGATAATGGTCTGTTATGTTCTTCGTGAGATGCTACCGAACAGGGGCGGCGAAGTCGGGAACAACCAATGTTGCAGAATGGGATGATTGTCCCAATTTTTCCGATTTTACCGAAACCTGCCAAGCACACGGAGAAGGGAAATATGTTTTGTTCCAAAGAGGAAAGGGTATTCGTGGCATGAAAAAGGTCAATGAATATATCGTTGAATCAGCGCATCCGGGCCGAGATATGAAACATAATGGGACAAATAGGCATTCTTTAGCCGATTTAGTCGTTTTTGCCGCAGAAGAGTTCGGGGCTGAAATCCCAACTGTTGCTTTGAAGAAAAACATCGCCGCATCAGAATTGGATGATTCACAATTGTTAGATGTAATGGATTCAATGGCTGATAAGGATATTTCTAATGCCGAAGAGTTTCAAGCCTTCCAAAAGGACATTAAGGCCATTCTTACAGAAGTCCGAAATCGAGGAATGTCCTCCGAAGGATATTCAGCAGAAATCGCACAGAAGGAAGCCGAATCTAAAGACGGCTTCGCATGGGCTACTTTTGGGGGCGGAGTTCTTGTTGGTGCGCTCGGTGGTGGTGTTGCCGTTCATCAAGCCATGAGGAAAACTATCACTGATTTAGAAGAACGATTGGGAGGTATGGAATCTTCTCTCGCTGAAACAGAAAAGACCCTCAAAAAGCAAGCCGAGGAAAGAGCAAAGGAAAAGAAGGCGGAAGAAGCCGTGCGAGCCTTCGATAACCGACTGAACTTGGATGCTTCCTTCTTATCCAACTTCAACGGGAATAACGGCCCACAGTATTGAAGTGATGCTACATGGAAATAGACCCTGCGATTCTTGCTAACTACCGTAACCTTCTTGTGAACACAAGGGAAACGCTTGCTCACAATCAATTTCAAGATTTTATTCGCAGGGTGGACATTTCACCGACCAAGCGTTTAGAGAGGTCATATCATAGCCTCTTCAAAGCCATAGACAAATATCCATCGGGAGATTATGCCAAGATTTTGAATCATCGGTTTTTGTTTGAAGTCCTCAAAGCCTCTCCGAAAAAGAGGGAGAGAGATTTACGAAGAATTGCGGTCAATTATTGCGATTTTATTCAATCCGCAGGGAGTGGAAATACACAAGGCCATCGTTCCAATGTGAATCGGATTGCTCAACAAATTACGGCGTGTGTTAAGGAGTTACAGGAATTGGATTTCGATAAGAAGGATGAGAACTTTCATACCCTATGGATAGGTGAATTGAGAGAACGCTTAGATACAAGGGACGACAAGTGAGCCGTATGGATGATTTAGCCGAAGGTGAATACCGCCGTCCTCGTTCATTTGAAGAACATTTCAAACCCGAACCTCGTTCCTATGGGGATTTGATTCAAAAGGAAAGGCAAGAAGAACCGAAAGCGGAACAAAAGAAAGACGAAAAGCCCAAAAAAGGCAAGAATATCGTTGAATTATTAACGGGTGGAGAAGACATTGGTGACTTTGCTCGTAAATTGAATCTCGACCCCGAAATGGCGGAAAAGATGCTCGTTCCTTTACTGTCCTTACTCGACAAATACGGTGTGGGTGAAACGGTAACTGCTTCGGAAGGTATGGCAAAAGCCACTAACGCCTTTGAAGTCATTCGGGATGTTGCCCCTGTCGTCAAAGGGGCGGCGGAGTTTATTTCGGGAAGGAGAGCCGAATTGGAATCCACAGACCTTGAGTTCCTTGAACAAATCAAAGAGTCACAAGGTTTCGCTGATGCCTCCTTATTTGACGATGATGAAGACGAATTGTTCACTGTTGGTGAAAGCATCGTGGAAGAAGAAATCGTTCAGATACCTTCTGAACCCGAACCTGCCCCTCTCGATTTGAATACCTTTGACGCTAAAGATTGGGGAAACTTTTTCGCTTCCGAGGGGTCAATGACTCCCACCGAAAAGAAATACGATATTCTTAATAATGAATTAACCGATACCTTGGATGCACAACATTCTGCGGTGGAAGAATGGGCCAAAAAAGAGGGCATAGTCGTCCGTGAGAAAGTTAATAAGGAAAAGATGGGTGGCGGCAATCTTGACCTAAATGTGCGAACTGACTATCAAAATATGGAACTTGGGAACCCCAACGCAGGTGTCCCCTCCACATTCTCCGAAGTTCAAGGCATGAATACAGACGCATTTGCTATCGTTGATGTGAGCGAATTGGCTCAAACACAAGGACTTTCTATGAATGAAATCATGGAAGGAGATTCACAGCGTAAAATTAACAATGAGGCTAACGAAGAATGGGTTTCGGAACCGATTGATGTTTCCGAGTTTATTCCCGAAGACGAGCCAATGGAGTTTGACGAAATGGAAGTTCCCGAAAGCCTTGAAGAATATGACCCTTTGCATATCACCGATTATGATTTGCCTAATTTCGACCTATACGAAGGACAAGACGAGGAAGATTCCACAGGTGAATAGAAATGCCGAACCCTGTTTGGCGACACTATGTAGCGGAGATGATTCCGAATTGGTTAAGATGGTGTCGAAATGTTCATTTACCATCACACATTGATTTGATGAATCGGTTTGTGGCTCTCAATCCCGGCTACATTCCTGTGCGTGATACAACTAACTCCGATATTGCTATGGTCAAGGATATGCTATGGGATGAGAAGTTTCTGCTTTCTCTATCCGATAAGGGGTTGGCAGTATGGGCAAATGGAACAATTGGTGAGTTAATTGACGAAATGCGGCCTTATGCACGACAGTTCCAAGAAATCGAGCAAATAGCAAACTTCATGGACAGTCACTTGTCTTGGTTTGAAAGGGTGTATGCCTTTGGTCGTGCCGACATTATTTCCTTTTTGCGTTCACAGGGTCGGAACATCTGAAATAGGCCATTTACAATTGAAGATAGGCCATTTATGAGGACAGGTATTAGATAGTCGGTTAATCAATCTCTTTCTATGGCTGATGCACCGAGTATGTTTGCTTCATTGGAAGGCTTGCCAACAAGTATAGGTGCAGGTCATGTGGCTAAGAATCTGAAATCCTTCTCAACAGGAGTTCCACTTCCCGCCGTCAATAGCGATAGAGAGTTCAAGACACGATACAATGATGATACAATGGTGGTCGGAACCAAAGGATTCACTATTTACGCCTCCCTTGAGTATCACTCCGACTTTGAAAATGAAGGGGCGAACTTCGTTGATGGACAACCGTTTGAAGGGCAAGTTACTCCCAAGACCTATTTCCGTTTCACAATTGGCAATACTCCTACATATTCCTTCTATTTCGGGGATTCTGCACCTTCCTACAATCTGCTCGGCCCCGATGTTCTGATTGAATCTATCGAAATCACTCAAAAAAATAAGATGGTTAAAATCAATTTGAGTGGTGGGATTGACCCTATCGAGATACGAAATGGAAAGTTTAAGTGGAAATATGCTGACGAGAAAGCCACTAACGGTTATTATTGGGAAGCATTAGATGGGTGGCCGACTATTTTCATCGGTGTCGCACCTTACAATGTGAAGACGGCAAAATTGTTTCAAGAAAACAAGGATGTTTTAGAAGAAGTCCTTCCCAAACTTAGCACCGAGGGTGGATGTCTTTTCATGTGGGATGCTGATTCAGCAGAACTGTATTTCAGCCCTGCTTCATTTACCCTTGATAAAGATTTAGAGAATGAGTTTTTGTTGCCACCAACGGTTGATTTCAGCCAAGTCCAATCCATAGATATGAAAAACTCTTACATCCAATTCCAAGTGGTCATTCAGAATGCGAGCCTTCGCACTAACAATTACACAGGGAAAGACCCCGATGCCGACAAAGGCATACTTTTGTCCACGATTCAATTCCCCGGTGATGAAGACCTACTTGCGCCAATGGGACTTGACGCAGACGGAACAAGGGTTGCTTGTGGTATGGATTCCCCACAAGGGCGAGTTTTGAAATCAATTACGCCGAGTGGTTCCCCTGTTGAGCAAGTGAGATTGGATTTCACAGACGGTTCACACTACATTTTCCCCGATGCTGAAACAGGTGCGTTTGTTGCTACTGATAAGGAGTTCCCCTCACAACTTCTTGAAGGAAAGGTTGAAAATCTTATTGTAGCACAAGGCTCTCCGAAAGAAGCCCATGCCAAAGAAATGAAAAATCGAATTGAAAGGAACATTAACAAGAAATTAACTGCCTACGATGGCGATAAGGTAGTTACGAAAGCCCTGTGTTGGAGAGTATTCCAAGATGGACAACAGGTTTTCAAGGTTCTTGTCCCTTCACCCGATGGTAAGGGGAGTAAGTTAATATCAATTCCAATGAGTAAGGTGTGATTAGATGAGCGATGAAACCGATGCAATAGATAGCCTTGTAGGTGGGGCAAAGAGCAAAACCTCTCCCGATGGTCATATTCCCGTAAAACAAATGGGATTAGAGCGAATTAAGCCCAACGGTAAGCAAAACTTACAAGGAGGACACCAAGCCTCCGTAATTTCCGCAGACCCTCAAAACGATACCGTAGGAATAATTATAGACCTCATCAATGCAGGGGATGACGAGGGCGCACGAAGAGTGGCTTCGGAATCAGAAGCCCCGGAGTTCCTCGGTGCATTCGTTGATGAAGTCCTTGCTAACGGAGGACAGGATGCTGATAGATGGATGTTTATTCGCCGTATTCATGCGGGTGCGAAAGGTAAAAACTCACCTGTTACAGTGGAATTAGGTTACAAAGCCGATGGTGATGTGGATATTGTTAGTGTTCCTAAAGATATGATTTATCGTGTGGATATGCGTTCATGGAAAAACTCGGATATGTTGCCTAAGCCATCCACATCAACAGGCGGAGATTCCATCGTAAGTGACTCCAACCCTGCCCCTCTCCCTGCTGATAATAACCCTGTGGCAGATTCCGCCTCCACACCCGGAAACGCAAGTGGAGATGCAGTTCCACCCACTGATGATAATAACGAATTGGCAGAACTAATTGGAGGCCAAGCCGTAGCAGGTTTGAAGCAGTTAGGACTTCTTGATGGAGTTCAAATCGCTGATACTTCCATTACAGATTTTAGAGTCATTGAAGGAATCAAACCACCCAATATCAAAATCATTGGTTCCAATGGTGAGGAAATGGAGGTTGGAACGATTCAACCACGCTCAAGTTTCGGGCCTTCGGGACAAAAAGGCGATTTTATCCCTTATTCTCCCGAAAATATGGGTGAAGTCATTTGGAGAAACATACAAGGGATGATAGCCGCAGAAGACAATCGTGGCGGCAAAGAACTGATGGTTGAGCAATTGAAGATGATTCGTAAGCACATGGATTCCCTTTCGGGTGTATTCGGTTTCGATGACCCACGACAGTTAGAAGCATTCTTTTGTGCATGGTTGATGGAAGATTCCACTTGCCGATTGTCGGGTATTCCCGGAACAGGTAAGACAACCGTTATCAATTCGGCGGCAAGCCTCTTGGCAAACTCTTATGGATTTACAGAAATGCCTCGGTATAGAGCCAAGCGAAGTAATCCCCAAGCAGGGACACCTAACGAGGTCTTCATTTTCCCTGCGGGACAAAAATACTCCGTGCAATACGGTGATAAAAAGTTCCAAGAAACTCTCCGTGCATGGGAAGATTGGAGATTTACAGATTGGAAGCGAAACAGTCAATTTTCGGGGTCATATCTCTATGATTTCAAGTTCCTTCAACGCAAATCCGATTCGGGATATGCTAAACATCCGATGAGTCCCGAAGATTTCGCACGATTGCTCTTGGCAGAATCGAGTGGAAATACCCTTACGGCTACGGCCATTCCATATCCTACATTAGAGGCTCTTTTCAACAGTCACAATGCTAATGTTCCCGATTCAGTCACGAACAAAGATGGCTTTGCCCAAGACCGAGGAACGACATTTTACACCGATGCAGGGGCAAATGAAGGATATGCTTTCCGTGAGTTCTTGTTGGAACATTTCTATGATATACGACTCGGTGATAAGGAATCAGGAGTTCCAAGCCGAATTGACCTTATTTGTGCCGAAATGTTGAATGAGTGTGGAATTGCGAAGATTGACTACGACAAAAGAGCAGAAGAAATCTTGTATGGTGTCGAGATTCGACAGATTACGGAAGACGACCCACTTTCCGAGCGAAGTGTGGCCTCTTATCAGTTCGACCCTACCCCTCGACCTATCGTGACTCAACCTGTGAAGTTTTTCAACGAAGCCAACCGTAGCGGTAGTGGTGTTGAAGATGCGATTCTCGGTCTGATTGCTGAAAGAACCGTTGAATATCGTGGACAAACTTTCAATTCTCCAAAGTTCGTAGCATGGATGGACACCAACCCTCACCAAAAAGGAAACGATTTGGCTTTCGTGGACAGAATTGATATGGAATTGTTGTTCGGAACCTTGTCCCTCGGTGGTCGAATGAAGGCATTGACTGAAAGATACAGTCCTCAATCAAAGGGTTCACGCCCCGAATATCAATTGATTCAAAGGATGAAATACAATTCCTCCGATGAGCGATTTATCGCCCCAATGAGATTTGAAGATTTGGCGAATGTATGGAAGACCATTAACGGGCTTGACTTCAATGCTTCGGGTTCCGATAAGGAAGAAGGCGGCGCACTTCTCGATATTTCCTTACTATCGGTTCTATTCACCCAAAGATGGATGATGCAAGCCAATGAGGTTGAGTTCTATGGTGGAACGCACAAGTTTAAGGACAGTGACGATATTTTCTCATCGCCACTTACCGATATTTCCACGACTACGAACAGTCAATTCGAGTCGCAACACGCCGATTGGTGGAAGCGTTTTGGTTCTCCCGACCAAACCGAGGGAACCCAAGCACCTGTTCTAATCACTCGTATGCTCGGATTCCGTTTCAGCAATTCCCTTATCAAGATGACGAGGGCTATGGCTTTCCTTCGTGGAAAGGATTATGTTACTCGTCAAGAAGTCATTGATGCCCTTCCATATTGTGTCGGACACCGCCTCGGCCCTGCGAGAGAAGGAGAAGACCCGAAAGGAAGAGATATTGGGATTCTCCGAGAAGGAATGGTTGTTGCTAACGAACAGGACTTCATTCGTGAAATCATTATGAATGGTTATGTCTTGCAGAATACTCCTTCATTGATGGGTGGTAGTGATGCTTCTAACAACTCTTTGATGGACACTTGGGATTCATTTTACAAGATGGCAAAGAATTACATGGATTCCACCAATGGTTATTGGAAATACGAATCCGATGTAGTTAAGCCCTTAAAATCGAGTATTCGTAATGCGTCTTCCGCCATTACTCCTGTTCATTGGTCTATCGCCACAATGGTTGTCGAAAGTGTAAAGAGTTCACCTGCTTATCGAGAGCGTTACAAGAGTTATCAAGAGCGACTTCAAAGACCTGCCTCTAAGGAAGGAACACGAAGGACAGATAAGGAAGAACAAATCCGACAACTGATGGCAGATGTTTCCGCTTCTCAATACATGAAGATTCGTGGAGAGATTGCGGGCAACCCTTACCTATTCTCCGATGATAGAGCCAATCTATTGTCCCTTGCTGATTCTAAAATCACTTCGATTTGTGGAAATGTTCTCAAGGTGACTTCCAATACTGCGGCCACTTCCAAGTATAATTCAAACTACATGGCCGTTCCTACGGATAAGCCCGATGCGGAATGGATGGTTAATCCAAAATCAACTATCGGTAATTTCACCGCTTTCTCCAATTCGATTGGTGGCCCTAATGCGACTAAATCCCTTTGGCGATGTTATGGTGACGGTATGGGCGCATGGGGTCGTATTGTTTCACAAGCCAAAAATCAATCCACAGGAGGTCTAATCAATCTTGGTGCAAACAACGAAGATTACTTGAAGTTCAGTGGCGATTACGATTCCAACCAAAATATCGGTTTCACACATCAATTTAGGATTCCACAACAAGGTGATGTTGTCGAGGATGGCACATTTATTGCTACCATGAACAATCTCCTAATGTCGGCTCTTTCTAATCGTATCTTAGAAGGTGGTGTCGTCATCGGCCCTAAGACGAGTGGATATGGCGTTCTTGAAACTATTTCTGATATTCAACAATACCAAGAAAAGGCATCCGTCTTGTTGGGACAGTGGTTGAGTCGTCCAAGCGGCGCACCGATGAGTGAAGTCAATGCCACACTTAAACAAGGATATAATGCTTGTTTCCGTCTAAATCACGCTTTAGGTGGAGTAAGCGAGTCAATGAAAACATTGGTGAATGGAAAAATGGTGGACATCGAAGGCCAAGATGAATTGAGATTGTGGTTATCCATGCGTTGCATTCAAGGCAAGAATGATACAGGAACACAAGCCACCATTGGTTTCTATGTCGGTATCACTTCGGCTTGTATGCGCCCGACCCGAAATGCTACGGGAGATTTGATTTTAGACAAAGATAACAACCCTGTGGCGTGGGAAGTGTTGCCAATGGACAGTGACGATACTTACAACCCTGCTAACTATGTGAGCGCAGATGAAATGTATCAAGACATCGGAAATATGACCATCCAAGATTTCAAAGTCATTACACAGGCTTGTATGGAAGCAATTGCCGAGATTGGAAATTGAAGTAATCGTTACCTTCAAATAGTAGTTTAGACGATTTAGAAGTATGGACGATGGCCGCATCATTGACGGTGAGGAAAATGCCCCGCTAAATATGCGGAGAGCATTCACGACCCTTCAAGCCTTGTATGGAGAGCAGAACACGCCACTTGTTCTCGGAACGGAGATGCACGGTGCTAAGACAGATATGGCACAGATTGAGGTCGGTAAGGGTCAAATGATGTTGTGTTTGGTTAATAATTACCACAATGTTCCCGAACAATTTACCACATCAGCCCCATTTTTCGTTTTGGGACATGAGTTCGGCCATATTGTCGCCCACCCCGGAAAAGATAGCAAGTATTGGGCTGACGGGGCAAAAGAATTACCCGTTGAACATTTCCAACAATTCAAGTGGATGAATGCCATTTCTGATATTCTCGTCAATTGGACAGTCATTACGGCTACCACTGTCGAAGATGAGGCGGCTAAGGAAAGTATGAAGAAGCAAATGGTTGATGGTTGGAAAGCCTCATCCTTAGTTCGCAGATGTAATACGAGAGAAGGTTTCAATGCCCATCGTGAACTATTGAAGGAGGGAAAATTGAAAGACAATCGCTATCAACCGAAGGGCGGATTGCCCGGACAATATGATAATGCCGATGCCAACGATAAATACAAGCCAACACCCAACACCCCTTACTATCAGAAGCACATGGGGCATGGGCGGGGCGAACAGTATTACCCACCCATTAACTACGCAGTAGCAAAAAAGATGCCCGAAGATTGGCGCAAAATTAAGATGGTGAAAGATGTGGGCGGATTGAAAGAAGGAAAGAAATACGCCGTCACCAAAACACGGACTTATGATGGTCGAGAAAACAGTGAGGATTTTGAACCTATCAAGGAGTATCAAATTAACGGAACTTGGGTATCGGCACGACATACTCAAGGAGTTTGCCCTCAATGTGGAAATCCATGTGGTTCTCTATGGGATAGATGGTGGGGTTACACCCCTCCCGACTTGAGGGAAGCGCAAATTGCCGCCGAAGGAACATGGATTTACCTTCTAATTCAAATGTATGCTTTTCAATGGGCGATGGTGTATTCCTCTATTGTTCCAATGGGTAAAGAACCTCTCATTCGGGCAACAGGTGAGAAGTTCCTTGAATTGATTGCAGAAGATATGGATGCCGTAATGAGGGGGAAATAGGATGCCATACAAAGACAATCCGTTTAACTCCGAAAAGGGAAAGGCATTGATGAAAGATATTTTCAATTTAATGTTCATTTCTCCCGAAGGCCGCCCTTCCCAAGTGGAATCGGAAGACAAAGACCGACAAATAAGCCATTACAAAGGCAATATCGTCAATATCGTCAATAAGATGAGAAAGTTTGTTGTTGGTTATCAACAAGTCCCTATCAGTGAATCGGCATCTTCGGGAATCTTGGTGTGTCCTCATTGTAAGAGGCGTGACCCGATTTGGATGTGGGAAACGGTGGATGCAGGTCACTATTCCAATCCGAATAATTGGCTTTCATCAGTCGCCCCTGCCAAGTGGAAAGAAGGTGATGCTTCCATGAACCAACGCTACCAATTCGTAGTGCGCTATCGGTGCAACCATGTTACCACTTGTATGAAATGTGATACTACGATTGCAGGTCACGGTATCAGCAGTTGCCCTGCGTGTGGTTCCACAAACTTTGTGAAAGTGGGATGCGGTAAAGAATCCTATGCTTGCCATTTCATCCGAGAGTTCACCGCAGACGATAATCACCCTCAATCTCGCACAGAAGCGAGTGGGGCGGTTGAAAGAAATAGGTTGTGCCGAAATCCATCCGATAGACGACAAACTGCGCCGGGGCGTTTAACCGCATTTGAGTTCGTGCATAATCAGATTGAGGATGGAAAGTATGTAAAATCTTGGGATGAGATAAAATATCACACCCCTTCGGTCAAGTTCACCTATACCCATTCGGGATGGGGTGCGGAGGAAACTCGGATATATCCACTTTCTGAATTGAATTATGCCGTTTCCAAAGAGCAATTGAAAACTTGCTACGATGGAAAATTGTTATCAAATGGCAATCTTGCCCATCAGAATCAAGAGTTCCTGTTAAGGGATAGATACAACGGAAGGCCGTTGGATGAATGTCCCGAATGTGAGGCAACAGATTATCCCCCGATTTTTGATATTACAGGGGTCTATTATCGTCCCGAAGTGATGAACATTACCAACACCCAACCGTTAGAAGGTGCGACAGCAAGTGCAGGTTCATACAATGGTCGCCCTGTGTATTCCATGTATCTTGTATCTTCTGCCGACTCATCTTACAAATTGCTTCTGCCGTTGCCCGAAATGTATAATCTTCGCCCTATCCCCGAAAAACCTACGGCTCAATTTCACCAATCGGGTGAGAATCTATGTCCCAATGATGTTGGCGGTGTCGCTCAAGAGGACAAAAATATCACCGAGAAGAATGAACAATTGGTGGAAGAATACGAGGCAAAAATGGCCTCGTTAGTGGGTGCAAGTGTGGATGGTGAAACCAATCAAGGCTATACTTTCGTGGTTTGCGAAGGCAGGTCAAGGAAGGCATATTACGACAAAGAGCAATCTCGATGGATTGATGATTCACCACCTTGTAAATCCTATATTGACCCTTCCAATGGTTCCACGATGAACACATCGAGAGAATATCCGAGATGGACAGAAATCCCCTTTTGGTCGCCAAATGCGCCCGAAGGTAGCGAATCTAATGAATATGTTGGCCCCGATACCACGACCCATATTGTTCAAGATTGGATAAGAGCGAGCGACAATCTCGCTATCGAACTTGAATCTTCGGTCAATTACCACACCGTTCAAGAAGTGGGTGAAAGAATCAATGAGGAATTAGCCATGAGGACTACGGTTTATCAATGTTTGACTTGCGAATCTATTGTTAAACATGGAGGGATTATTCCCTATCGTCAGCGAATGAAACAATGTGATGAGAATGGGACGGCTATTAACAATTTCCCTCAAGAAGTTTTGGATGCTGAAATTGCATACGAGAACTCTTACCCCATAGAAGATGTATTCGGAAATCCTGTCCCGACAGCGTGGGGATTATATGCCGACTCGGAACATGATGGCAAAAAGATGTTGGAGAATCCCGACTACAACATTAGGATTGGGTGATGAAAGATGAGTAGTTTTGGAACAGGCGAAAGATGGAGTAACAACCCCTTCATCTATTACGGGCAAGAAGACCATCTTGTGCCACCGCAAAGGAAACAAGATATGCCCAACCCACTCCGAGCCATGTATGAGGATTTAGCACCCCTACTTATCCGAAGTCCACCCTCCAAACGATACCCTCAACAACCGACAGGAAGGAAGACATGGGATGTTTTGACCGAACCAATTTCAGAATTGATTTTCTCATCAGCAGTTCCCGACCCCATCATTGGTGAAACTCTTCAAAGAACCATGCGACCTACGGTGGAAGGTAAAGAAGGATTAGCCACGCACTTGAACATTCTTGTGGATTGTTCATGGTCTATGAGCGAAGAAGATTGCATTTACGGTATGACTTCAACAGGATTCCCTATGGGTGGTTGCCACTTAGCCCAAGTAAGCACGGCCATGATGATTGCTCAAGCCGAAATTGCCAAAGATACATTTTGTGTATGGGGTTACGCAGGGGATGGCTTCGGGGTCTTCCCTATTCCGTCTGCACCATCGGGAGAACACAAGTTTGCCATTGATTACTTTTTGGACAATATACCTTCGGAGGATAGCAAAAATCCATTCCATCCTCGGAACTCCACGCACATATACAATGGATTAGACCAAGTAGGAAGTGATTTAGAAGGGTTCAGTTTCGACCAAAGTGTAACCGTAGTTATTCTTGATGGTTGCCTTTCCAACGAGAGAACGGTGCGAAAACAATTATTCAACAAAGATTTGAAATACACAGACAAAGAATTGAGGGAAATGGGGCCTGTTTTCTATGTGTTACTTGCCAATCCAAACAATATCGAGGACATGGATGAAACCGCCGAGAGAATCACCAATGTTTTGACGGAAGAATACGGAAGAAATATGGAAGGATTTGCCAAAACATTTAGTGTGGTAGTCGGAGAAGATGGAGGCGTAAGTGGCTTCGCAGGGACTCTATGTGATATGGCAAGAATCAATTCGGGAGATTCGGATTTGGCAAAGGAACTCGGCATTGATAGTGCCGAAGAAGTGGCAGAAACTACGACCACATGAAGTCACCACATTTAGATAGCGGAAGGGACAATTGAAAATCATGGACACTTGGGGTGCTGAATCTTCCTCGCCAATGAAGGCCGATGAAATCATCTTGGCTTCAACTTCATTAGGACAACCTGCGGATTTGGTTTTCCCACTTGATTTCGTAAGGGACAAAATCTTCCTCACAGGAATTACAGGAAGTGGTAAGTCATGGACAGGTGGCCTCATCATGGAGGAAATCAACCGTGTCGGCCTTCAATTCGTTTGTTTTGACGCTCTCGGCGCACACGGCGGTCTTTCCCAATTGCCCAATGTCGAAGAATTGAATCCTAAAGGCGGCGAAACTCTCAATGTAAAGGGACTCATTGATAGGCTCAAAACCGAACCAACATCTTTCGTCATAGACATTTCGGATTTAACCCTTGAAAAGCAACAACAGTTAGTCGCTGAATACTGCGATGATTTACTACAAGCCAAACTTGGCAAAGGAATTATGACTATCTTTGAAGAATGCCAAGATTTCGTTCCCCAACAAGGAAAGCCTGTATCTTTTGACGGTATCGTGCGTCTTTGTAAATTAGGTAGGCAGAATGGCTACGGTGTCTGTTTAATCTCACAGCGACCTGCCTCGGTATCAAAAGAGGCACTTTCACAATGTTCCACCTATATGATTCACAATTTGATTAACCATCGTGACTTGAAAGCGGTGGAAGACCAAATGGGATTCGGAACCGACAAAAGTGAAGTCAAAAAGGTTCTTGGAGGCATTTCTGCGGCACAACAAGGGGAAGTAGTGTGCTACTCTCCCTCCTATTTCCGTGAC
>MDTA01015657.1_pt1 | contig 22082 bp, 25 predicted proteins | sample 811151 | NCBI WGS metagenome assembly MDTA01 (sample SAMN05326648, study PRJNA326480) | marine metagenome | isolation source: seawater | place: Indian Ocean: South | collected 2010
GCCACAAGCTTTCCAAGCAAGCTGCGACACGTGCTCGCAGACCCGCAACGCGATCTACCGCTGTTCTCTGAATTCACCGCCAACATGAACCGCTACATCGCCATCAAGACCAGTGTCAGCATCGCTACCGGCGTGGTGGTCACAGCCGTGCTATGGGCACTGGGCGTGGACTTCCCCCTGCTTTGGGGATTATTAGCCATGCTGCTTAACTTCATTCCAACCATCGGCTCTATTATCGCAGCAGTACCGCCGATTTTGCTGGCCCTGGTGCAGGCCGGGCCGGCCATTGCCGGCGCTGTTGCTGGCAGTTTTTTTCTTATAAACATGGTAATGGGTAACGTTGTAGAACCACGTTTTCTGGGGCGTGGCCTGGGTCTTTCCACACTGGTGGTGTTCCTATCCTTGATATTGTGGGGCTGGTTATTGGGGCCGGTGGGCATGCTGTTATCTGTTCCTTTAACGATGACCGCCAAGATCGCACTCGAGGCGAACCCAGACACGAGTTGGATCGCCTATCTGTTGGGGCCAGCGGGCTCCGAGGACGCGGCCGCGTCCGAACCGGAAAAGCCAGACGACGCGGAACCGCCTGAAGCGACCTTATGAGCAAATTTCAACGGCCCAACATTCAACGCATGGAAGGGTATAAATGGGGCGAACAGCCCCTCGATCTTCATGCGATCAAGCTGAACACCAACGAAAACCCATACCCGCCGAGCCCCGCTGTGACCGAAGCGTTAAACACGTTCTCTACTGCCAGTTTACGCACCTACCCACAGCCTACCGCCGACGCTCTGCGCGAGCAGATCGCGGAACAGCACGGACTGCACAAAAATCAGGTTGTGGTCACCCATGCAGGCGATGAAGCCCTCCGTCTTGCGATCACTACCTATGTTTGTCCAGGCGGCACCTTCGCCACCACGGACCCCAGCTATTCCCTCTATCCGGTGCTGGTGCAAATACAAGACGCCCTCACGCTTAACATAGATTTAGCGCCGAACTGGTCAATTCCCCCTGACTTCGCTACACGTGCCAACGCCGCGGGTGCGCAACTTTCCTGTCTGGTCAATCCCCATGCGCCGAGTGGTCGATTAACCCAAGCCCAGCAGTTACACGAGATCGCAGAGGCCATCAGCGGCGTATTACTGATCGATGAAGCCTACGCCGATTTCGTCGATCCAAAGATCGGCTATAACAGTCGCGAGTTAATCCAGCAGCACGACAACGTTCTGGTATTGCGTACCTTCAGTAAAGGTTACAGCTTAGCTGGGTTGCGGCTTGGCTATTTGCTCGGTGACCAGGACCTGATCGCGCCCATCATCGAAAAAACCCGCGACAGCTATAACATTGATAGCATCAGCCAGAGCCTTGGGCTGGCCGCACTAAAAGACCAAGCCTATGCCCGCTCTACTTGGGAGAAGGTGCGCGAGCAACGTCACTTGCTGGCACAACGACTTACCGAAATCGGCTGGTCTTGTGCAGCCAGCGAAGCCAACTTTTTACTCGCAACGCCACCGAGCGACGGCATCGGTGCCGAGGACATCTATAAAAGGCTTAAAGCCAAGAACATATTGGTGCGTTATTTCAACCATCCGCGCCTGAACGACAAATTACGTATCAGTGTGGGTACAGAGGAGCAGAACCAAGTACTGCTAGAGAACCTCGAGCACTTCAGTAATTGACCGTTAAACAACGCTACTATGCGCGACCATCTAACGTGCCTGAGCGACATGGCGGTACCGTTGTTGAACCGCAGCCAACACTGATTGAACGACAACGTAATCCGACCGAACCGATTAAATGGTGAGTTTCCGGACCTAAAGCGCTCGGGGCTGCAGTAGCTTAGTCGGGCCACTGGCGTTACCCCACAACCCATCAATGCCATGAAGCCGATGAGAATCTATCCTCACCGCTTCCGACAGGGAATTGCAGAGATCGGCCAGAGAAACTGTCGTGTCAGCGCATGCGAAAATGGAGATGACACCGAACCCTGAGCACCCCATGACCTGCACCACAAATTCTCCTGGGATCGGTTTATCTCATGGGTGGCGAATCCGCCTCGGAAGACATCGTTAGGCAGCCGAAGTTCATCCAACACATGACCCCATCCCATGGCCACCGCGACTAAAGAGACTTTCACCAAGTGACGTTGTGCAAACCCTAATGTTTGGCCTAAGGAATTAACTCGAGTACTCTGGATCTTTCGCGAATTTTGGAGGGAAACATGACACAACTACCCGCAGTGAGTTTGGCCGCAGTTCCGGGCCGCAGGCTCAAAACAATTGAGATCGCCCAGGAAATTGAACGCAGAGGGTTCCCCGGCATTTTCGGCCCTAGCCTTGGCGACAGTTTGTCGTTGTGCAACGCCATTGCATTGAGCACGCGCGACGTCATGATCGGCACCAGTATCACTCCGATTTATACCCGCAACGTAACGGACTTTGCACAAACTGCGGCATTTCTCCACGAGGTTTCCAACGGCAGATTTCGGTTTGGTGTGGGCGTTAGTCATGCGCCGGCACTCAACCGCATGGGTATCACCGCAGGTAAGCCACTAGGTGATATGCGCCAGTTTGTGGAGGACATGCAAGCAGTACCTCGAGTGGGCGATCTACCACCTATCGTGTTGGCGACACTGCGCGACAAAATGATTCAACTGGCTGAGGAAATCGGTGGCGGCATGGTATTTGCCAACGGCGCGCGCTCTTATATGAGCCACTCTCTGGGAAATTTGAGCGCCGAAACAAAAGCCCGTGGAGACTTCTTTATTGGCAACATGGTGCCCACCTGTATCAGTGATGACAAAGCGGCAGCAGCAGCAGTGAATCGCAAAACGCTGACCAGCTACGCTTTCTTACCGAACTATCGTAACTACTGGAAACAAGCCGGTTACGAGGAGGAAATGAACGCGGTTGAAGCTGCGATCGCTGAAAAGGATTACGACCGCGTACCAGAGTGTTTGTCAGACCGTTGGCTCGCTGACACAACTTTGTTTGGTACAGCACAAGAGGTTCGTGAGGGCATTGAGGCTTGGTTCGACGCGGGCATAAAGACCCCTATCATCGTGCCCTCATCCGCTTCCGGCGGCCAAATCCAAGCACTTGAGGAGTTTTTTGCGCTCTGGGATTGATGGTCGAAAGAACCCTCACACTCCTGCGCCACGGCGACGCCATGCCGGCAGCGCCCGGCGCGGACGACTATGATCGTCCGCTCAGCGATCGCGGCAGTGATGACATAGGGCGTTTGTTACAAAAATGTGTGCTCATGGACCTGCGCGCAGATTGGATCTATGCAAGTCCGGCGGCGCGCACTCAGTCGAGCGCTCAACCCTTCGAAACCGCTTGGCATTGTGCAAGCGTCAATTACCCAGACCTCTATCTTGGGCATGAAGATCAACTACTGGAAAGGCTGCGACAAACACCTGCGGACATCGCACACATTTTAATGGTGGGCCACAACCCCGGTCTGAGTTACCTCGCCAGCCTGCTGAACAACCAACAACAGCGCATTGAGCTACCCACCGCAGCTTTGGCGAGCTTCCAAATTACCGTAGATTGGGTCGATCTCGCGTACCGCTGTGCCGAACTCACTCTTACCCTAATACCCGCCGATTATTGAGGCTTCGTAATACGCGCCAGAAAAAATCCGTCCCACGGGCCGTCCGGCATAATCCGTACGGAGCGGCTCATCTCCGAAGCGAGATCTCTACCCAACCAATGCGTTAGACCAGAAATCGAGTTCTCCGGTGCGTTGTCGATGGGTAACAACAGCGCATCACTTTTCTTTAACAACGCATCAACGACCAACTCGTTTTCTTCCGGTGCAAAACTGCAGGTGCAATACAACAATACACCGCCGGGCTTTAACGCCGCATAGGCCGAGCGGAGTAAGCTCTTCTGTTTGCGCTGCGTCTCGCGAACTTTACGCAAATTCCAATGTGCGAAACTTCGCGCCTCCTGCCAGCGCATACGCGATTCTGAAGAGCACGGTGCATCCAGCAGTACGCGGTCGAAACGTTCGGGTACGGCGCGACCAACACCGCGGCCATCGCGCTGATAGAACTGCACGTTAGAAACACCGCAGCGCCGCAAATTCGCTTGCATACGATGAAATCGTCCGCGGATAGGTTCCACCGCGGCCACGCGTCCCGTATTCTGCATCCGCGCGGCTATGGCTAGAGTCTTACCGCCAGGCGCAGCCGCAAGATCCAGCACTTCTTCGTTCAATGCAGGCGCAAGGGTTTTTACAGCAAAGTAGCTCGACGGATTCTGAATGTAGATCGCGCCGGCGGAGGCCGCGGGATGATGGGCAATGGGATGGTCGACCGGCACCTGATACACCTCTGTAAGACCCGCTACCGGCTCGCCGCCCAATTCCCCAGCGCGCAGTCGCGAGGGCTGTAACGGATTCAGCCAATAGCAGCGATACAAGTGCATCGACATATTTCGCAATATTATGCTTGCCTGAGCGCCACCATAGATCTTTTGTAACCGCGCGCAAAACGCGTGCCTGTCAGCCAACCCGCTGGGCACACAGTCCTGCAGCGCTTGCAGCAGTGCCGCGTCCAGCACGGGTTGCGCGCTCTGGGTTATCGTCATGCTAGGCTGCGCCTAAATCGAAAGAAAACACGATGCACCTTGTAAAACCTGCTCAGGGCATAGGGCTTTATACCAATGACCTGCATCCTATGTTGGCCTGGGGGCAACAACAAGCAGGGTTGGCGTTTGCCGAATTGCTGCCCGTCAGCGGTGACGCAACCCCGGCACCGTCTAGCCGTCGACCACAGCACATTAGATAAGCCGCCATCGCACACCAACCCCCGCCAGCCCGTCCGACCTAACCCAACTGATTTTACGCACCAACCCGGTTCGCAAACCCCGGCGAATCCCATGCACGGTCGGCGACTGAATCTGGATCGACCGGGGGCCATAACTGCGGCAGAACTAGACACCAAATGACCGCCACTATACCGTAGCGATACTCAAACTGGAGTGAGCCCATGAGTTTTCTATCCTTCGTTATCTTAGTTGTCATCGCGTACCTACTTTGGCGTATCAATGATCAACTACCGGATGTGTTGTTTCGTCTTAGCGAAATCCAACGAGATATTGCCGACATCCGCACAGGCCAAAATACTGGGCCCGCCGCTGAAGACCCCAGGACAGACTGAGCTTTGCCGTTGAAACTGTGGCGAACGCGTATCCTGGCAACGGCATGTTGCTTTATTCCAATCATCGCATTCGGACCGAGCGCATCAGCGACGGACCGTTTTGCCAATGTAGAGATCAAAGCGCTGCAAAAATTAGGGGGCGGACGCCCGGCGATGATCCTTAACACCCACGTCCATGGCGACCACACCGGCGGCAATCCGTTTTTTGGTGAAACCGGGAGCATCATTGCCCAAGACAATGTGCGCACACGCCTACTTAATCAACCGCAGTTTCCTGCTGCAGGGCTGCCAAAGCTAACGTATAAGCAACAACTGCAACTGCAAGTGCAACTGCAACTGCAACTGCAACTGCAACTGCATATTAATGGTGACAGCATCCGCGTCGTGCACTTACCCCAAGGCCATACCAACGGTGACAGCGTAGTTTTGTTTCAGTCGGCTAACGTTGTACATGTGGGCGATCATTTCTTTAATGGCGCCTTTCCGTATATCGACATAAACAACGGCGGCAGCGTCAGCGGCTTTATAAATAATCTACGCAGCCTGCTCAGCACTTTACCTCAAGACGTTTTGACCATTCCCAGACACGGGCCAATGGGTGATCTTGAAGACCTGCAGCGCGCGGTGGAAACCATAGAGGTCACCCGGTCCATCATACGTTCTGGTATCGCGGGGCAACTGAACGACGATCAGATCGCGGAACAGCTGACAGACTACAGTCGCTGGGGGCAGGGCTTTATCAGCATTGCGCGCTGGATAAGCATTATCCGAGCGGACCAACAAGCCTTCCCGAGTTCGTCGTGACCACGCCGTTAGACCTCTTCCAGTCCGATCGGGCGCGCGCTCGAGAGGCCGGTGATCCGATGGCGGCGGTCTGCGTGCTCGCCACAGTAGCTGAAGATGGTAAGCCTGAAGCGCGAACTTTAGTGTTACGGCAGGTAGAGGACGATCTTGCGTTGTTTATGCATGAAAGCAGCCCGAAGTGGCGACAACTGCAAAATGGCGGATCGATCAACACCTATTGGCCGAGTATCGAACTTCAATATCGTATGCAATTCACTACCGTTCCGATCGACCCCAGCGTGGTGGCTGCGAGTTGGCAATATCGTCCGGAAACCCCAAAACGCATGGATTGGTTTTACGACTTGAAGCAGCCTCAGAGTACGCCCATTGCCAGCCGCGAGCAGCTACAGTTGGGATTGGACGAGTTATCCCTGCCCGAGCCTGTTACCGCACCCGCGACGGCGCGCGGACTCCTCATCAAACCTACACAGTTAGAACGGCTGGATTTAAACGAATTGAGCGGGCTGCACGACCGCAGACGCTACAGCTTAGTCGGTACGCAATGGCAAGAAGTGGTACTGGTGCCTTAAGTAAACGCGCACCGAGCCTCAACGGAACTTGAGCGGCTCCAACTCGGCGGTGACAATACCCTTTAAGTTCTTAAAGCAAACCTCTTTCGCCACAGCAACGAAACCGAGCATAAACGGCGCGTCGGCCTGATCTTTACGCACAGCGCCGTATAAAGTTGGCCATACACCCTCCTCGCCGAGCGAGCATACCGACAAATAGTCATTCTGCAGATATTCATGCAAGGCCCAATTCGGCAAGCAGGCAACGCCGCGGCCACTGGCCACCAACTGCACGATCATAGTCGTGAGTTCAGCATGTCTGACGCGCTCAGGTTCAACTCCGGCGGGGTCCAAAAAACTGGTAAACAAATCGAGGCGGTCGCGGTCAACGGGATAGCTGACAATCGTTGCACCCGCTAAGTCTTCGGGCTCAAGCCATTCCTTAGCGACCAATTCATGATCCTTCGCCACGGCGAGCTTGGCTTCATAACTGAATAGCGGGAAGTAATGGATGCCCGGCTCATCGACCGGATCAGCGGTGATTACCAGATCCAAATCCCCCCGCGCTAGTGCTGGCAGCGGCGCAAAGTGAAAACCACTGGCAATGTCCAACTCCACATCTGCCCACTGATCGCGATAACTGTCAATGGCGGGCAACAGCCATTCAAAACAACTGTGGCATTCGATTGCCATATACAGACGCCCGGATTCGCCACCCACTAAGCGCTGTAAATCCAGTTCCGCACTGTGCACCAGAGGTAGGGACTGATCCGCAAGCAGCAATAATCGATTTCCTGCGCTGGTAAAGCGCACGGGCCGCGTTTTCCGGACGAACAGCGCGCACCCGATGCGAGTTTCCAGCTCCTTAATCTGATGGGACAAAGCAGACTGAGTGAGATGGACGCGCTCGGCAGCCTCCACCAAACTGCCGCTGTCGCGCAGCGCTACCAACGTTCGCAGATGTCTAAGCTCAATCTGAGACATGAACAGGATTCACCTTTTTAATTGCGTAAACTGCATACTATTCATGTTCGGATCGCCTGTCAGCTTAGGCCTAAGTTGAGTTATTCTGGGGCTGTCAAGCTGCCCACGGCAGTTTCGCCAACCATTTAAACCCTTTATGCTCGACCGCCGCCGTTATTCGCATCGACCTATAACACAGGAATCCAACACATGCCGTCGTGTGAGGAAATACCAAACTCGTCGTCTAAAACCCTTGCATCGCGCGGCTCGTTGAACATTGCCTTGCTCGGCTATCGCAGCAACCCATACAGTGGCGGCCAGGGTATCTACCTTAAATATTTGGCCAGGGCGTTAACCAATGCTGGACACCGAGTAGACGTTATCTCTGGCGAGCCTTATCCCGAGCTGGATGAAGGTATTAACCTTATCAAACTGCCCGGCCTCAATTTATTTGCCGCTGACAACCCATTCCGGGCCTTGCAGTGGCGACATTTACTCAGCGCTACGGATCTGTTCGAGTGGCTGTCTTTTAATTCCGGCGGCTTTCCAGAGCCTTACACCTTTGGCCGCAGATTGTTGCGTTATCTGAAACGACACGGCAATAACTACGACGTGATTCATGACAACCAATGCCTGGCACCAGCACTACTGACTTTACAACGCAGCGGCGTACCGATCATTGCAACAATCCATCACCCGATTACGTACGACCGAGCAATCGCACTCGCCCACGAAAAAAACTGGGGCATGCGGCTGTTAATCAAACGTTGGCATTTGTTCTTGCGGATGCAAATACGCGTCGCCAGAGAGTTGAAGCACATAATTACCGTTAGCGAAAACTCCAAGGCCGACATCGCTCACGACTTCGCTGTCGACGCGGAAAGACTCACTGTCGTATACAACGGCGTCGACAGCACAACGTTCGTACCTGTGCCCGATATCACCCGGGAACCTATGCACCTGATCACCACAGCCAGCGCGGACCAGCCACTCAAAGGCACGCGCTACTTGTTAGAGGCGGTAGCGTTGTTGGTAGAGGAATTCCCCGATCTAAAGTTAACCTTTATCGGCAAACCCAACCCAGGCGGCCCAACCGACAAACTCCTAAAGACAAAAGGCCTTATGTCGCGGATCGAATTTCACCATGGCATCGATGCTACCGCGATTACTGCGCTTTATGCGCGCGCAAGTATCGCCGTGGTGCCATCTGAGTATGAGGGCTTCGGCTTTCCTGCTGCCGAGGCCATGGCATGCGAAGTGGCCGTGGTTTCAACGGCCGGGGGCGCCTTGCCTGAAGTTGTGGGCGATGCAGGCATTATTGTGCCATGCAAAAACGCTGCTGCGCTCGCGGAGGGTATTCGCCGCCTGCTGAACGACCCAGAGCTCCGCAATCGGTTAGCCCTTCAAGGCCGCCAGCGTATTTTGCAGAATTTTAATTGGGATACGGTAGCCGCGCAGCTTACCGACTATTATCACGTCATTCGTTCAACCTCGAGATAATGCTGTGAGTTTAGAAACCATCGATTTCGACCGTTTGAATTTTCGCCCTGGAGATGTCGTGCTGGACTTAGGCTGCGGCGAAGGACGGCACAGTATCAGCGCCCGTTTAGCCGCAGACATACACGTCATCGGCCTGGACCTGAGTCACAGCGATCTCATGACGGCACAGCAGCGCCTCGGCGACTTCGACTTCGGGGAGCAAACCCAATGCGATTTTGTGCAAGCGTCCGGTCTAGAGTTGCCCTTCGACGACCACAGCTTTGATCACGTTATTTGTTCGGAAGTGCTTGAACACATCGTCGATTACGACAGTGTACTGACAGAGATAAAACGCGTGCTTAAACCCGGGGGCTTGTTCGCGGTGAGTGTGCCTAGGTACTTCCCCGAATGGATATGCTGGGTGCTGAGCAGTGCTTATCACGAGGCGCCTGGCGGCCACCTACGCATATTCAAGGCCTCTCAACTAAAAAATGCGGTGATAAAACTGCACATGCGTTTTCTGTCCCGACACTGGGCCCATAGTTTGCACGTGCCCTACTGGTGGCTACGCTGTGCGCTTTGGCAGCGCGGCGAGAACACTCCAATAGTTACCCAATACCATCGATTGCTGGTGTGGGACCTGATGCAAAAGCCATGGATTACGCGCGCGTTAGACCGGCTGCTCAATCCGATCATGGGCAAGAGTGTGGTCATGTACTTTCGTAACGAGACTCGTCAGGCATTATGAGCACCAACGAATCGCCCCTTAGAGCGTTTCCAGAACTGCGCGCCACTGCCGACTACATCGCCAGGCTGCAGCGGCCTAATGGGGCGATCCCATGGTTCAAGGGTGGCATTACCGACCCTTGGGATCATATCGAAGCGATGATGGGGCTCACCGTTTGCGGCGCGTGGCAGAGCGCGCTAGCCGCACTGCAATGGCTCGCCGATCGGCAACGCCCAGATGGGGGCTGGTACGCCGCCTACGACGACCGCGGCGTCGCCGACGACAGCCGTACCGAAACTAATTTCGTCGCCTATGTCGCTACCGGGCTGTGGCATTATTTTTTGGTGACCGGCCAGCGCGATGTACTGAGAAAATACTGGCCGATGGTCAACCGAGCCGTGGAGTTTGTACTGAGTCAGCAGAATGACAGCGGTGAGATTTTTTGGGCTGTGGACAAATACCATGGCACCAACAAAGACGCTCTGGTGACGGGTTGCAGTTCGATCTACAAATCCTTGGAATGCGCGCTAAACATTGGCACTGAACTGAACGAGCCGCGCCCCGCATGGCGCGCCGCTCGTCAGCAGTTAGGTAACGCGCTCCGCCATCATCCAGAGCTGTTTGATCGTACCTGGGCGAGCAAGGCTCGCTATTCTATGGATTGGTTTTACCCGGTGCTTGGCGGAGTAATTACCCAGGAGGCAGCAAAGACTAGATTGTTACGGCGCTGGGATACGTTCGTTAAAAAAGGCTTTGGCTGTCGCTGCGTCGCCGACCAACCTTGGATTACCGTGGCCGAGAGCTGTGAATTAGTTATGGCGTGTATCGCCGCCGATCTAACCAGCCATGCTCGCCAGGTCTTCGATGACATCGCGCGCTATCAGCTAGCCGACGGCAGCTGGTGGACCGGTTACGTGTTCATCGAAGAGATATACTGGCCCGATGAACGTCCCACTTGGACCGCTGCAGCGGTGCTTTTGGCCGCAGACGCGCTGTACCAACTAACCCCCGGCTCGACCATATTTACTTCAGTGGCCGATACGCTTGAGCACGCCGAGGGTGCGACAAATCTCTACGCTTTCAAACAGTCCAGAGGCCAGCGCTAGCTGATAAATTTCATAGGGAGCCTGACCGCCATACGCAGGGTCAGGAAAAATGTCATGAATAGCCAGGTATCCACCCAGCAGGATACGGGTGGCCCACGTGCGGTAATCCGTAAGCGCCGCTTCCAGACTGTGACCACCATCAATGAACACTAACGCCAGCGGCGTCTGCCAATAGCGTCCGGCCTGAGCGCTGCTCGCAACAACAGGCACAACAGCCGATTCAAGCCGCGCTAAAGCCAGGGTGCGGCGAAACGCTGGTAAAGAGTCCATGCGCTGCACCTGCGCGTCAAACAAATCGGCGTCGTGATATTCCTCACCGAGCTGATGTTCTTCTGAACCGCGATGATGATCCAACGCATACAGCAAGCCACCGCCGTCGCGCACGCCGGTACCAAGATACAATGTGGACTTACCGCAATAGCTGCCTATCTCTAAACACGGACCAAGCGCGGAAGCGTCCAATGCCAGCCGATACAGACACGCACCCTCATCAGCATGCAGAAAGCCCTTTACTTGCTCGGGATCAAGCGGCAACTTCATTTGGCTATCAACTACCACCCAAGCCGAAGAAAACTAGAACGAACGCAATCGGCAGGCAGCCACCGAAATAAGCCGCAATATTCAGCAAATCGTTTCCCGCACGCTCAGTGGCGAACCGGAAACGACTGCCGATAACCAACCAGAGCAACGCGGCGAGCACGAAACTCAAGGCTAACGTCATAACGGTCCCAGCCATACCACCTCCGCATCGCGTTTAGGCCTACATCGCGTTGAGTTGCAACATCCCTCGCGGCTTAACCGCACTTATGTCGACAATGGCTTCGTAGTTGGCAGCAATATCTTCCACCGTCGCATCAACGCCAATATTTACACCTTGGTTTTCGAAAATCCCTGCAAGTGAGAACGTGCCACCTTGCGCTTGCAAGACCACGCCGTTGGGCGCATCGGCGCTGACCAGAAACAACGCCGCTGGTGTAACCAGCTCTGGCCCGAGCTTTTCTAGCACTTCCTCGGGCATCAGGTTCTCTGTCATGCGTGTCGCCGCTACCGGGGCAATCGTATTGGTGTGGATGTTGTTTTTTGCACCTTCGATCTTAAGGCTGTTCATCAGGCCCACTTGCCCTAATTTCGCCGCCCCGTAATTTGTTTGACCAAAATTACCGTAGAGCCCAGTGGGGGAAGTCGTCATTAATATGCGGCCATAATTTTGTTCACGCATGATCGGCCACACGGCGTGGGAACAGTATGCCGCACCCAGCAGATGCACGTTAACGACCATATCAAAATCATCTAAGGTCATCTTCGAGAACGATTTGTCACGCAGGATACCGGCGTTGTTTATGAGCACATCCACGCGCCCCCAGGCGTTCATCGCATCGTCCACCATACTTTGGGCGCCCGCACGGTCCGACACAGAGCCTCCGTTCGCCACTGCCTCACCGCCCATAGCTTTGATTTCTGCGACCACCGCTTCAGCCGCAGCAGACGAACCACCACTGCCATCCATAGCACCGCCTAAATCATTGACTACAACCTTGGCGCCTCGACGCGCAAGCTCTAGCGCATGGCATCGACCTAAGCCGCCCCCCGCTCCAGTAACGATGGCAACTTGATCTGCAAATGAAACGGTCATGTGGTTCTCCAATAGTGGTTAAGGTCGAATAGGAAATGGGGTCGGTCCGGTCAGCGTATCCAGCGTCGGTTGAATCCACTCGATCCAATCGCACAAAACAGGTCGCGTCTCGCGTGGGTCGATCAATTCGTGAACGGCAAAAGACTCGGCACGTGGGAACGGCGAACGCGCTTCGCGCAACCTATCCTCCAGTTCTGCGCGCTTCGCATCCGGGTCAGCGGCCGCTGCGATCTCGCGATGAAACGCCACAGCCACACCGCCTTCAATTGGCAGAGCGCCGGATTCCACAGAGGGCCAGGCCAATACGTAGGCCCCAGGCGCATAGTGCGCAGCAGTCGCCACACCGAAACCCTTGTGTACTTGAATCACCGCCCACGGTATCGAGGCCTGCGCTGCGGCGGCGACAGCGGCCATTCCATAGCGAATAGTGCCGGCGCGCTCGGACTCCGGACCGATCATAAAGCCCGGCTGGTCGACAAAGTTCACCACGGGCACATGAAAGGTGTCGCACATTTCCACAAAGCGCCGGTACTTTTGCGCCGCTTCTGCGGTCATGGCGCCCGCGTAATGCATACAGTCATTGGCTAAAACACCTACCGGCTGCCCGGCCAGAGTCGCGAGTCCACAAATCTGGCTGGGACCATAGAACTCGCCGATTTCAAAGAAACTTTGCTTATCCACAATCATGTCGATAATCGCGCGCATATCAAACCCGCTGTTGCTGTCGCGCGGGATCGCCTCCAGCAGTGCTTGTTCGCTGCGCTGCACCGGATCCTCATTTGCATAGCGCGGAGTGCGTTGCCAAACATTACTCGGCAAATAGGACAGAAATCGGCGGATCTGGGCCAGCGCATCGTGTTCGTCAACCGCTAGGTTATCGACAATGCCGCTGCGCACATGAACGGCCGCGCCGCCGAGCTCTTCCTTAGTCATTTTGACACCAAGCGCCCGGGTCACCAGCGCTGGGCCGCCAATCAAAACCTGCGCCGTATGTTCGGTCATCACCGAAAAATGCGAAGCCACAAGGCGCCCGGCGGGGAATCCAGCAACAGCCCCTAACGCGGCCGAAGCGATCGGTACGCAGCCCATGGCATCGGCAATAATCTTAAAGCGTGGTTCGGTGAACACGGGCTCTCCAACCGTGCCGCCTTTCTTACCACCACCCTTGACGCTGCCGCCGCCGCCCTCGAGCATGCGTACTAACGGGGTCTTGTACTGCACTGCAAGGTGTTCGGCGTAGACGCTTTTGCGCAGTCCGGCGGCATTTGGCGACCCGCCTTTCAGCGTAAAGTCTTCGCCAGCCGCAACAATTCGACGTCGGTCGACCTGACCAAATCCGACCACATAGTTGGCGGGCGCATATTCAATCAGTTCACCGTCATCGTCATAAACCGGGCTGGCGGTGGCACGCCCATGTTCCTGAAAGCTGTCTTCGTCCAGCAATACACCGATGCGCTCGCGTATGGTCATGCGCCCGCGCGCATGCTGCTTCGCAATGCCGTCCTTGCCACCCTGCTGCTGCGCCAGGTAGCGGCGCCGCTCGATTTCTTTAACTTCTTGTTCCCAACTCATGACACTACTCGGGATCGGAAAATTCCGGGGCTCGTTTGGCAAAGTTTGCTGCAATGGCCTCTACCTGATTGGCTGTTCCGATCAAACCGGCCTGCAGCTCGGCTTCCAATTCAAGGCCCGTTTTGGCGTCGGCGTGCCAAGCAGTTTCAAACAGCTGTTTTGCTGCGCGAATAGCTTCAGGCGATTTAGACGCGATCTCTCGTGCCATATCCATGGCCTCGGCATACGGGTCGTCGGCCACTTGGGTGACAAGCCCCAACTGCTGAGCCTCATGGCCGCTGAGCACTCGTCCGGTAAACGTTAGTTGTTTCGCGACGTCGATGGGCAAAATGTCTCGTAAGGTTTGCGTGATGCTCATGTCCGGCACCAAACCCCATTTTATTTCCATAACCGACATCTTTAGATCTGGCGCGGCTATTCGAATATCAGCACCTAAGGCCACCTGAGCACCACCGCCGTAGGCAACGCCATGTAATGCCGCTATCACCGGCACCTGCAAATACTTCCATACCAGCGCCGGTCGCTGAGCAAAATTTTCCACTCGACCGTCGGTATCTAACAAAGACTTTGGCGTATCTGCACCATTGTCCGCAGATGCGGCAGGCTCAACGTCGCCCATTTTGGCGAAACTCTGCATGTCCAAACCAGCACAAAAGCCTCTCCCATTACCCGACAAAACCACAGCACGCAGCGATTTTTCGTCGCGCAAACGCTCCCCTGCATCGATAATTGCCTTAAACATCGGCGCGCTTAGCGCGTTGTATTTTTCCGGTCGATTGAGCCGAACATCGGCAACCCCGTCCTGTATTGCAACTGTGACCAGTTCTTCTTGCATCAGACACCTCCTGCTTGTTTTCTCTGGGCGTGGCCCGCTTTAAGCCTCTATAACCAGCAACAGCTGATCCTCTTCCACTTGATCTTCTGGCTGCACCAGTACTTCCTGTACGGTACCGGCCACCGGTGACTCTACCGGAATCTCCATCTTCATCGATTCGAGAATAATCAGCACTTCACCTTCTGCCACAGGCGTACCCGCACCGACCTCGACTTTCCAAACGTTGCCAGTAATCTCGCTCTCTACCTCAACTCTAGCCATATTGCCCCCTAGGTTACGCTGCTGTTATGTCACGGACTGACTTTTTGCACAATCCATCAGTACGCATTCTGATGCCCTAAGATCCGCGCGACCATGCCGGTGTCTACCTGACCCTGAACAAAAAATTGATCCTGCAGAATTTGCTGTAGCAATTGTGCATTAGTGCTGACACCTCTTACAGTGAATGCGCGCAACGCTACGACCAATCGTCCAATTGCCTGTTCCCGTGTGGTACCGCGAGCGATGATCTTGGCCAATAACGGGTCGTAGTAAGGCGACACCACCTGCCCCTCCCGATAGCCCGTCTCGATTCGCACCCCATGCAATTTCGGTGGACGATAGACCACCAGCTTACCGGTTGACGGAAACAACGTTTGCGCGTCTTCAGCATACAACCTCGCTTCCATAGCGAAACCCTGCAGTGGCGCTTGAGCAGGCAAGTGACCACCAGCAGCTAAAGTGATCTGCGCAGCAACCAAATCAACACCGGTGACTTCTTCAGTAACCCCATGCTCAACCTGGATGCGGGTATTCATCTCTAAAAACCCAACCTCACCATCCGGCGTAAACAAGGTCTCTACGGTCCCCAAATTGTTATACCCAAGGCGCCGACATATGCTGCTGAGCTCCTCAGCGTGTTGCTCCATGGGCTCCCGCTCATACCCGGGCGCTGGGCTTTCTTCTATCAGCTTTTGGTGCCGTCGCTGCACCGAGCAATCGCGCTCGTATAGGTGCATGGCGTTGCCGTGCAAATCGGCCAAGATCTGGAACTCGACGTGGCGCGGCCTGTCAATCCAGCGCTCTAAAAAAACCCCTGCGGATGCGAACGCGCGCTGGGCGGTCTCTACCGCTGCACTAATCGCGCCGGACAGTTCTTGCCGAGTCTGTACCACATGCATACCAATACCACCGCCACCCCCAGAGGGTTTGACAACCACCGGCAACCCGACCTCGGCAACAAAGGCCTCGGCGGCGGCCATATCCTCAATCAAGCCGCTGCCGGCGAATACGGGCATACCGGCATCCCCGAGCATGCGCCGGCCATTGACCTTGTCGCCCATTTGTTCGATCCAACGCGGCTCAGGTCCAATAAATGTCATACCTTGACCAATTACCGCCGTCGCAAAGCCAGCATTTTCTGCGAGAAAACCGTAGCCCGGGTGTACCGCATCTGCCCCCGCCGCTGCTGCTGCCGCCAATAGTTGCTGCTGGTCTAGGTAGGATTCTGCTGCAGTATTACCGCGCAAAGGCCATGCTTCGGTGGCCTCCGACAGGTATGGTGCTTCGCTGTCTGCTTCGGAATACACAGCCACGCTGGCGATGTTGAGCGTCTGACAGGCACGAATAATACGTCGAGCAATGGCCCCGCGATTCGCGACCAATACTTTGCTGAGCATCCTACGCCTCGATGTGTCTGACCCTGTTACAGGGTCAACTGTTCGCCGGTTAACCGGTTATACGCTTCCAGATAACGGGCAATACTTTGTTCGACTACTTCCTCGGGCAGCTCTGGCCCAGGAGGGGTCTTGTCCCAGTCACCTGCGCTTACGACGGTTTCGAGATAATTACGCACAATCTGTTTATCAAAACTGTTCTGCTCGCGGCCGGGTTCCCAGTCATCTGCGGGCCAAAAGCGTGAACTGTCCGGAGTAAAAATTTCATCGATCAAAAGCGGCTCCGCCTGGCCATCGATCTGGCCAAACTCGAACTTCGTGTCCGCAAGGATAATGCCGCGCTCTGCCGCAAAGTCGCGAGCGGCGGAGTACAGCGACAACGTTTTGTCCTGTAACCACTCCATGAGCTCGGCACCGACCACTTCAGCACCTTCGTCAAAACTAATGTTTTCGTCATGACCGTCGGTGGCCTTAGTGGACGGCGTAAATAATGGCTCTTCCAGCCGGTCGCTGTTTCGCAGACCCTGCGGCAAAGCGATGCCGCAGACAGATCCAGACCGTTGGTAATCCTTCCATCCACTGCCTGTGATATAGCCTCGAGCGATACACTCGATGGGCACAACTTCGGTGCGGCGACACAACATAATGCGGCCACGCAACTGCTCCTGTTCAGCAGTCGTTAGGCCAGGCACATCCGCTACATCAGTACTGATTAAGTGATGCGGTACCGTGCTGGCAAAATGGTCAAACCAGAACTTAGAAATCTGCGTCAACACCACGCCCTTACCTGGCAGGCCGTTACCCATGACAACATCAAACGCGCTGATCCGATCTGTGGCAATAATGAGAAGCGCACCCTCGCCCGACGTCAATTCGACATCATATAGGTCGCGCACTTTACCCGAACGTTTGTTGGGCAGATTTAGATCTGTGCTGAGTACTGCTGTAACCACTGTTACTCCTTATCGTTTGTATCGAAGCGCTCATACCTGGGTACTTTTTTTACCTGAGGTGGAACGTTATGACGCTATGCGTCTAGCATTACCTTGGCGCGACATGTTGACGAAAAGCCTGCGCCGAAACGAGACAACTTAAGCCCAGTTGCTTATTTCCTCAACTATTTTATCGCCGCTCAGGCGGGTTTTAAGCGGCGCTGCCTCCGTCTGCAGAGTAGACGGATCCAGTGATAAAGGCGCTTTCGTCACTGGCCAAAAACAACATTAAGTTGGCAATGTCTTGGGGCTCAGCGTAGCGCTGCATTGGGATGCCCGCTGTCAGTACTTGCACGGCTTGTTCCGGCTCATCCGGACTCAAGCCTTGTTCGATCGAGCGCATCATGCGCGTGTTTACGGGCGACGGATTAACCGTATTGACGCGGATGCCCTCTGGCGCAAATTCCTTAGCCGCCGATCGCATCAAACCAATTACCGCGTGTTTGCTGGTGGCGTAAGGGGCTAATCGGGGCGCACCAGTGAGACCAGCAATGCTAGACGTTATAATGACACTGCCACCGCCGCGCCGACGCATGGCCGGGATCGCTGCACGCAAACCTAGGAACGGGCCTTTGACATTTATCGCCATCAGTTCGTCAAAGCGTTGCTCCGGATAATCCAGCAAGCTCGCAACATTGCCCTCGATACCGGCATTAGCCAGAAACACGTCCAAGCCACCGTAGCGCTGGGTCGCGGTATCAACCATGGCTTGGTTATCTGCCGCCTGGGTAACATCGCCGACAAGGTAACTGACACGGTTACTGCCGAGCCGCGTGCAAGTCTCGGCCAATGCATCTTCATCGAGGTCGACCAGCAGCACATAGGCACCTTCTTGCAGGAAACGCTCAGCCGCGGCAGCGCCAATGCCACCTGCACCGCCGGTAATAATTGCCACTTTTTCTTCTAATCGCATCGCGAGCCCCCTAAGTTGTTCGATTAAGCGAGTTAACTGCCGGCGAACGCCAGACCAAAGTCCTCCAGCACATCCTCTATGTCTTCTATACCCACCGACACGCGCACTAGCGTATCTGCAATGCCCATTTCTTTGCGCACCTTGGCACCCACCTCGTGGTAGATGCTTTGCGAGACCGGAATGACGAGCGTACGGTTGTCGCCTAAATTGGTGGATTTAATGGCCACTTGCAACGCGTTCAGGAATTGCCAGAGATCACGCTCTGGTGCCAATTCGAAACTGAGGATCGCGCCACACCGCCCGAACAGCGCCCGACACCGCTGGTGCTGAGGATGATGTGACAGCCCCGGATAGTACACTGCGTTAACACAGCTCGCTGGTTGGCCCGCCAAAAACTCCGCCAAGACCTGAGCGTTCGAACACTGCCGATCCAGGCGCAGAGCCAAAGTCTCTGCGCCCTTACTTATGTCATGAGCAGATTGGGCGCTCAGCGCCGCGCCGAAATCCCGCAGGCCTTTTTTACGTATCTGCACGATCCCCCAAAGGGCGCTATCACCGTTTTGGTATTCATCGTAAATGTTAGCAAACGCGTTCCAATCAAAGTTTCCCAGCTCGGTAACCACGCCCCCCAGCACGTTGCCGTGACCGCTGATGTACTTCGTGAGACTGTTGATAGCCAAACTCGCACCAACCTGACGCGGCTGGAATAAGAACGGCGATGTCATCGTGTTATCGACAACGTAGATCAACCCCCGTTGTTGGCAAAGTTCGCCAATTGCCTTGAGGTCCGCAATCTGCGTACGCGGGTTGGCTATGGTTTCAACAAACACCATTTTAGTTTGAGCGGTGATCGCATTCGCCACGTTTGCAACATCGGTTGCATCGACAAAACTGACGTCTAGGCCTTGGCGTCCGAAGCTATTAAACAAACTGGTGGTGTTGCCAAACAGAAATGCGCTCGAGACCACATGGTCGCCAGCACGCAGCAACGCAAACATGGTCGTACCTATGGCCGCCATGCCGGTACCGAAACACACTGAGCCTAGCCCACCTTCCATCGCGGTGATTTTCTTCTCGAGCGCGTCAACGGTCGGGTTAACCTGCCGGCCGTAGGTATATCCAGGCTTTACTCCCTGAAAAACCGCGGCCAACTCTTGGGCATCATCAAAACTAAAGGCCACGGAATCGTGAACGGGTTTGTGCACGGCCCCGTGTTCTACACCCCCCAGACGGTCGCTGTGCACAATTTTGCTAGTAAAGCCTTTCACAATTTTCCTATGCCTTGCAGTGCGATCAGCCCACGTAATTTCCAAGGCTGATCCCCAAAGGACTTAGTGTATCAGCATCCACAACGAAGCTAACCGTCTCGGTACGCCACCCTTTACCATCATCGGCTCATTTGCTAGCTCACCATAGGACCCAGCCAACCGGCATGGCAACGCCTCTATATTGTAGGCTTAAACCATTCCCCCAATCGGCTAAACAGCTGCCGCCTTAGGCTATAGGTTCCGCCTGCACAAAGGGCATTGGCCAGATCGGAAAGACCCGCGCAAGCGCGGACAGCGCCAAGGCGTGTTTCAACTCACCACTGCCCACCGCACCGCGCACCTGCTCTTGGGTCATGAATTCCAGCGCGATTGATTCACCCTCGCCTAAATCTTGAGACTGTGCGCGATAGACATCTTCTGCCAACCAGTGATGACACAGGTGATTATGAAAAGCCGGATTGGGTTCGACCGCACCCAGATAACGCCACTTATCGCTGACATAACCGGTTTCCTCTAAAAGCTCCCGCGCTGCAGCGATTTTTGAATCTTCACCCGGGTCCACCATGCCACCCGGCGTCTCCAACGTAGTGTAGCCGACACCGAATCTATACTGTCTGATCATCAGGCTTCGTCCGTTCGCATCCAGAGCGACCACATTCACCCAGTCCACCGATTCCAGCACCAGACGTTCAAATACTTTGTCGTTACGCGGGTTACGCAATTTATCAATGCGCTTTTCAAACAGCATCAGTCCAGCGTCTTCATACCGCGACCCAAGGCGCTGCCAATCCAGTTCGTGCGGCTTCGATATCTCACTCATACCGAACCACCATTGCTCCAATCTGCACGAAACGGCTGCATACCCTGTTGTCCGGCCGCCTCAGTCCAAGGTTTCACGTGGCGCTCAGCGCCTACTTCTTGCAGCGCGAGTTCGACGTTCGAATACTGACTCAGAGTTTCCAGCGACCGCTTGGTCGGCTCGATCATTTGCCACGCGCCTTGACGGGCATTGGCCAACGCCTGACTGGGATTCACCCAATGACCGTCGTCCGCTGTTTCATCCGTATCCGCAAACGCATTTTGGTCCACCGGCATGGCCGCCAGGAAAAACCGCGTATCAAAGCGACGAGGCACCGACGGTGGGGTGATCCAGTGGCTGAAATAAACCAACCGATCCGATGCGATGGTCACGTGCTGCTGTTGCAGCACAGCAGCCCATGTAATGTCGCCCTTGAGAAGACTTTGGCGAGACGCTGCGAAACTGTCGTGTTGCCCCGAGTCCAACTGTATCGGACCTGCGGCATCATTCGCCAACAACACCCCGCACTCTTCAAAACACTCCCGAGCTACGGCTACCCAATACCTTAGGCCGCCTGCATTCACGCCCAGCCGCGCACTTGCATCCTGGTCACTTAACATCGGGCATAAATCCGGCTGCCAATCGTCTTCATCGACCTTGCCACCCGGAAATACATGCAGATCAGGAAAATCGCCGCGCCCCGGACGCTTCACCATATAAACCTGCAACCCTGACGGGTTGTCTCGTACCAACATGACGGTAGCTGCCAGTCGAATATTTTCTCGCTGCAGTGGTTGCACACTAACGCTCCTTGGTTCCCCGACTAAAATTCTTGCCCAAAAGTGTTTGTTTTAATTCGCTATTGATAGCCACGAGACACCCGCTTTTGCAACGCCGCGAACAAGAACTCGGCCAAAATTGCGAGCATTGCTGCCGGTATGGCGCCACGCAGTATCATATCGGTGTCGTTCAGCGACAACCCAACAACAATCGGTTCGCCCAATCCCCCTGCACCGATAAATGCCGCTAACGTCGCGGTACCAATACTGATAACCGCCGCTGTGCGTATCCCGGCAAAGATCATCGGCAATGACAGCGGCAAGCGCAAATGCCGCAACTGTTGCCAGCGAGTCAGGCCAAGGGCCTCAGAGACACGAACAAGTGTTGGATCTACAGTGGCTAGGGCAGTCACCGCATTACGCACAATGGGCAGCAGCGAATACAGAAACAACGCGACAACCGCTGGCGTAAAGCCAATACCAAAAATCGGAATCATCAGCGCCAGCAGCGCCAGAGAGGGCACAGTTTGTAGTAGTCCACAAAAGTACACCACCGCGTCCGCCAGCCGCCTATTGGCAAAAACCGCGAGGGCAACAGCGAGCCCAATAACAATTGCGGCCACCAGGGCCAAACCGGTCAATTGCAGATGTCGGATCACATGCCCGGCCATATCCGTCCATAGCGTTGCAGTCGCCGACTGTCGGGCGAGGTCACTTACGCCCAGTGTCTCGCGATGGGTATCAATAAATTCGCTGGCCACCGGCCCGATGGCGTGTTAGACCCCGCGTACTTAGCTCTTCGATCTTAGACACTGTTTTACGAGCTCTTAGCTCGTTATCTA
>MDTA01130617.1_pt1 | contig 22080 bp, 7 predicted proteins | sample 811151 | NCBI WGS metagenome assembly MDTA01 (sample SAMN05326648, study PRJNA326480) | marine metagenome | isolation source: seawater | place: Indian Ocean: South | collected 2010
ACGCAACAAGATCACCTCTAGTGATAGACAAGCCGATCTCATACTTATCCGAGTCGATAACCCATTTCTTTGAGCTAGAGTCGTACAATAGAGTGGACTCATCAGTACGCAAACCACTAACTGAAAGAGACATACTCCCATCAGCATTGTAAGAAATAGAACCGTCTGTGAAAGAAATGCCTTCACTACGGGCTGATCTTCCTGCAAGGACTGATTGCTTGTAAGAGAGCTTCCCATGTCTTGAGAAGTTAAACACCGTATCAGAGTAAATCTTTGTACCGTAAGCAGTGCCATCAAAATCTATAATTAACTTGTCGAGCTTCACACCATTGTTTTGGTTAGAAGCACCTCGATAAAAGAACCTAAGAGTTACTCTCTCACCGAGAGAAAAGCTGTCTACCTCGGTTTCAATAACACCTGTTTGTGGTATGTCGTTAATCGTCAAAGACGGAATGAAGACTGAGTTTGTACCGTCCCAAAATGTACTATGATCTGCTTCGGAAATGTCTAGCAAATGAGTTGCAGGGGTCGAACTTGTGTAAGTAAGAATCTGAGGGATTTTAGGAAGCTGAAATGCTCCTTTTTCCATACCATCTTCTAAAGTAGTGAGGCGAATCCCATAGCTTGCCTCCTGCGCCAAAGGAACGCAGGCTATGAAAAGAACCGTTCTCTTGAGAGGGTTTGTTGAGTGGTTCGTTACTGCTGTATTCTGAGTGTATGCGCTCTTGAAATAAACAGTAGCACCCTCGTAATCAACGTCATAAAGTTCGGGTGATAATGGGTTGTCATAGTCAGCTACAAGAGTGGTGCTGTCAGACGAAACTTTAGCAGGGTAAACAACAACCTCAAAACCTAACTCTGATAGGTTTGATGGTGAGTTCCCATAAATAAGAGAGTTCCCGTCCCAAGTACAAACACTCCCTCTCTGTAAAGAAGACTGATTGATCGAAGCTCCCTCACCAATGCTTGTTAAATTGGGAGGAATAAGACCTTTAACTCTAGCTGACTCGATCTCTACATTCTGCGCTACTTTACTCGAAAGAAGCTCAGAAATAGACCTGTGTATTGTAAACTCAACTTTGAGGTCGTTTACGAAGGTCGGATTCCAAACTACATTCCCTGAGACGTGGTTCTGCTCTGAAACTCTTTTAAGTTTGATATTTCTAGGACTAGAACCAAGACCATCTATCTCTAGGATTTCAAAGTAGCCGTAGTAGGCATTTCTTTCAGTCTCTGTTAAAGGAGTTGTAGCATTAGAGTCATCTACTTTAACTATTCTGAGTAGCTTCCCAACAACAGTGCTATAAATGTTAGATGGATTTTGAAGCGTAGCGAGGTTCTGATCTCTAAGGCGATTAAGAGCGTCTATTTCCTCAGTCTCTATATGGAACTCACCTGCTACGGGAGAACTAGCAAGGGCAATAGTACCTTTCAGATTAACCGCTTCTCCATGAGCCATCGGAGCAGGAACAGGAGTATTGATTGTAGACCCGTAAGATAAAGCTACGCCTGCATAAGTTGAAGCATGGAAATCGCCTGCTTTCCAATTAGAAAGAGGTGGCTCGAAATCAAGAGAGCTTGATTTCTCAGGAGGCATAACAAAGAAAGTTGTCCCCTCAGACTTAGGTGCCTCTAAGAGACGAGAGGTCTTTTTACGGAGAAATGTAATCCCTGCTACTTTTCCTGATGGAGAAGAAAATATTTTACTTAGAGGAGTGCTATCCTCAATCGTAATGGTAGTGCTAGATAGCTGTTTAACTTTGAATACTTCTAGCTCTATTCTATCAGGGGGTAAAACTGAGGGTGAAACAAGACCTACAGGATTGTAACTTGAGTCCCATGCTTCATAAGAACTACCTACATGAGAAACGATAAGATACAGACCTCCATGATCTGCATTCAATTCCTCTAACGAAATGACTTCGGGGCTTTGAGAAGACAGGTTGGTAAGACCGTACTCTGTCTCAATAGTCTTAGTTGAGTGCTGTATCGTTAATGTATTTGTAAAAGAGTCTATGAACCAAGTCCAATCAACATGAGGGGACTTGAGAGTTGGACCTACGACTTCAAAGGAAATGGGCGCACCTAATGTTGGCGCACCTTTCTCTCCAATACGGCTTGTGTTTTCTCCGTATGGAACAAAGTCAATATCGCCAAGGCCAACTTGACCTAAACTAGTTCTAATCTTAGCTTCGCTTGAAGTAGCTGTAGCGTCTTCTACGAGATACTCACTAGCCCAAGACCCGTTTAATTTTGTTAAGCCCGTCTTTACCTCATCTGCTCTTACAACCCTATCTCGCTGAAAAGGTTCAGAAGTAGAGTTATTAGTGGCTTGAATTCCTTGCTCAGATTTCTTTAGACGATCAAGATCAGTAGTAGAAGCCATATTCTATTTCCCTCTTTTAATATTTTACATGAGCCATGTGTAATAGAGCCACCTATTAAAGAACAACCACTTCATCACTATCGAAGTTTTGCCCGTTAGACATTCTTAGTATCTCTATACCAATCAGACCTCTTCGATCTCTCAAAGGTCTGTTGGTGGGGGTATTGTCAGTGCCAAATAAGTCAAGGCCGAAAGACGTTCCTGTTGTGCTTTGGGTGTGATAACCGTAGTTAAATAAAGCCTTAACAAGCACAGGAGTTTCGTTGTCAGAGTTAACAAAGAAAGAAGCGTTGGGACCTACCTCTAGCTCTAGGTCTAAGTAGTGAACTGCTTCCTCTACCAAGACCCCCTCTTGACTAGAAATGAGACACCCTGCGCCATCATATTCTAGGCTCTGTTTGCTAGGTCCATCTCCATTGCTTCTGCCTACATCAAGCCATGTCGTAAGACCTGGCACTTTGACGTACACAGTTATGGGTCGGAAGGCATTTTGAAAGTCTATGTTATTAAACTCAAGACCCACGAGTCTTAGTTTAAATCTACTTGTCCCTGCCATATTTTCTGAAGTCCCACTGCGTGAGAAATCGACATCAAAAGTACGAACAAAAGAGAAAGCTCTTTCTTTCCAACCTGATGTGTTGAGTGAGTTGTCAGGTTGAGCGTAATACTTATCTGCAAGACCTGCCGTATAAGTTGTAGAACTGTACTGAGTCAAAGAGTTTTGCCAACTAGACTGATAAGTCTCATTAGGGATAAACCCACTCGCTGTATAATCTATTGCAGGGGCTGTCAATACGCCACGTCTAGGTTGACCGTATTTCCCACCACTCAAAACATTGTTAGCGAGCTGTGGCATACCTCTCACTTGAGCATATCCCTCTACGTTAAAATCACCTGATTGAATACCCCTCTGCCAATGTAAACCATTTCTTAAGAATCCTGCTTTGCCATGCTTCGAGTCTCCCTCTGTAGTAGAGACAGGGCTGTCGTCTCTCACTGATAATTCAATGGGGAGGAAGCCTTCAGGTAAGCCTGCGCCCTTAAGATTGTTGTTGACCGCAGAATCTACTACTTCAAGAAATCTATGATCTAAACGGTAGGACTCATCTAAGAATCTCTCTTGTGTATCTTTTCTAGCAGTAAATAACCCACTGAAAGGCTTACGGTAAAGTTCCTCACCACCTTGGTTTGGGTTATACGCATTTGTGTACTTGAGAAACCCTAAATACACTGTGTTAAACGACAAACCTTGTACTGCGATAATCCCTGTTGCTGTCTCCAAGAAGTTCCCATATTGAGGGTAATTAAGACCTGTACCGCTTTTTTCTACCTCAAGCATATCAAATTCGTTCACGTTGAACGCAACAGGTTGGAAAGCAGGGTATCTCAGACTTGAGGTATGAAAAGACCTCTCATCTACTGTACTTACATAGACTTGATTGACCCCGTAATTAGTACCTCCACCTAATCTATCCCATACAGTTACAAAGGTATTCGTTGTGCCTTGGTCTGTTCTCTTGGCTGAGATCGCATTATTCTCAATCCCACCACCTGTTAAAGCCACGTCTTCATCTGTGATAAAGATCACATGGAAATTAGTCATGCCTGTGTAGTTTGGACCGTACTCGACAAAGTAGTCTTCGCCTATCACCATTTCTAAAGTCGCTTCGGGGCTACCTGCTGTTGCTGAGTGGGAACTCGCACTGCTCGCACCATACTTCGGATAGTTCGTATTAAGCCCTGTGTTAATTGAAGAAACTTCAGAAATGTCAGAGGTAAGGTTCTCTAAGGTCTGATAGATTCTGAAGCCCTCATTGTCATACCTAAAGATTGAGAAGAACCGACCTGAGCTATTCGCAGAAGCAGGGTACTCGAAATAGATACGGACAGTCTTAGTCGGAGTTATTTCAATCAACGAGTGAAGCCTCGCAGAGTGATATAAAACCTTTTGAGTTGTGATACTCTGAAATGCTTCAAGGTTAGGTAAAGAAATCGAGGAAGTCGCAATACCATCGTAGTGGTAGCTAGGGTCTTTAGTAGAAATACCTACAAGAACTCCCTCAGAAATGACACAAAGACCTGTGTCTCCTTCAGGGTATATTTCTGCCTGAAGATCATAAACATCGTGAGAGATACCGCTCGAAATAGTAGAAAAGTCATCTTGGTAGTTTGATAAGAACGCTTGAGTTATGGTTCGACCTGTTTGGAGTGTAGGTGTTGCTGTACCTAAGTCCGTATAAACGGAAAGATTAGCTTCTCCTGTAAGTGAAGATAAGTTTAAGTGGAAGATACCAAAAGGGTCGTTAAACTTTCGATTTACATTGGTATCTTCCGTCTCGATCATATAATGAGGGTTAGCAAAACTAGCTAAAGAGTAATTATTGAAGCCTACAAAAACTTGTAGGTTATTTCTCTTGATTGGGTGATTTTGAACATTTTGAAACTTGTAAGGTATGCTCGCTTTTGGAAGCACATACTTAACTCCTGAAATAACCGTAAAGTACCCATGTTCTCTATTAAAGAGCGTTTCACTAAGAGGTTCGCTGATTGGGTGGTGGTGGTAGACATTTAAGTTGTAGTTGAAGTTAGTGTCTCTCCAATTAGTTATTGCTCTCTCATACACGTTAATTTGAGGTCTTACTAAAGGATTGGAAATAGAGTCAGTTGCAGGCTCTATTTGTGGAACTCCCTTATCCGAGAACCCATCATTATCTACAGCTAAATTGTCAATGTCCTCAGCCTTTAATGCATTTAAGAAGTTGACGCTCCAAAGGTCGTCTTCCGAAGGCTGAATACCATCTCTAACAAGGTTCTCAAAAGCGTCTTCTGTTTTGAAATGAACCAAAGCATAAGAGCCTTTCTTTGAAGTAGTTTCTAAGACAGGGTTTACCTTCAACTCTGAGTAATCCACAACGTGCCTAAAGCGAGCTACTTGGAACGTGTAAATGTCCTCACCAAAAGTCACATAGTTGCCTGCTGTATCAAAGAAACCCGATGTACTCGCAGGTTGTGAAATAGAAAAGAAACGCTCTCTCTCATTAGTAGGAGTCTTAATTCCACTAGGCTCGTAAGAAGCCAACATGGGCATACGATATGAAAGGAAATTTCTATTTGTTTCAACCCAAGACGCTCCATTATGAATATAAGCTCCTCCAAGTACAGGAAGATTATTAATATCTGTTTGGGTTGAAACTCCTTGTCCGAAGAAACAGGCTTCAGGTTCTCTCAGAATACGAACACTACCAAGTGAGTTTGACTTGTTTGCTTGAAGACTCGGAATAGCAGTGCCACCACCATTCAAGTCTGCTCTCTTATTGCCTGTTTGCATTTCATACAGATCGTACTGACCTGTCATCTTACTAGGGAATGCAAACTGATCAGTACCCACAACAAAAATAGGATTATCAGTTGGTTCTAAACCCACGCTCAGATTGACAGCAGCTACGACTCTACTCTCTATGTCAGCTACGCTAGAAGCAGGGGTATAAGATAGGTTTGTCGAGTTGCTATTTTCCCATCTTAAAAGAGCAAGCGTACCTCTGTCAGCAGGAAATAAAAGACCCGATACTGTGAAGCCCTCATTAGCACTCGCTAACTCAGGCAATGCTGAAAAACCATCAGCGTCTGAGTCTTGTCTAGGTATTACACGAGCGTGTTGGTGAGCCTGAACTGCGGGTTTTTGAATACTACAAAGAAATGAAGCAGGCTCTCCACCACCTAAAAGACTAGCTTCGGCTATGTTGAATAAGGTGTCAGTCTTAGTCTCATTTGCAGGAACGGTGTCGAACAGATTATAGCCGAAAGTGTCGTTGGCAGGCACTTTGAAATGGCTCGCTGTATCTGCAATCGTAACCCCCTCAAAAGTGATACTTGATTTCCTAGTCCAAATAGGAGTGTCAGCTTGAAGAAGATTACCCCAATCAGGTGCGCCTGAGTGAGTAGAAGTTAGGCTACCAAAAGAGTAAGTCTTACTAAGCTCACCTAATCGTGGAGGCTTGTTTTTAACTTGAGAAGCTAGGTCATCGAAATGACTTTGAGCGTCATCTCCAAGGTATGTCTCAAAAGGGTTCTCAGCAGAAATCTGTGAAGCGTCATAAGCGTCTTGTTCAATCAAGACCTGAGTCCTAAGATTAGCTTTGGCGTTGTCTTGGCAACTACTAGTTCCCTCACCAACATTAACGATAACAGGAGGTGTACTCTTTGGCATTTCTATACTCCACTTAGAATTAAGTCTTTAGGCTTGTAGAAGCACACTACAGTTCTCTGCTCAGTGCTTGAAAATCTGACCATATTTGATCGAGAGCTAATCCCCTCTTCTTCGGGCTTCGTGGAAAGACCACATAAGACCCCTAAAACAATCTCGCCTTTTCGGAAATGTGGGTACGCATTTTCATCTTCAATACGAGCTATGAAAGGCAAAGCATTCTTGTGTAAAACACTCTCATCAAGTCGCTGTGAATAAGCATTAGGCTGATAGTAAAAAGGTGATTGAGGTCGGTTGTCATACACCCCTTTATAAACCGCTCGCCTCTCCCCATCTGTGTCGGGAGAGTCAAATACAATCATACCTGTTGAGTCCATTGGCAAAACTGTAGGAAGCGCAATCAAACCTGAGTTGATAGAAATGTCTTCAAGAGTTATCTGTGTAGAACCCTGTAAGTCAGCTTCACTCGTATACCCTGCAATGCTTGGGTGTACTCCTAACTGAACTGAGGGAGAACCGTAAGGATAAGATTCTTCAGAGGTCGAGCTTCCTGCTTGTATAGACCACATCTTCTCTGAGACTTTAATAGGCTTTACAGAAATCCGAATAGGTAAGCTCGCAGGGTTATTTCTAGCACCGAAAGTTTGGTTAGCTCTCGCTTGATAATAAACTGCGACTTGATAACCATTCACACCGCTAGTTGGTATTGGTGCTCTCGCATAACTCTGAACTTGAAGTAGCCTCTGCCCTGCAAATGGAGCTGTGAATGTTAGTTGGCTATTACTACTCCCTAAACTACTAGAGGCTAAGTTGACAACTACATTCGCATTTCCGTTTGTAGTATCAAGAATAACAGGGTCGTAGTTCGTGCTGTCATCTGCATGGACTTTCCAAGGCAACTTTATAGTGGTGTCGCTACTACTAACAAGAGTGTCAGTTATAGAGGTAGTTATTCTCTCTAAACTTACCTCTCTCACACCCTCACGGAAATATATGAGAGGTGATTGAGCGACTGAATCTGAAGCTCTCTGATTGCTGTCATATTCAATCACAGAGCCTGTCGGATAGGAACCACTTGTTGGAGTTGCTTGGTTAGAAATAGGAGTGGCACTTAAGCCCTCTCCCGCAGGGTATTCAACTAAGAGTGTTACAAAAATCCTACGAGGAGAACCAACATCACCATTAGTTGCGTCTCCCACCATTTGATAGTCAACTACATTGTTCTGACCACCGTCTACAGCAGTGCTGTTATAGTCAAGAGTTAGAGATATAGTGCTTGTCCCTAAACCCTCAACAAAAGAGAAATGGGCTTCTTGAGAAACAGAAGCGGTGTAGTTCCCTTCATCATGCCAACACTCTAAAACATCTGTGATCTGAGTACCTGTAGGAAATAAGTCATCGAGGTGCAAGTTCTTCCCTATGCCCAAAGTATCGTCCCAAACCTTAAAAGATCCTGAGCCATCAAGAGAAGAAATGTCTATTTCTATTTCGTCTCCCTGATACCATTTTGTACCAGCAGCTTTTGAGACTGAGATTGCCCCCTGATGGTTATTCGTTCCATCAGGATATATTTCTAAGACTAGTCGTGCCACTGTAGGGACATCAGAGAACCTAGAGCAGACATGATCGAAGTTGCGAATGAAGTTCCCTCGGTTAGTAGTTCCCCCCTTACCTGCTGGTACAAGTGTCGCTGACCTGCCTATTTCGTCGCAGACCATAGGCGATACACTCAGTGAACCACTACCACTCGCTATAGTCCTAAAGTCTGAGCTGTCCATGAACCAAGTTTTTAGTTGGTTGTCGAGCAGGAAGCCAAACTGCCTATCTAACTCTGCGCTGTAATCTACACCTCTAGGAAATACTCTTTTCCTAATGTCGAGTATGTCCGAAGCAACTATAACATCTGAGAATAACCCATCGGGTCGGTCTGACTCACCCACTCCAATTGTTATCGTGGCATTAGTGTCGAGGTTTGCATTTGTTAAAGAAGCGTGATTGTGTAGTAGAGCGTTGTTCGCTTGGAGTTCAGGGTCAAACTGACCCTCATTTCTTCTAAAAACAAAGCAAACAGGAATAGCGTACACATAGCCATCAACAGTGTTGAAAGCAGTAGCGGAACTCTGAGTGCCATCACCTGCAATGTATAGCCCTGCGTCTAAAGGGTGGTAGTTTTTTAAAGTGTTGACAACATACTCATTGCCGTTTGCAGGAGAGAAATACTGACTCGCAACGGGAGCGGATTGACCTCCCTGTGCGAAAATATTCTGATTACTAAAACCATCGGGTTGGGTTTTAGGGTCAGAGCCTGTACCTCCATTGGAGTAGTGGAAGTCAGCCGAGTACACTCTGAAGCGGTACTGCATTTGAACTCTACGAGTCGTTTCTCCTATAACTCCGTCTCTAATATCGTCTGTGTGATCTAAACTAGAGTCGGACTGTGTATTTCCTGCAAAGTAAATCTTATTGGGTGCAGGAATACCTTCACCATTCGTCCCACCCACAGGATTGGTTGTAGAGGCTCCTGCACTTGTCGTACTTAAAACAATCTGATTTCCGTTCGCCCCTCCATCAAAAGTAAGGTGAGCAAACTCAGTTCCTCTTGTCTCTGCTGAGACGTTCACTCCGAGAGTAGAAATGAGGTTTATTTCATCACTCAGATTACGAGCCGTCTCATAAGCAGTAGCACCTATATCGAAGTCAGTGCCTGCAACAAGGTTGATTGTCGCTCCTCCGATGGCTGTACCATCTAAGGTAAATATTTGCCCTGCTATGATTGCGGTGTTATCGAGTATTCTGAAGTTGCCTCTAGCTTCAGAAGCAGGTGTAACTAAAGCCTGCCAAACCTCAAGAAATACGAAATCAGTTCTCTTGATGTCAGGGGCGACACCTAAAGGAGATGAAGGCGCAGGTAACTGAATCTTATTCAGCCCGTTTGCAGTGCTCCCTCCTACATATATTTCGTACCCTGCTACGTTCACTGTAAATGGGTTTATCCATATTGTGTTTGCTTGGAAATTGGGGTCGGAAATATCGTAGTAGACAAAGTTCTCACCACCCTCACTTACAGGTGATTCTGAGATAATACCACTAGGTAAAGGTTTACTACTTCTTTGTTGAGAAATGTTTTGGACGAGGTTCAGCTCTCTATCGAGAACAGGCTTGCCTGTCTGATAGACAACACTTACCCAAGATTTATTTGTTGGGTCTAAGTTGCCTGATGTTGTGGAAATAAATTGCTTTGCCATTCTTTATTCCTCGCTTTCTTAAAAGGTAAGTCTCCAAGTAAGAGCGAGAACAGCCCCCGATGGTTTATTGATCACAGGAAATGTGAGGTAGTTAACAAGTACGTCAAAAGTAGTTAAGTTGAGCGCAGTGTTTCTAGCAGGGAAAACATCAGTGTTCAGACTTGTACTTGGAACTTGAGTCGTATCTCTCGCAGAAACGAGTCCCATTTCAACCAAACCACCCACGGCTTCGGACTCGTTAAAAACAGTTGTAAGATCGACAACATTAGTAGGTACAGAACTCTCTGTTCCGTCTGCATTTCGGTATACGACAGAGCTGAAAGTTTTTCTCGTCAGCTCAACTCTGAGAGTTCTTTGACGGTTGTCTGCAAGATCAGGAGAGTTTTGATCTCCCGAATACCCTGTACCAACAGCTAACATATTCACAGGGTTCGCTCCTGCTTGCCCACTGAATAGCATAGCCGCTAGAATACCACCGTCTAAGGTGTATATGTTTTTCTTATCTAAAACTACCTGCTCAGTGCCGTCAGGAAATGTCATTCTTCCCATTACATCACCTCGCACTTTGTAGGTGTTATCTTGGAATGAAAAACCAAGTCCAAAACCTGTCGTAGCAGGAGCGTTAATCTTATCTTTTACGTTACTCATTATATCCTCCTATTAGGGGCTTACCTACTTTCATCATACCCATGTGAGTTATAAAGCAATAACTCAGATAAACTCAAAGACCACAAAGTCTTTGATTACATTTCTTGATTGAACAAGTTGTGTTTCTCCACCAACCAAACTGCTTGAAGAATTTAAAATTAAACTAGGGGCATACACCCGATCTCTATCCTGCGCTACAGAGTTCGTATTCTGATAACTAGCTCCCGATAATGAAAGTCGAGTTAAGTCGTCATCGTAGAATACTTGCTCACCTGCTTGCCCCTCACTCTGAACAGAAACATTTTGGTTTGTCTTTCGGTCTTGATCTGACTCTCCTGATCTGAGAATCCTACCTTGAGGGTTAGACATTATTTCTTCAACAGATGGTTCTGCACTCCCAAGCTCAAACAAGTCAAAAGGAACTTGCCCCTCACTCAGAATCAAGTTCCCCGATGACCAATCCTGACCTGACTTCAAAGGGGTGAGAGAAATAGCCTCTAACTCTATAGTCGTACCGTCCTCTATACCTGATGTGAAAAGAACACCTTTTTCAACAGTGAAATCTATTTCTGTTTTAGTGTCTGAAATAACAGTCTTAACAGATAAGATGTCTCTAGGGAAAAACCCGAACTGATAAAGAGGTACTTGATTATTGTTGACTGTAGCTCTTCCCACAGCGAAAGACGAAACACGATCTGACGGAATACTCTGAACTTGATCAGATCGGTTCAAGTAGAATAAACTAGGGTTTGAAGACTCCCCTGCCACCCTCAAAGAAGCGTCTAAAGGCTTACCTAATATTAGGTTTTTATTTCCTAGCCCATGAGTTCTTTTCACACCTGTTTGAAGAGAGAAATAGCTATTGTTCAATGGGGTTACAATCTGAGTTGAAAACAACCCAACACTCGGTTTATCCCCATAAAATGAACCTCTCTGAACACCTGCGTAGCTCTCTACTTTACTATCAAGAATTGTTCTTGCGCCCAAAGTACCTGTCTCTTGGCGCACTCTTCTCGGTGCGTTTAAAACAAAGGTCTGACTGTTCAAGTCCGTAAAGCTAAATACGTCTCCCTCTCCATAAGGAACAAGGAAATTTATTTCTGTACCATTAGCAATAAGACTACCAAGCAAAACCTCATTCGTTAAAGGGTTGTAAGAGGTGATTGTATGACCCTCTACGCTCTGAATGTCGTTCTTAGTCGTAGGGAAGCCCATAAAAGACTTCCTTATCGGAGCTTTGATTTTTGCTGTAGTTACCACATCAGCAGGGTCATTCTGAACAATGTGGCTAATCAACCTATTTCTCTTTCGAGATGAAACCCAAGTGTAGTCTAAAAAGAGAACCTCAACTAAACCACTCGTACTCCCTACATTATCGAGCGTCATTTCTAAGGCTCTCAAATAGAACACATTTCTAGCTCTAACCTCTACAAAGAAAGCGGAACCCTCTAAGAGTATTAACTCACCCTCACCCACAAACGGTAGGTTTACATTTCCTCCATCTGCTGTAAAGTAACCGAGCGCATTTACAGTGCCTGTTCCTGTTTCTCCCAAACGAGGTAAAGACCAATTATAACTTCCTGTTTCGGGTCTGACTTCTGCTAAGTCTTGAACACGCCTGTACTGCTGAAAGTTGTATACAATATCTCCATTTCCATTGGTAGACTCAACACGAGTAAGAAGCCTATCTGCTTTGTTAACCAAAGAGCGATAAACACGAACATATTTAGCTGAGGCATATCCGTGAATAAGACTCTCGTAATTACCAGCCCTTGCTTTCCTCATGTTTTCTTGAAGACTATACCCTAAAGAGAAATGAAGATCAGTCCCAAAACTCTCTGTAAACCCACCCAACCCATCAGGACTGTATACTCCTGTTAAAGTCGTAGGAGCTGATATATTTTCTCCGATAATTGAGCTTACTTCTCCCACTTTAATATGCGCAGGTTTAGTAGTGTTAAGGAGCTTACGGAGATTGTTTTGTAGGTTTACAATCTGAGGAGGAAGCCCAAACTCTACTGTATGAATATGTCCGTTAGCTTCTTGAACGACACCATTGATTATCTCATGTTGATGTAGCTCATCTCCCCACCTGTAACCTATCGGTTGTAAGGTAGAACCGACTCCTGTTTTGGGAGCTAAGACTAAATGCCTATGAGAGTCGGAATGTCCTGCGCTCGTATATCCAAGTAAAGCAGTAGACACAGAAATGAGATGGTTGCTGACCTGTGTTAACTCTACCTCAGAACCTCCTGCTGACTTAGTGAGTAAATCAGAAATGACTATCTCTTCAGAACCCTGTACGAGTGCCTTAGTTGTATCGAGTATAATCTGTTTTAAAGTGTAGTCATCTAAAGCGACAGGTGTCTCTTCTTCTTCAAAGATGAGAGACGTGATCTTGGTGGTGAGAAACTCGGCTCTTAAGTCTGAAATAGAGGAGTCATCTTTTAAGTCAGTGATGTCGAGGATTACTTTTGCAAATATTTCAGCCACACCGTCATAGATTATTCTATGGTTAGGTCCAAACTGTTCCGTGTTGTAGTTTGAAGCAGTGCCACTAGCAAGCGTCTCTGAAATAGAGTTCGAGATACTACGGACAAGAAGTCGGTTCAGAGTTGATCTTGTTCCAACTACATCTCTCGACTCTCTAAGATCATAAGGTAAACTCATTGTATCTCCTCAAAGGTGAAGCTCAAATCGCCCACAGAGAACGCTGAGAAATTATTTAATCTCGCCTCAGAAATGACTTCATCTTTGTCTTCGACTACATAGTCTACCTCAAAAGTATAAGCAGATGGGTCGTCTCCGATTTCAAGACCAACTACAATCTTACTACTACTGTCATCTACTCCTGCTAAGCCTGCATTTCCTATAAACGAAGCCGTATCTGACAGCCAATTTGAGGACACAACTCTTTGAACATCATCAAGCAACGTCAAAGATGTTTCCACCCCCGTAGACTTATCTCTCTTAAAAATACGAGCACCCTCTCCACCCTTATCTTGAGGTGTGTTTAGAAGCCTAGTATCGACCACCCAAACCTTTACCCTAGAGTTGGAAAGGGAGGTTAACTCCCTGTACCCTCCAAGAGAGATTAAGACTTCTTCTCGGACAATGAAAGCACCCTCTTCAAAAGACATTCTTGTGAGAGGTAAGCTCACATGACTAACACCGTCAGTTGCATTTATTTCTCTAATCACTTCGGAGGGTCTGATTGCGCCCCCAACAGACTCAGACAGTATGAAACTTGTGAGCTTATATCTTAGTAAGCTGTTTACCTCAGCAGAGGAATAACCTGCCTCAAGAATAACTGTGGCTGTTATGCTCAAAGGCACTTCTCTGATTTCCTTGACGACAACATCAGCACCCAAGTTTTTCTGCTCGTCTAAAATCGTCTGAGCTGTCTGAACTACAAGGTTTGTATTGTATGTAACTACGATGTTCTCTAGGTACTCATAAGAAATGAGTATTACCTCCCCATCAGAAATGTTACTTGCGCTTGTACGCTTAATAGAAATCTGACCTACTCCATCATCATCTATGGAGTAATCGGGGTTTGAAGTATAGGGGTTAGAGAATATCTTTCCTGTTAGACTCTTAACGACTAAAGAAAGAGGGTCTGCTCCAAGTTTATCAAGTCTCTCCTCATAAAAGCCCACGATTGTGTGGCTTTCTTCGGACACTGTTTTGATCTTATTCTTGTCTTGGTTAGAGAGTGTGATGGACACGAAATCTTTAGACGAACCTCCAAGCAAAAGAGGGTCGTTATTCGTGTTCACTTTGTAATTTTCTACACTACTCCCATCTTCCCAAACGACACTCGAAACACTGCGCACAGGTTGCCTTGAAAGGAACATTTCTGAGGTAGAGTCGCTCCTCCAATCACCTAACAAAACTTCTGTGATTGTGTAGCTTGGTTGGACAATGGAAATGTCGAGCGCAATTGTCCGATAATCTTCAACCGTATAGCCCGTGAGGTCGAAGTATTCTCCGTTCGATTTTCTTAATCCGTATTGTATGCGTAAAGTGGTGTCGGGGTTATAAAACGATCTGTTAATCATTTCATAGATGGGCGTATCTACTGTCGCTTCTAATGACCTAAAACGATAAGCCCCCAAGCCACCTACAGGCACAAATCGAGAGCCGAAAGACGACTGAAATGAGGGCGCAAAGATGTCTGTTACTTGACTCAGACTTTCGCCTTTAACCCATACATCAACAGCACCTCCAAGTCCTTGATCTCTCTTCATGTAAATACTTGAAGCGTCTACAATAAAAGAGTCTTGAACTCCTGCCACAGCCCTACTTAAACGCTCATAACCACCTCTAGTGCCTCCATCTATAGAGTTCAAAGCACCTAAAGCTCTAGTAGTCAATTCTAAGTTTGTTTCTCGATCTAAACCACCGAATGTTGGAGAGGGGTTAGTTACGGATAGACCTAAAGGTGCGCCTTGATTGATCTGACCCGATGTGAGATTTCCGATCAGACCACCATCTACTGCCACAACAGGTGCTGTTACAGAATAACTCTTAGTTACAGGATTGTAGAACTGTGAAGCTGTCTCTAAAGGTATGCTGACACTTGTTGTCGTCTGAAATAAAACTGCCCCGCTTTCAACAACAGTGCCTGAAGGGATATTAAAACTGAATGTCGGAGGAGTCTTTGTTGAAAAGACAACCTCACCTCTCGCTTGACTTGACTCTCTACGAGACACCCCAAAGTTTGAAGCGAGCTTTTCAAAACTAGCGTCAATCAAATCCTGTACTTGAGAAGCGTCTTGGAGAAATAGAGCTGACTGTAGTGCTGTCTTATACTGAGAGTTCTCTACTGTCAAAGACCTACCCTCATTTAAAGGGTCATCTATCTGAAGCAACCCTAAGAAGCTAGAGCTACGATAGGAGTAATCTAGCAAAAACCTAGACCTCTCCATTTCTGAAACGATAGGGTCTATGATTATATCTCGGATAACACTCCCTGCCTGCACAGAAATATCAGGCTGAGCAAGGTAGATTGATCTGATCATTTCCCTTGTCAGATCGTCTCTCGAAACTACAGGGATAGAAGTATTTGAAGCCTGAATCTGAACAGGCTTGCCCGATACTTCTGTTGAATACGCAGACTCAACCTCTACTCCATCTACAATCTTTGTTGCAGTTATGATGTAAAACAAAGGACTTGAAGCAGGTAAGCTCGCAAAATTCCCGTTTAAGATTGTGGGTGGAAACGTGTCTTCTGTCCCATCTCTAAAGTGCTTAAAAGAGATTTCTGTGCGCAAATAAACTTGGCTTATAACCGAGGAAACCCTCATGCGACTCACAGACTCAGGAACTTCTATTTCACCTACTGTCGTGTTCGACACATCTACGGTGTTTACCTTTTGAGTCAGATTTACTTCTGCAATCAACGGGTCTACATTTTCAGCAGGTATATCATTGACTACCGTACCTACGTTTTCAACAACCTCTGATCGACTCCCATATTTCGCAGGAGCTATAGGCTCAAGATTTATCTGACTATAACCCTCAGCTCCCCCTCCCGAAATGGTAGTTGCATATAGAGTATAGAAAACTACATCAGGGTCTACATGAGGAAATACTATGTTTACTGCGTTTGCTTCTCTGCGAACAGAAATACCCAAAGGAGGTTCAGGTACGTTTAAGACTTCGTTTGAGAGGACTACGTTTGCCGTAACTGATGAGGGTGTGTTGCAGTGGTCGTTAAATATTAAACCAAAAGTATTTACCCCATCTGAAAGCTCAATCCCATCGGGAAATACGTTAGGGTTCGGAAATACAAAAGTAAGGTCATTGTTAATCAGAACATCACTATCTACTGAGCTAAAGCTCTCACCCTCATAATTAACAATAATAGACCCTGCTGAGGAAATATACCCCCTCAGAAATATATCGCTACTTGAAGTTGAATAGGTGGCTGTCCCTGAAACACTTACACCATCGGGTTTTGTTATAAAAATCATGCTAAGTCTCCATCAAGAGGTATTGAACCTGGCACCGCAAAAACAAGGTTTATTCTTACAGGCTGTGAGGAATAACTCACCACCGTAACTGTAACTAGGTATGAAGTCTCATCATCTCCCACAGTTGAAACCTCTACATTTCTAACCTGTCTTACTCTTTCTTCTTGGCTCATGGTCTGTATTCTACTTTGTTGATTCTGAACATTAATCAAGTCATCTAAAGCTCTCCTTACTGACTCTCTTAATGATGATACTACCCCTTGACTCACTTTTTGTCCGATTAAACCCATAGCAGTAGACCCATAATCTTGATGAAATGGGTTTGACCCAAGTCTTGTTAACAGAGTCTTTGCAACTCTCTGATAAAGCAAGTCATACCCCTCAATCATTTCTATCCCACCCTTGTTATCAAATCTAAAGTCATTCTCGACTCCCGTACCTGAACACCTCCTACAGAAAGGCTTTTCACATAGGTAAGAAAGATCAAGCAAAGAAGAAGAATGAAATGGTTTAGTCAAGAGGATTTTATACCCCGTAAAACCAACTCTCTTGCTGAGCCTCCAAGGTGGAAATACCATCTTCTTAGAAGCTCTGTAAGATGTGCCTCTAAAACCAAAAGTCTTGAGCGCAGAACCCTTTAACTTAAAGTTATCGAGTTGCTTATCATCTGTGATTGCAATCCCTTTATTAGACTCTAAAGCCCTCAAAGGAAATGGAAGTTTAGTGTTAAGAAAACTTACCAAGTCCTTCTGCTTATAGATTTTAGCAGGTATCTCTATTTCCTTGTCAGCAATTTCTGCCCACCCTACAATCAGCTTGTTAGCTCCCGTTTTTATTCTATAGGGAGAAACACTAGGAAATACAGCCTTAGCTTCAGAGTACAATCCCTCTGAAGGTACCGAAACACCATCCATTCTAAGCTCTAATAACCCATCACTAGAAATAGGTGCTACAGGGATAATCTCACGACCCCCTATTACTTCTACTTGTTCATATCGTATATGGTGTGGGCAAAGGTGAGCTATACGAGCGTCTATACTCATTTCTCCCTCTCTTTCTAAATTTTATCTCACGAAAGAGAGAGAGAATAAAGTCTCTATTACTTATTAAGAGTCCTGATCTAAATCAACCAACTCAGCGAAGTCTTCTAAGCACTGAGGTTCAATGCCGAGAGATAAAGCAAGATCATCGTCTGCTTTATTTACAAAAAGACCACCTAAAAGCATACAACCATGAATGAAACTCTTAGTACATTGAATAAGGTCTTCTCTCGGCTTATTTGACTTACCCGATTGGGGGAGATTTAGGTCTTCTATCCTTAAAAAGCCTGAGTTAGCAGGTGTGTTTATTCCCACAGCCCCTTGAAGTCTCTCACTAGGTACAAAGTCTCCAATGTTTAAGACTTCTTTTCTAAGGTAGTCTCTGAGTTCTTGTAAAGCATTTCTGACGTTAGGCTGAACTCCTGTAAGCTCTCCCTCATCATCTTCAGGGTTTCTAATCTCTGTGATCTTAGAAGCGAATTCTTCGCCAATCCCAAGAGCTTCGTAAATCTGAAAGTGTTCCTCATCTGCAAGGACTTCATTGTCTTCATTGGGAAGATCAAATGCATTTGTATATATGTACTCCATCGCTTCTTTAGAGAGCGCAATTTGATTAGTTAAAAGAAATCCTTCTACATAATCAGAAATGGAAGAAGCAGAAGCGTCTCCGAAGATGTTATCAATACTTGGGCTATACACAGTACCCGATCTTCGGTCAAAGAACCTACGAGTTTGACCGAAAGCTGACATGAACCCTTTAAATCGAGTCTGCAAAGATTTGGGGTGTTCTCTAAGAGTCGGGAAGCAGTCGCTAAGTGCCTCTCCAAAAGCAAAGTCTATCACAGCGTCAAGATCAGCCGATACTAAGGCTCTGCCAACTTTAGTTCTAACATCAGAACTCGCTAAGAGCGAAGCCATCGTAATGTCTGACAGAACTCTAGTGTTTTTGTTGCTGTTCTTCCCGTCAATAGAGGGGAGACTCGCCATATTCTTGTTCATTTTATGAACATTTCTCCTGAGCCGATCTTCGGCCTGTTGGGTCTTTGTTCTTTTAATGGTAACGTCAAGATCAGTTTCTCTTATGATCTCGTCTACTCTCACAGAATATGGGGCTTTGTAATTCTCATTTCTTTGTTCACGAGCTGAGGTAGCCGCTTGAGAACTTGATCTCTTTCTACCCGAAGATAGACGACCCATTTTCTTTTGGATTTCGTGAGTCCCTGCGCCTATTTCTGCGAGGGTTTTTTTGTCTTCCTCTGTTAATTTTTTCTTTCTCTTCAATCTTCCTTCTAGCTTCTGTAATTCTTTAGAAGCCTCATCAATTTTCTTGTCAGTTTCAATTCTTGAACGAACTCTAGCTCTCTCAGCATAGTCAGTTAAAACGTCAGCGGCGATTGCGTCTCGGAGTTTGGTAAACGCTTTCAGCACCTTATTCTGAATCTTTTGATCCAAAGACTTTATAGACTTTGAAAGTCGAGCGTCAGAAACCAAGAAGTCTCCCTCTCTTAAAAGTCTCTCTATTTCTGTTTGAATGCGGTTGTCTACATGACCATCGCTTGCTCTTCTCCAAGCAGACTGCGCTGTGTTGATTGTACTAGAGATTTGAGCTTCAGATAAAACAGGACCTTGTTTGTTCACTCCCATCACAGATTCTATGATGTTTGTGGTGTCCATCTTCATCTTTTTACCGAGCTTCCTAGCTCGTCTCGCTCGTTTTGCAGAAGGGAAAGTATCTGAACCTCGCCTTGAGCTAGGCTTCAGTTCATTAATCATAGCGTCTCTTACAATCTTAGCTTGAAGACTTCTAAAAGCACTCGCAAATTGACCGTCTTCGTCTGACTCTACAATCGCACCAACAGCGTCTTTGTAGTTCTGAGGGAAATCTGCACTGTATTCGTTGTATTGAGTAAGAATATCTGTAAACACTTGGTTTACTTTATCTTCAAAGTCTGAGGGCAGGTTATCGTAGTCTGTTGCCTTATGTAGCTCAGTTGCTTTGCCAACAGCTTCAAGAAATCCAAGCTCAAACTTGTCCATATCAGTGGAACTGAGGAAGCTAGGAGGTTCGGGCATAGACCCTATATCAAGCGTCAACTCAATAGATCGTAAGAAGTGTTTCACGTTATCAAGATTATCCGTGAACTTATCAACAATGAAACCTTTCCCTCTCTTCTTATAAGGGAAAGTAATAGCACCTGAAAGAGTTTGAGAGGCTTTTTGGATATAGATTCTATAGTCGTCAAGTTCTTTCATTTTGTCTTTATACTGATCGTCTTGGAGTAATGCTCTTCTTAATTGTGAGAACCTACTCATATCAGTATTCGTAATATTACCTGCAAACTGAGAAGCACCACCTTGACCCTCTGTTGCAGAAGCTATGTAATCTGTAGAGCTGAGTGAGGCTAATGGGTGATCAGAAATAGTTTTCCTACCAAGAGACTCGTTCAAGTCATCTTTAATCACCTTCGTGTCCCCAAGAGTTAGACCACTATCGCCACCGACAACAACTTTCGATAAGTCGATACTTTCGAGTTCAGTGATAGCTTCTTGATTCTTTTTTCTACCATCTTTTGTAAGCTCTGCGATCATTCTTTTAAGTGCTAACTCAGTATGTCTCTCAACAACCTCAAAGAAGCGCACATATTCTTTGACCGTCTCGTAGATTCCGATACCTGCCTTATCAGAAATATGAGTAGACATTGAGTCTAAGAGTCGTTGTGCTTTAATCATGTCTCTTTGAACAAGTTCATAGTCGAAGAATGTGCTACCGCTTGAATTGATAAGAGTGTAATCTCCTGTGTCTTCACTAATTACGATCTTATTTCCTTTGTCTTTAAAGGCTGTGAAAATATCATCGAGGTTTCGTAAGTTGAGCTTTTTCTTCAACTTCATTCTTAACGAATGAGACTCTACTTCCCCTGACAGACTAGCTGTATCAAGGAAGCCGAGTTCTCTCTTTGTCAACCGACCTAACTGAAATAGTCTTTTGTAAGCGATTGCTCTCATTTCAGATTGAACTGAGGCTTGTGAAGAGACGTTCTCAATATTATCAAGAGCAAATCTGAGAAGCTCTGCACCTTTAGGACCATCAATTTCTTTAGTGAAAGCGACACCCATGATCATAGCTACGTCTGTTTGAGGGTCAAGAGTACCTGCTTTTTGCTTAGCGAGAAGTGCTGTAGCTGCTTCTCTTAACTTGGCAGACTGAAGACCTCTATTTTGGTACTCCTCTAAAAAATCTTCCGCATACCCACCATCAAAGTTCAGCTCTGTAAGGCTGTCGTAAATACTATCCCAACTCTCCTCCGCAAGCATATTTCCCGGAACGCTTATATTCTCTTCTTGCTTCATTCGGCTAATGGTGAAGTCTCTGATAGTGTTCTTGGCATATCTGAACTTACCAACAATAGCCGAAGACAACCTAGTCCAATCCCCTGACTTAGTGCCGTGTTCTTCTTCAGTCAAAGACGCTCTTTTTTCGTAAGACTTGCGAGCAGTTGTAAGGTATCTTGCTAAGATCGATTTCTTACCTTTAAGTTTTCTGATGTAAGTAAGACCAAGGCTCTTTAGGTAATCGTCTCCCTCCATAGCGTGAACATCACCTGTAACAACATCTAATATTGTATCGGCTAAGAATTCCTGTACGGGCATTCCACCTACAGTAAGTTTGCTCCGATCAAGACCTTTAACTAATGACTTCAAAGAAAAGCTTCTACGAGCATTTTTGTAGAGCTTAGTTACCTCTTTCATACGATCAGCTTCTTCAGAAATGCCCGTACCTTCAAACAGCCTGTCAAGAATGTCAAACTGATTCATTCTCTTGATGTACTGCTTAGGATTATCTTCTAAAAGCATTAAGTTAAACTGTCTAGGTTTCAAGTCGTCAAAGTCAACCCCTGACATCACTAGAAATAAGATGTTAAAGAAAGAGCTTTCATAAGTGTTGATTATGTTCTGCAAGTGGTTGATGTCTTCTCTTGAAAGATCGCTTGCTTTTTTCAGAATGGAAATGAGCTGACTTTTTGTCTGCGAGACTTCCGAAGCTGTCTTTGTTTGATCTCCATAAATCGACAAAGAATATAGCTTAGCAATAACACTTCTTAACTGATTCGTACTGACGTTCATTATGCATTTCCCCTCGGAAGCGTGGCCTGTGTTTTCAACATAATACCGATCTATAAAAAAACAATCGAAACAGTATTGACAGATGTAAGTCCATGTGTTACTAACTACACACACTGAGCGAAGAGTCTAAGACTCACTAAATCGTTCGTTTTATCCCTGAGTGCAGGAGTACACACATGATAAACCAAACACAAGAGCAAGTCTCTTGGGCAGAGCCTATTTCTTTAGAGTCAACGATAATAGCAAGTTGGGGAAATGACTTAGGTTTAGCCCTTAAGCCATCGACCTCAGAACTCAAACTTGATCTGACTGTCGAGCTTGATCATCACTTTTCTGATCTCCCTAAACTTGATCTGACTGTCGAGCTTGATCACCACTTTTCTGATCTCCCTAAACTTGATCTGACTGTCGAGCTTGATCACCACTTTTCTGATCTCCCTAAACTTGATCTGAC
>MDTA01210667.1_pt1 | contig 22067 bp, 26 predicted proteins | sample 811151 | NCBI WGS metagenome assembly MDTA01 (sample SAMN05326648, study PRJNA326480) | marine metagenome | isolation source: seawater | place: Indian Ocean: South | collected 2010
ATATACTTTATGGCAGGGTAAAACCGTTCTCTCATATTCCTGTTATCATTAAAGAAGATAGACTAGCAGCACCGAAGAGGCAAGATCCGACTAAGGTTGTTCATGTGGCTAATTTTGTTGCTGATGCTTACGATGATTTCGTAAACTCATTTGAAACGGCACAATACAGGAACCAGATAAGCATGGAAGGAGGATTCCTCACGTCGCCAGTTGCTAGAAAGGGATATCAATCTCCAACGCAGCACTATCGAGCTTACAGCACAGCAGCATTTGAGGTGTTTCAAAAATACCTCACTGAAAATAGACTTCACGGCAAGATAAAAGATTTCGATTCCTTCTATATTCAATTTCATAATTACTTTAAACTGTTCTGCAAGGCACTGCCCTTCACTCTGGAGGCTTTTCACCGTAGCAATTTGAGTAATGTCAACATGACAGGTCTAGCAATCGATCTTGCTGAATTTGATGCTGCAGAAGACAAAATAAAAGTGGAAAGAGTGTTCTCAAACGTTAACTATCAATTTTACGAAAACGCCGCACTGCAGCATGGCTTCAGCATCGATAAAAACTGCCCATGGCGTATCGTCGCGGACCTAGGATCGCCAGCAATGTTACGTTACATGGCAAAATATAACATTAGGAATGCAACACGCCTTATGAATTCTTATTATGAACCGGCATACCTAGTAAGCTACAATGCTTTTAAGACAATGCTAGTAAACTACTATAACAACTATGCACGCAGCCGGCCAGAAATTGTCAAGCCTCGTAGAAATGGTCTGGGCGATTATGTAAGCAAGATTGAAACCATCGAAACTGTGAGTATCTTTGATATGATTAGGGCTGGTGGAGAAAAGTATTTCCTAGAAAAATATGTAATATTTCGTAGCATGGAGGAGAGTGGAATTTTCACAAAACAAAAGATAGTTCAGATTGTTGATCGCGCCATGGAGATAGCCAACATCCGAGGTATGGAGTCGGCACTAAAGTACATAAATGAAGCAGCTAGTAAAACCCCCCAACGCTCTGGCTCCATTGCATATCGTGCCAACAAGAACCTTAAGAAGGCTATAGAAAAAGAAGAGCAGTCCGACCTTGCTGCCCGGGGCAAAACAGGGTATTGATGTCAAAAACACGATCCCTCAAATTTTACCGCCGGCAAATTTTTGAGATTTTTGGTTTTTTCAAAAAAAACTTGCAATCTTTGCTCGCATCAGTTAAGATAGTAGCAGAGGTGAGAAGTGTTATTCCAGACCCTAGATGATAAAAATGAATGTGTGGGTGTATATTCAGAGGGCTCTTTGATCTACGGTGATATCCCAGATAATCTGACCAAAACTTGGTCATATGCACCGTATTTAGAGGCTGTTGATGTAGAATATGCAAGCCTGTATGGTCCAAGTATGAATATTGCCGAAATGTGCCCAGAACACCTACAGCCAGAATGGGATGCAATCGCTGCTAGACTGAAGGCTTATTACAAGTCTTTTAACACGGCCGGCGTTTGTTTGCAAGAAAATTGTTTTTTTGATCTTGTCCCTGATAGATATCTGATTGACTTGTGTGAAGTAAGAAATAAGATAACACAGCATGTGCTGGACAACCATGAGAAACCAGCAAATTATCAGCATTTACTGCAGATTACAAAGTTGATTCATTCGATTTCGCAGCAGAAGCTCAAAGTTGTGCCATCGAACATAAAATCAAAAAGGGCGAGTTTGCAGGCAAGGAATTTTCTGAAAAAAATTTCAAAAAGCCAGCCGTATTGTAAATACGTTGTTAATGGTACAAAGACTGGCCGATTGACAACAATGCCAAATAGTTTTCCAATTTTAACGATGAACAAGGATTATAGATCTGTCTTGGAGCCCCAAAATGATTGGTTTGTAGAATTTGATTTCAACGCGGCTGAATTAAGAGTCCTGTTGTCGCTAGTGGGCAGAGATCAACCTAATCAGGACATCCACAATTGGAACATTGACAATGTTTTTCGTGGAATCGGAACCAGAGAAGAGGCTAAAAAACGCGCCTTCGCATGGCTGTACAATCCAGAATCAGAAGACTCCTTGATGAATCGGTTCTACGACCGCGATGCAGTCCTAGGTCAATATTGGAACGGCACCCATGTCGAGACACTATACAACAGAGCAATCCCAGCAGATCGCTTCCATGCGCTAAATTATATTGTACAAAGTACCTGTGCAGATATGGTGCTAGAGCAGGCATATAAGATGAGTAAAGTCTTAGATGGGAAGCGTTCTAGAATTGCATTCATAATTCATGACAGTGTAGTGGTTGATCTGGCGAATGATGAACGTCAGGACATAATCAAATTATTTAATGTTTTTTCTAATACAAGACTTGGCCAATTTATGGTAAACTGCAATGCAGGAAAAAACTTTGGAAACTTGAGAGAGTTGAGGTTAAAATGGATAAGTTAATAGGACTAGGATCTGCTGGCGTCAACATTGTTGATAAATTTGCACAGTATCCTCAATATAAGTGTTATCGATTTGATACTGATCTTGACGGACTTAAAAAAAACGGATATTACCTGATCGATGCGCAATCTGGTACAGAAGAATATGAGAAAAACTGTCCATCGGTAAAAAACTTCTTGAAATCCGCACGACCAGAGGTTACAATGGTGATGTCTGGGTGTGGAGAAATTTCTGGTATGTCGCTGTCGTTGCTAGAGCAGATACAGGATCGTAAAATTAACATATTGTATATAAAGGGGGGCGAGCGCCGACTCAGCGCAAGAGCCCGACTGACACAAAAGGCTACTTTTGGAGTATTACAAGAATATGCCCGATCTGGACTTTTCAACTCTTTTAGTGTGGTTGACAATCGCGCCTTAGAACGCATCTTGGGCAATACACCAGTCATCGGGTATTACGATGCACTAAACACGCTGTTGGTCAATACTGTGCACATGTTGAATGTCTTCGACAACACAAAGCCAGTTGTGTCAGATGTATCAAAGCTTTCTGAGATTAATCGGATTAGTACCTACGGTATTTCAAAATTTGATGAAAAAAATGAAGAAAACTTGTTTTTTCCTCTTGACAGTGTTCGCCAAAAAAGGTATTATTTTGCTATCAACAAAAAACAGCTGGAGGTCGACGGTGCTATAAACAATAAGATTGATGAATACTTAAACCAACCAAGCCATAAAGAAATTGATGTTTCTTATGGAATTTACCCTACAAATTATGAAGAAAATTTCGTATACTACAGAGTATACACCAACAAAGTTCAGGAACTAGAATGAAATCATACACAGGAACATTCACCAAAGCAGACGGCTCGGCGCGCTCAATGCGGTTTGTACGGCTAGCAGATCTGCCCGATTCTTTTCTTGCGGAAAAGATCAAGGGGAATGATACGTCCGAAGCCCGACAAGCGGCCCGCCGAAAAATGCTGTCAGAAGGAAAAGAGACAGTTTGGGATTTGGATGCTAACAACTTTCGCATTTTCAACTGGAACACCACTGTGGACGACGTGGCAGAAATTGATATTGAAGATGCAAACTTTTTTAAAAATAATGCTTGACTTTTTTGTAAAGCAGTGTTATATTTAATGACAGAGGTTCGGAAGATTTGCCGAGCCTACTATAGCCTAGTGCAAAAGGAGAAAAACAATGGCAATTGATATGAAAGCAATGCGCGCAAAGCTTAACGCGCTTAAGAATGGCGGAGGCAAGAATAATTTTTGGCGTCCGCAGGATGGGGATCAAGATGTTCGCATCGTAGCCCCAGAAGACGGTGATCCGTTCAAGGATTACTACTTCCACTATAACGTGGGCAACGCTAGTGGATTCTTATGTCCCAAGAAGAATTATGGCGATGACTGCCCAGTGTGTAATTTTGTCCGAGCCCTTTACGATGAGGGTACGGAAGAATCAGTAAAGATGGCGAAGTCTTTGACTGCTCGTCAGCGATTCTTTAGCCCGGTGCTCGTCCGTGGCGAAGAAAAGCAGGGAATTCGCATTTGGGGTTATGGAAAGACCGCATATGAGACCTTGCTGACCCTAGTCCTCAATCCTGATTATGGCGATATCACGGATGTTGAAGAGGGCACCGATCTCACGATCAACTATGGAAAGCCTGCAGGAGCGTCGTTCCCGCAGACTAAGATCCAACCGCGCCGCAAAACCAGCAGTCTAGTGGACTCTAAGGAGCATGCAGCTGAGTTGCTATCGAACATTCCGGCCATCGACGGTCTCTTCGAAAAGAAGACTACGGAAGAAGTAGAGGCACTCCTAGACACCTTCCTCTCCGATGATCAGGATGCTGAGGAACGTTCTAGTGAAAGTCATCGCTACAATGGAACCGAAAAAGAAACTAGCAGTGTTGATGAAGCGTTCGACCAACTGCTGAGTTAGCGCGAGTGGCCCACAGGGAGGCACAGGGTTATCAGGTGCCTCACATTTTTATATAGTGTTTTATTTGCCAGATCTAGGAGTTTTTAATGGCAAGAAGGAAAAAGACAACCGGTGCAGGAAAAATGTCTATTGCCGACATGCGCGCCATTATTAACAAGAAGGCTGGCATGGAAGTCGCCCACGACTTATCTGGCGACAACCCTACCGCCGTAAAAGATTGGATTCCCACTGGTTCAAGGTGGCTAGATTCGATCATCTGCAAGGGTCAACGTGCCGGAGTGCCAGTAGGTAAGGTTACAGAGATTGCTGGCTTAGAAGCTTCAGGAAAGTCCTTCCTAGCAGCACAAGTCGCAGCAAACGCTCAGAAGATGGGTATTGACGTTATTTACTTCGATTCAGAGTCTGCAATCGACCCCGCATTCCTTGAACGAGCCGGCTGCGATGTGGATACACTGTTATATGTACAAGCTACATCCGTTGAGTTTGTTCTGGAGACTATTGAGGATCTTCTTTCAAACAACGAAAACCGAATGCTCTTCATTTGGGATTCACTAGCCCTTACCCCATCTATCTCTGATGTTGAGGGTGATTTCAATCCACAATCATCAATGGCAGTCAAGGCCCGAATTCTTGCAAAAGGAATGAGCAAGCTTACGGTTCCGATTGCTAACTCGCAGAGCACGTTTCTGGTCCTCAATCAGTTAAAATCTAATATTACACGATCACCGTCCGAAGCTCTTGTGACGCCCTACATGACACCCGGCGGCAAGGCGATGATTTATGCGTACTCCTTGAGAATCTGGCTCACAGGCCGTAAAGCCAAGGCTAGTTATATCACAGACGAAAAGGGTTTCCGAATTGGCTCAGAGGTAAAGGTAAAGTTGGAGAAGTCGCGTTTTGGAACACAGGGGCGACAATGCAACTTTAAGATTTTATGGGGCACAGATTCGGTAGGCGTTCAAGACAAAGAATCGTGGTTTGAGGCTATCAAGGGATCAGATCACATCAAGCAGTCTGGAGCATGGTTTACACTGGTGTATGCAGATGGAACAGAAGAAAGATTTCAAGCTTCAAAGTGGATTCAAAAACTTTCGAATGAAAAGTTTCACTCACGCGTCGAAGAGATTATGGATATCGAGGTCGTACAAAAATTTGACAGCAGAGAAGGATCTGCAGAAGATTTTTACGGTGAAAAGGACGAATAAAAAAAAGTTTGTCTTTTTTTAAAAAACCGCTTGACTAGTTATTCTATAGATGCTATATTAATAACATAAAAGGAGAAACGTTATGAAAACAAGCATTCTAATGGCTTTTGTAGCCTTAATGACTACAGGCTGTTTTTCGGCACATGCTCATGTGACCCCACCATCGGTTGTAATTACACCACCTCCGATCCCGCAGCCAGCTGTGGTTATCACCCCCGGTTCAGTGTCCATTCAGTGGCACTATGTATACATCGGAACAAGCTGGGTTCGTCGTGCAGGCCCTCCACCCCGTGGCGCGGTCTATCACGCTCACCCTAGGCACAGGCACTCTGTAATTGTACAGCGCTCGACAGCACACCGCGGTCATGTCCACCGCCCCGCACATCGAAGCTCTACTCACCGTAGTTCTGGTCACAAGCACACCCATCGTCGCTCTACTCGATAGGGCATAGGAAAGAAACAATGCGAACTCTCGCTAGTCTTATCACGTCCGCTATGCTTTTCACTGGCTGCATGTGGGAGGCCGAAGGTTCAGCCCGCGGCGGCTGGCCCGGTAACGATCACCATCACTATGATAATGGTGGCCACTCTCATACCGGAGGCGCAGCACCCTATATCTACGATATGTTTGCTGAATGCTGGCTTATGGCCGATGATGGATACTACGCTACATATGGCTGGTACTTTGAAGCAGTCATCGATTACCCGTACAATGATTTTGAACAAATCGATGAAGTATGGCTCGATGTATACGACGGCTATGGGCTGTTGTTTTCGCAGCTAATGCACGATTCAGTAGATTATGGTGGCTGGCTCAAGCCGCCAGCTGCTGCAGCTTTTGGATACAGGACTGGTCATCATGACGGTGTATTCATGTACGCTAACAGCGATCAAAACATAAACTTGAAGTGTGACGGTAGCGCAATCTACGATGTGTATATCACAGTCTATGACGTATATGGAAATTCTGACTCTGTAGTACAAAGTCTTTAAATTTTTGCTTGACAAGGACCCCTGCATTTGGTATGATATTATCAGATGTAGGGGTTTGGTTTTATGTACGCGCTTTATTCAGAAGACAGCACGGCTAGTACACTAGCTAATTCAGGACGACACCGGCGGTATATCGAGGCAGCTAGAAAAACAGCAGAAGACTCAACTTTTCCAGACTATCGCCATGGCGCTTTGCTAGTGCGAGGGGGTTCGATTCTAAACTCAGCATATAACAAAAATAGCCATATTGGATGGGCAAATCGTTTTCGGGCAAAATCCTGTGGCCACGCGACTCATCACGCTGAGTTGGGTGCCATACTGGGAATCGACAGAGCCAAGTCATCAGGTGCAGACGTATATGTGGTGAGAATAGGAAAAAATGGAGAACTAAAATTATCACAACCTTGCCTCATGTGCCAATCGGTGCTAGCACATATGGGCGTCAAAAGAGTATATTATAGCATCGATGAAAACAATCTGGGGTGCATTAAGCTATGAAAATCAAAAAAGGCGACTTGGTATTCTTCAAGCCAGAATACAATGATGACAACTGGGCAGACAGGTTAGCAGTAGTTATGTCTTTTGACGAGCCTTTGCTCTTGACATTACTATCAAAAGGTGATATAGTTAAAGCTCCAATTTACACAGTAGAGAAAGTTAAGGAGAAGTCATGAAAAATTTTGGATATGCATGCATCAACATGGGATTTTCCCAGCGACCTAAGTCCAAGAGGATTACTACTAACCGCACTATGATCAAGCGTACATTTCATGAGCGCGGGATCGAATATGCTTCGGAACTAGCGCTGCAGAATTTGCGTGATTTGCGCACAATTCTAGAGTGGAATCTAGAAAACGATATCTATTTCTATCGACTATCATCCGATATCATTCCGTGGGCTAGTGAGTACAAACTCACCGATATGCCGAACTATGGTGCAATTCATGCCGCTGCATTATCTGCTGGTAATTTTGCACGTCAACATGACATGCGCCTCACATCGCACCCCGGTCCATTCAACAAGCTGGCCTCGCCCAAAGAGCGTGTGTTTCAACTCACTAAGACTGACTTGTCGGTGCACGGCGATCTGTTTGACCTTATTGGTCTGCCTCGCACGCCGTATGCTAAGCTAAATATTCACGTCGGCGCCGCCTACGGTGACAAACCGTTTGCGCTTGACAACTTCTGTCGCAATTTTGAAAGACTGCCGGAGAATGTACGGTCACGCTTGACTGTTGAAAACGATGACAAGGAGTCGCTGTACTCAACGCTTGAGTTGTACGAAGGCGTGTACAAGCGAATCGGTATCCCTATTGTGTTTGACTATCATCATCATATGCTTCACCCCGGCGGTCAGACCGAACAGGAAGCACTAGAGCTAGCTTTGTCTACATGGGGCGACATCAAGCCTGTGGTACACTATGCTGAGTCTCGCTCACTGGAGTATGACAACCCCAAGATCAAGCCCCAAGCACACTCTGACCGCGTTGTGCGGCCGTTTGATGACTACGGTCACGACCTTGACGTTATGATCGAAGCAAAGCACAAAGAACTCGCCCTCCTTCAGTATCGTGATATGTTGAGCGCGCAAGCAAGGGTGGTGGCATGATCAGGTTTATTGAAGATTTCTTGAGCAAAAGACGAGAATCCAAGCGTCAAAGTAAAATCGCACAATTGCAAAAGAAAGCAATGGAGCTTCAACGCAATGGAAATCTGCGTGAGTATGCTGTTGTTATGAAGGAAATTGAAACGTTAGAGGAACAATACAATGACTAGCATGAAGCGAGTTCTTATTGTCGATGCACTAAACATGTTCTTTAGGGCCTATATTGTAGACCCCAGCCTGTCAACTAATGGCCAACCAATTGGTGGTTTGAAAGGTTTTCTCAAGATCTTGCAGAAGCAGATCCGAGAAACTAAGCCTGATGAGGTGATCATCGCATGGGACGGCCATGGAGGGTCCAGACGCCGCAAGAGTGTAAACAAAAACTACAAAGAAGGTCGTAAGCCCATTCGCCTGAATCGCTCTATTCGCAATATGACCGAAAACGAGGAAATGGAGAATAAGGTTTGGCAGCAAACTCGTCTTTTCGACTACCTCAACGAAATGCCAATTGCGCAAGTTATGTTGCCAGAAGTCGAGGCTGATGATGTGATTGCTGCAGTCACAAATCTGGATTATTACAAGGGCTGGCAAAAGGTCATCGTTTCTAGTGACAAGGATTTCCTACAGTTGTGCGATCATGAGACAGTGTTATATCGCCCTATCCAAAAGGTGGTCATGAATCGCAATAAGGTCATTGAAGAATATGGTATTCATCCGACAAATATGGCTCTTGCTAGGGCTATCGTGGGTGATAAGTCTGACAATTTGGATGGTATCCCCGGTATTGGCTTGAAGACTGTTGCAAAGCGTTTTCCATTCATGGCTGAAAGCAAAAGCTACACGATTGACGATCTTATTAGTTTGTGTGAGAATCATGAAGATTCAAAGCTGAAGGTGTACACTTCAATTGTCGAGGGTCGTGAAGTAATTGAGCAAAATTACGGACTTATGCAGCTATATGTGCCATCACTCTCCCCGCAGGGCAAACAAAAGATAAAGTATTCTGTAGAAAAATCAGAGAAACACTTTAATCAAACAGAAATTAATGTTATGATGCTTCAGGATGGAATGGGTGTCTGGGACTGGACAACTCTTTTCACAACCATGAAGCGCATCGCCGCCAACTCCAGAGAGTAAGCCAGATGGAAGAAAAAGCAAATTTCAGCAGATATGGGAAAGAATTTCAAGAAGGCTTATGTCAGCTTATCTTGCAGGATCGCCCTTTTGCTGATAGGATTATGGAGGTGCTAGATCTTAATTTTCTAGAGATCTCTTACTTACAGACGTTTTTGAAAAAAATTATAGATTATCGCGACAAGTATGGAGTTCATCCGACTTACGGCACCATGACGACGATTTTTCGCACCGAATTAGAAGAGGAGGCGGAAATTGTACAAAAACAGGTGAGAAACTTTTTTGCAAGAATCTCCAAAAACGATGTTGATGGATCTGACTATATTAAGGAAGTATCTTTAGATTTTTGCCGAAAACAAAAACTGAAAGAGGCAATGCTTGAATCAGTAAAGTTGCTTAAAACATCATCGTATGACGAAATTTCCGCTGTAATCAACGGCGCCCTAAAGTTGGGCGCTGACAACAATTATGGTTATGATTATTTGGCTGATTTTGAAGAAAGGTTTTTGATTCAAGCTAGGAACCCTATCACGACAGGCTGGACAGAAATTGATCAAATTTGCAAGGATGGTTTAGGGTCTGGTGAGCTGGGTGTTGTGATCGCGCCGACAGGCACAGGCAAGTCAATGGTGCTAGTTCATCTGGGTGCCCAAGCCTTGCTAGCCGGCAAAACAGTCGTTCAGTATACTTTGGAACTGAGGGATACAACCATTGCGAATAGGTATGACAGTTGCATAACTGGCATTCCGTTGAGCGAGCTTTTTAATTTTAAAGAAGAGATCCTTGAGACCGTCAAAGACGTGGATGGTAAATTAATTATCAAAGAATACCCAACAAAATCAGCGTCTGTAAAAACAATCAAAAATCATCTTGAGGGCTTACGAAAACGCGATGTTAAGATTGATATGATTATCGTCGATTATGCGGATCTTTTAAGGCCAATTAGCTCTCAACGTGAGAAAAGAATGGAACTGGAATCTATTTATGAAGGACTCCGGGGAATTGCTCAAGAGTTCGACTGCGCAGTATGGACAGCCTCACAAACTAACAGAGGGGGCCTTAACGCCGAGGTGATTACGATGGAATCGATTTCAGAGGCATTTAGCAAATGTTTCGTGGCCGATTTTATCTTCTCTGTATCAAGAACAGTTCAAGATAAAACCACTAATAGTGGAAGGGTTTTTATCGCAAAAAATAGAAATGGTCCCGATGGGTTGATTTACCCTATTTACATGGACACTAGTCGTGTTAAAATCAAAGTGCACCCTAGTCAAAATGATACCATCGAAAGCGTGGTAGCAGTATCAGCAAAACAACAACAGCAGTCGCTGAAAGAAAAATATAGAAAATTTAAAAAGGAAAATTAAATATGAAAGACAACACAACAGTCAGAAAATTTCGCCTATCAGACACCTTCATCGAGCCATATACTACAGCGGAAGTGCCATGGGGTCCGCTGGGGTATGTTACATTTAAGAGGACATATGCACGAAGGCTTAGCGAGTTTGAATCGAGCGCAGAAGGTACCGAGGAATGGTACCAGACCTGCCGACGTGTCATTGAGGGCATGTTCACCATTCAGAAGCGCCATGTGTTTATGCTAGGCCTTGAATGGAACGACGCCAAAGCTCAGCGTACAGCAAAGGATGCATATGATAGGCTGTTCAATCTAAAGTGGACTCCTCCCGGCCGCGGCCTTTGGATGATGGGAACTCATTTTATTGAAAATCGGACTGGTGCTGGACTTTTTAACTGTGCTTTTCGTTCAACAAGAGATCTTTCTTCAAAGGGGGGCTATCTTTTTAAATGGATTATGGACGCTTTGATGGTGGGCATCGGTGTTGGTTTCGACACTTTGGGTGCCGACTCAGTGGTAATCAAGGAGCCAACATGGACGGATGAGGTTTGGATGGTTCCCGACTCGCGAGAGGGCTGGGTTGAGAGCGTAGCAATGTTGCTAAATGGTTACTTTTTTGGAGAAAGGGTTCCACAGTTTGACTACTCGCAAATCCGGCCTTTAGGTGCAGAGATTCGTGGCTTCGGGGGTACTTCATCCGGCCCTGATCCTCTAATCGAGCTTCATACCAACCTCAAGAATTTGTATTCATCTAAAATAGGGCAACAGATTAGTTCTGTAGATATTGTCGACACTGAGAACTTGATTGGACGCTGCGTTGTTGCGGGCAATGTTCGCCGTTCCGCTGCACTAGCCTTGGGTGGTCATGATGACATGGAATACCTGCAGATGAAAAATGACGAAGAGGCCCTGTATCATCATCGATGGGGGTCAAATAATTCGTTTGTAGCCCATGTTGGTATGAATTATGATTGGCACGCCGATCAGTCACAGAAGAACGGCGAGCCCGGATATATTTGGCTTGATAATGCACGTTCAAAAGGAAGGTTTAAGGATCCCGAGCGTTACGACGATAAGAATGTTATGGGCTTCAATCCTTGTGTGGAACAACAACTAGAGGATGCAGAATTATGTTGCTTAGTAGAGACCTTCCCTGCAAAGCATGAGACATACGAAGACTATATTAAGACTCTCAAGATTGCTTATCTATACGGCAAAACAGTAACCTTGGTAAATACACACTGGCCCGAGACTAATGCTATCATGCTCAAAAACCGAAGAATCGGATTGTCGCAAAGCGGTGTGGTGCAGTCCTTCAACAAGCACGGTCGCCGCGAGATTCTTAATTGGTGCGACCGGGCCTACGATTACGTTCAGGATTTAGACGAGCAATATTCTAATTGGCTGTGCATTCCCCGTTCAGTAAGAATGACCTCAATTAAGCCTTCCGGTACAGTTTCTTTGCTCAACGGCTCGACTCCCGGGATTCACTTTCCAGAGGATGAATATTATATTCGTCGGATTAGATTTTCAAGCACGTCAGAATTGCTTGAAAAGTTAAAAGAAAACGGTTATAATATAGAAAAGTGTGCGTACTCGCCAAATACCATGGTTGTTGAATTTCCAGTACATGAACCATATTTTAACAAAGGAAAGAGAGATGTCAGTATGTGGGAACAGCTAGAGATTGCTGCACAATATCAGCATTACTGGGCAGATAATTCAGTATCAGTGACTGTATCCTTCAAGCCTTCAGAGGGTTCTCAAATTAAAGAAGCACTAGAAATGTATGAAACTAGGTTGAAGGCTGTATCTTTCTTGAAGTATGAAGAGACAGGGTATGAGCAGGCACCATATGAACCAATTACAAAAGAAAAGTATGAAGAAATGAATTCAAAAATTACGCCATTTCAAAGAGCGCTTGTCAATACAGCAGGCAAGGGAACTAAGTTTTGTGACGGAGATACGTGTGTGATTGAATAGGAGTAAAAATGAGATTAACAAAGCTGAACCACCTGTTGGGTAGACCACTGGCTACCGGCCGCTGCCCAACAGGTAAGCAACATTACTGGGTTGCTTCCGGTGAAGTCAAAGCCACAACAGGAAATAATATAGCAGTGTATGTAAGATGCAAAGAGTGCGATGCTAGAGAGACAGTGTGGTTGACAATGAATGAATATCGCTTGCAAGAGCGGATTATTAATAGCTCTCTCAAAGAGCAAGGACAGTAACATGACAATTCATAGAGATATGTACAAAAATAACGGAGAAAAAATGAATAAGCCAAATTACACCCCCATGAATCGGTATCTATTGGTTAACCGTAGGCCATCTGAGACAAAGGAAGTCGAGCAAACGGTCTTACTACCAGAGGGTTACCGTAAAACCGAAAGTCGCTACGAGACTGTTGATGTCGTAAGTGCCTCGCCTAATTGCGCCTTCATTGACAGGGTTAGAGAGGGAACGAAAATTGTTGTGCTATCAAACTTTTTGGAAGATATTGAGGTAGAAGGCCACAACTATACAGTAATTTTAGAGAATCATGTGATGGGCATCATCGGACTAGTGGGGTAAACATGGGTACAGAATTACCGCTTCCAAAAGCTAGAAATCTTTATTTACCGAAGCAAGTCGATCAGGCATCAATGAATGCACTTACCAAGAGTATTCTTGAAATCAACGATAACGATGAATATATAAAGAAACTATATGCAGTTCATGATTTGGAATACAACCCAAAGCCGATTAAGATCTATATTGACTCTTATGGAGGAGCCGTTTATCAATGTTTTGGTTTATTGGGTGTCATGGAAAAAAGTGAAACTCCAATCCACACCATTGTTACTGGCGCAGCCATGTCCTGCGGCTTCATGATCCTAATCAGTGGCCATAAACGCCTAGGCTATTCGCTTTCAACACCACTGTACCATCAGGTTTCTACTGGATTCTGGGGCAAAGTGCAGGATATGGAAGACCACCTAGCAGAGACAAAGCGCCTTCAAAAGAAGATTGAAGATATAACCATAGAAAAAACACAGATCTCAAAGAAGAAGCTAACAGAAATCTTAAAAAGAAAAGTTGACTGGTATATGTCAGCAGAAGAAGCTTTGCAGCTTGGGGTAATTGATGAAATCGTATGATAGGACTGTTGAACTATATGGAGATGGCATTGGTCGCGTTGATTATGTGGAGCATATGGGGGATGACCTAACGGTCGTCAACTCAGCCCGGGTTAGCTTTGGCGTTCAAAAAGAAGAACTAGATGAAAGAGACAAAAAACTCATCAACTACCTTATTAGGCATAAGCACACTTCGACTTTGGAGCACAATCTCATTACTTTCAGGTTCTGTGTTCCTTTGTTCGTTAGGTCTCAGCACCATCGTCATCGAACATGGTCTTATAACGAGATTTCTCGACGCTATACCGATGTAAACATTCAGTTTTATGAACCAAGTGAGTTCAGGACTCAGCACAAGTCAAATCGACAGGCGTCGAATGTTGATGAGGTAGTGAACCCTGTAGTTTATCGCTTTGAAGACGGCGGCGAAACACGCGCATCTTCACTGATTAGTAGGCATCATGAGCACTCATTGAGGTTGTTTGAAGATCTTGTCTCATCCGGTGTCTGTCGAGAACAAGCCCGAGGTGTCTTGCCTCAAAACATGTATACGGAATATTATGGAACTGTTAATTTATCTAACCTACTCAAATTCATTCAGCTACGAACTCATATGGGAGCGCAGTGGGAGATCCAAAAAGTTGCGGAAGCGTGCTTAGAGATCGCTACGGACTTGTATCCTGAAACGGTGAATGCCTATCGACGTAATCAGGGCTACAATAATTGAGAGATGTTACTTACAAGTATGAGACTGTGGTGGTGGGCAACACCATTGAGGCTCTGATGTGTGGGTACAATATGGGCTGCCCGGTTCTAACTCTGGGCGCCCGTCCTCCATTATTTTTTGAAACATTTGATTCTAAAAGTAAACTTTCTATAATTGGCCTTAACAATGATACTAGGGTCTTATCTACACCTAGCGGCAATATAGAAGTTGGAATGAAAAAAGAGGACTTATATCGAAAACTATCTTTGATTATGTCTCTTGCTGGTCTTCTACCCTTGTCGGATAAAGCAGTTTCAATGAGGCAAGTTGACAAAAATACTATAAAAGTAGTCTTGGATCATGCCAGAACGGTAAAATTCAATTTTAACAAATTATTGATTTTTCAAAAAGAGCTATTGCAGCCTAAAACCCCTCCAAAATATATGGTTTTAGATTGGATGAATGTACGTTCTGGCATGATCCACCCTTTTGACAGGATACAAAACAACTCATTGTTTGTTAACTGTATACATTTCTATCCATCCAATAGAATCGATGGGGCTCACGATAAAAAAGATCTCGTTAGCGTATCGTTTCTTACAAGAGAGCAAATTGATAGCTATCAATACTCTGATACTTACGCTAGGTTTAAGGTTATTGAAGATATGAAAAAAGCTGGGATCAGAGGCGCTAGAAATGGAAGGGATGCGAAAAATCGTGATCGATATAAGCACTATGCCATTCGAGTAGAGGTGGAAAAGAGGCGATTATATCCTGTTTTCGAGCACACTAGCTATATGCCGATGGACACTACAGAAGATGAGTATTTACAATATTTATCGAGTGTTGTATGAGGCAAAGAAAGAGTCATCTCGCCGGCATTGTACCTGTCGCCGGTCGTACCGATAAATTTGAACTACCATGGCCAGACTGTATGATGCCCTTGTCGCAAGACTATGTGGCAATTGAGCGAAGTATTCTTGAATGCGCTTATGCTGGTTGTAAAACAATCTGGGTTATCTGTAATGACGATGTTTCACCAATCATCAAGCATCGTCTGGGAGAGTACGTCTATGATCCAGTTTGGTATGATCGCAAAGATACGTTTGCTAGAGAAAGTCGCAGAATAATACCTATTTTTTATGTACCGATTCACTCTAAAGATACAAACAAGCGAGACTGTTTGTCTTGGAGTCTAGTTTACGGGGCACTTACTGCCTTCAAGATAGGCTCATCGCTTAGTCAATGGGTGGCGCCAAGTAGATATTATGTCGCCTTCCCTTGCGGAATCTATGAGCCTTCCGTCGTTCGTCCTCATCGAGCAGCTATAACCAAAGGAGAATGTTTTGCAGTCTCTTACGAAGGCAGTAACGTATTGAATAATAAATACATGGGATTTACCTTTGGTAAAGATGAGTGGAAAAACTTTAGAAGAGTTTTAAGATCGGGTACTGGCCTGTGGTCGTCAGAAAATTTACGACAAGGAAAGTATCCTAGTGAAGTTCTGCCTATAGAAGAAAGATATTCGGCGAGACATTTTACACTTGACAAAGTTTTAGAATCTGTTAAAATAGTGAATGAGGTCGAACTTTCAGCATATCATCAAATAGATACATGGGATGATTACCTAAAATATTTGAGATCCGACACCCAACTAGAAAAACCAAAAAACTTCTTGACAAATGGCAAGAAATTAAATAAAATATGTAAACCAATCGAGGAAGATGAATGAAGCCTACAAAAAACAACACTATCCCTTTCGTAAACCTTCATGCTCATAGCGTTGCAGGATCAATTTTTGACGCTATTGGTTTCCCGCAAGATCATATGGATTTTGCGTATGAGAATGGGTCTGAGGCCTTGGCGCTAACCGACCATGGCAATATGAACGGACTGGCATATCAGGTTCTTCATGCTCGTCGCATGGAATCGGAAGGTAAAAGCTTCAAGCCAATTTATGGAGTAGAGGCTTATTTTATTCCATCTTTGAATGAATGGCGCACCGAATACGCCAAGGTCATGGAAGACAAAAAGAAAGCACGCGAAGCAATCAAAGGCAAGCAATCTGGTGCAACGGTAGAGGACTCATCAGAATCTAAGCGTGCTATTAATAATGTGCTTAAGCGCCGTAGTCATTTGATTCTGCTAGCACAAAATCAGACTGGACTTAATAACATCTTCAAGCTAGTCTCAGAAAGCTACAAAGAGGAGAATTTTTACCGATATCCACGAATTGATTACGCTTTGTTGGAAAAATATAATGAAGGCATCATTGCTGCATCTGCATGTTTGGGCGGGGTGTATGCTGGTGATTATTGGCGCGCTGGCGAATATGACGCAGACGGTAATCGTACAGGGACAGATATGGACGCGGCACTAGATGCAATGCGCGAAACAACAATGCGCATGCAGTCGATCTTTGGGGACCGGTGGTATGGAGAATTGCAATGGAACAACATCAAGGAACAGCATGAGCTGAATAACCTGATTATCCAGATTGCAAATGAATTCGACATGGAACTTATCTCTACCGCTGATAGCCATTATCCAAACCCGAATGCTTGGAAAGACAGGGAGCTTTACAATCGACTAGGCTGGCTTGGAAAAGGCCGACCAGCGTGGGCGGAAGAAGACTCAGATTTGCCGGTTGATGTAGACGAGATCGGTTACGAGCTTTACCCTAAGAACGGTGATCAAATGTGGGAGTCGTATAAAAAGTATTCTAAATCTTGCAAATTTGAGTACGAAGATGAACTAGTACTTCGCTCGATTGAAAATACCCACAAGATTGCAACCCAGAGAATCGAGCAGTTCTATCCTGATAACACGGTTCGCCTGCCAGATTTTGTTGTGCCTGTTGGAATGACGGCTACTCAGGCGCTGATCAAGTTGTCGATGGATGGCTTGAACGAGATGGGTTATGCTGACAATGAAGAGTATGTTTCTAGGCTCAAGCACGAACTTCAGGTTATTGACGAGCGAGGCTTCTCTAAATATTTCTTGACAATGAAAGCTATTTCTGATAGAGCAACTGATTCCATGCTCTGTGGCCCGGGCCGCGGCTCTGCAGCCGGCTCGCTGGTTGCATACGTGCTGCGAATCACGCAAGTAGATCCCATCAAATATGGCCTATTGTTCTCCCGCTTCCTGCGCTCAGACGCTACGGACTATCCTGATATCGACTATGATGTTGCCGACCCAATGGTACTGAAGGAACAGCTTATCGACGAGTGGGGTGAAGATACCGTTGCTCCGATCTCTAACTGGAATACGCTCCAGCTACGTTCACTCATCAAAGATATTTCTAAGTTCTACGGTGTTGAATTCACTGAGGTTAACAAGGTAACATCTGTTATGATGTCGGAAGCAACACCGCTAGCAAAACAAAAGCATGGCATCAAGGCGGGAATCTATGCCCCAACTTGGCAAGAAGTGGTTGAGTTTAGCCCGACGCTTCGCACCTTCCTTGAAACTTATCCAGATATCAAGACCCACGTCGAAACTCTAGTCGGTCAGGTCCGAAGTTGCAGCCGTCATGCCGGCGGAGTCGTGGTGGCAGAAAATCTAGATCATCACATGCCACTGATCAACTCAGGTGGAGTTCGACAGACGCCATGGTCAGAAGGACAAAATGTCCGTCATCTAGAACCCATGGGCTTTATTAAGTTCGATTTGCTTGGCTTAGCCTCTCTCCGTATGATCGATGGCGCAATCCGACAGATCTTAATTCGGCACCACGGTATCGAGCAGCCAACATTCGCTGATGTTAAAAGATACTACGACGAAAACCTGCACCCAGATGTGATCAACTTGGACGACCAGAACGTTTACGAAGGTATCTTTCACAAGGGTAAGTGGGCAGGAGTATTCCAGTTTACGGAGGACGGAGCACAGAAATTCTGTGTCCGCGCCAAGCCGTGTAGTATTATTGATATTTCTGCTATTACCTCTATCTTCCGACCCGGACCCCTCTCGGCCGATGTTGACGACCAATATGTTGAAGCAAAGGAGCGACCGCAGTATATTAAGTATGTTCACCCGCTAGTTCAAGAGGTTACTGAAGAAACCTACGGCTTCTTGATCTTCCAAGAGCAGATTGCACTTTTAGCCCATAAACTTGGCAAGGATCTTAGTCTAGATGAAGGCAACAAGCTTCGCAAGCTGTTGACCAAGAAGGGTACTGGCAAGGGCGCCCGCGAGAAAAACAAGATTCACAAGAAGTTCATCGATGGTTGTGTGGAAAAGGGACTGCAGAAATCCACGGGCCAGCGCCTTTGGGAAACTTTTGAATACTTCTCTGGCTATGGTTTTAACAAGTCGCATGCCGTTTCCTACAGTATTCTGTCTTTCCAGTGTGCGTGGCTTTTGAATTACTATCCTGCTGAGTGGATGGCTGCTTTCCTCGACAAAGAGCCCGAGTCTCGCAAAGAGAAGGCTATTGGTATTGCCAAGAACTTTGGATTCGAAATTGAGCCTCTGAATGTAAATACATCTGGTAGAGTATGGGGCATTGATGAATCTGGCAAGACCCTAGTTCAGCCATTCAGTTCTATTAAGGGCCTAGGTGACGCAGCAATTGATCAGATTCTGAATAGTCGACCTTTCGCTGTGGTTGAAGATTTCTTGTTTAATGACAAGATTTCGTATTCTAAATTGAACAAGAAAGCGTTAGACGTACTAATCAGATCCGAAGCACTAGATTGCTTGATGGATGAACGGTTCACTGGGGCTAAACATTTTTGGTCTGCTGTTGCTGTCGACCGCCCTAAGAATAAGAAAAAGTTTCTAGAAAATTTAGAACTTTATCGACCCGAGGGTGACTTTACTGAAGAGGAAAAGATTCAATCGATTGTTGATTTGACTGGCTCCTTCCCGATTAACCGCGTCGTCGACGAAGACGTTATGGCCCGCCTAGAAGAAAAGATGATTCCACCTATTGGGGAATACGATCCAGATTTGCAGGTTACTTGGTTTATCCCACGCAAGATTACGCCGAAGAAAACAAAGAATGGTAAGCTATATTGGATTCTGGAGGTGACAGACACCACCAATTCTTTGACCAAAATTCGTTGTTGGGGTGTAAAGCCTGAAAAAGATAGGGTTTTGATGAATCGTCCTTATCTTGCGAAACTAGATTACAATGCACAATGGGGATTTAGCACACGTTCGATCATGCATAATTTTAGATTACTAGGATAGTTAGTAAAGATGAATAGATGGTTTACAGGCTCTGGGGAAGAAGTAAGTTTCGATAAACTCTTGCAAAGAGTCCGTCACCATGTGAGTGATAAAGGTACAGTGTATGTTGGTACTGACTCCTTTTTGACAAAAGATTGCTGTACCTTCTCGACAGCAATCGTGTTACATGGTGGAAATAATCAGGTAGGTGGATATTATTTTTTTACAAAGAATAAGTTTGGAAACAATTCTTTTAACACTTTAATTGTACGAGTGACAGAAGAGGTAAATTTGTCAGTACAGATGGCATTGAAAATTAGACAACTGTGTCCGACCGCTAAGCTTGAGTTGCACATAGATGCTAGTCCTGCGGATGGCGGCAACGCCACAAGCCAATTTTCAGATATGTTAATTGGTTTTGCGAAGGGTGCAGGGTTTAATGTAAAGGTGAAGCCTGATGCTTTCGCTGCGGCATGCATCGCCGACAAACACTCTAAATAAACGAGCGATTCTATAAAAAAATACTATTTATAAATGCACATTAATAGGAGTATCAAGATATGTTACTAACCGAAGATTTACTAAAGAGCATGATTCAAGAGATTCATGACGATTATTTAACAAAGGTGCCCTCTTCCGTCGACGCCCCCGCATCCGACGAAGAGCTAGCAATGGACGCCCTCACTGATGAACTAGTGGATATCCAACTTGACATCCAAGAAGGGGTCAGCTTTATGGGCAAAGCAATGGACTACGAAGAATTTTTAAGTATTGTTGGGAATTATGTTATTAGTTATGAATCACGTAGAGGAGGTCAGCCAAATAAATATCTGAGAAAAGAAATCAAACAAGCGGTATCGGCCGCGCTTGCAGATGTACCCCAAATGATAGCGGATTCTGTTGCAGAAACTCTTGAAGATTACATTGAAGATGATAGGTATGGCGGCTATGGTATGTCTGATTCGCCCGAAATGACCGGAGATTATAAATAATGAAAATGAAAATTACCAGAAAACGCTTTTTAGAAATCCTTGAAGAAGAGTTACAAAATCAAATTCATGAAAAGAAAAATCATGAAAGAGAAAAGAACAACAGAGCACTAGCTTCAGCCGCAGAGGAGCCTGCAAAGATCAAGGGCAAGTTGATGGATGAGGGCGACGAGCACCCGGCACTGTATAGATCACGCGCCCTTGACGCAGTAGACACGCTTAGAGAACTTATAGCTGATGTTGATTCCTCTGCCCTTCAGGAGAATGACATTGCTACAGCAGTAGAAGAATTAAAAGATAAATTGGAATATTACATGTCATGAAAATTAGCAAACAAGAGTTAAGAAAAATTATTTCTGAAGAATTGGAGGTCATCCTTACTAATGAGGAAGTTGGCGAATTCTTCGGCGAAGAAGCCCGCCGGCAGCTTGAGGGTTCTCACCGCGGTGAAGGATCGATGGCCGTAAACCAACTCAGCAATATCAGTCAGATGGTTGGAGAGCTAGCTGATCTAGTAGACGATTCTGATGATCTGGATGAATGGGTCGAATCGAAGATTACTAAAGCCCATGATTATCTAAACACGGTATTGAACCACCTCTCAGCCGAAGGAGTTGATCCAGACTTTATGCCTCTGAAAGAGGGCCTGTTTGACGAAACCGAAGAGCACCTAGAGGCCATCCACGCGATTGCAAAAGATTTGCCTCCCGAGCATCTTGCGTTGTTATCAAAGCAAATCGATGAGTTGGTAAAACAACTAGATGATGTCGCGGCTAGCCGACCAGCGCCACCACCAAGTGAAGACATTTAAAGGAGAACTAAACAAATGAAGATCAGTAAAGAACAACTTGAGAAAATCGTTGTCGAAGAGACTATTAAACAATTTGAGCAAAGAGGTCTAGATGAAGGCGTCGTTGACATGGACGGTGAAACCATCGTTACTGGCCCTGACGGAGACGCTTCCCCTCTCGCCCGCGCAGGTGCAAGGCAGGATGATCTTCAGACCACTATGATGAAGGCCGCTATGGAAATCAAAGACAACAAACCCCAGCAGGCATACGAAACCTTACTGAGGGCACTCGCTGCAGCCGGCCTTGAGACTGAACGACTTCCCGGTCTTGAAGATGAGATGGAATTAGAAGAAGCCGCCACAGATTATCATAAGTTCATCGATCAGGGCTATAGTCAGACGACAGCACAAGCCATGGCTTCTGGCAGCCCAGCGAAAAAAGCAGAGTATGATAAGTTGCGCAAACAGGGCTATGGTGATTCAGAAGCAAGAAGATTTGTATATGGCAGATCTTACTCTGCAATGGGCCAGCGATAAAAATTAAAATAACACTTGACACAAAGTTAGCAACCTGTTATATTGTATGAATGGAATATAAGACAG
>MDTA01158405.1_pt1 | contig 22062 bp, 26 predicted proteins | sample 811151 | NCBI WGS metagenome assembly MDTA01 (sample SAMN05326648, study PRJNA326480) | marine metagenome | isolation source: seawater | place: Indian Ocean: South | collected 2010
CGCCAAGTGAAAACATAGAGCCGGAAAACATAGAGCCGGAAAACATGGAGCCGGAAAACATGGAGCCGGAAAACATGGAGCCGGAAAACATGGAGCCGGAAAAACAGGAGCCCAAAAAAGAAAGCCAAAAAAGAAGGCTTTCGTGTACCTCCCGCGCGCATCAACGAGGCAGAGCAACAACGCGCCGAGCCCGCCCCGGCAGCCCGGCAAACTTCTACTCACGGGCCGAATCTCTCCGCGACGGCAAGGTTGCACAGTCGTTCGCCATGCCCCGAGTGATGGCATAACGCCAGTCCGGACGCTTCCCTGTCAGCCGAGCCCGTAACAGAGGTGCCCCGGAAAACCTTTTCGGCCAGCCAAAATCCGACCGAAAAGAGCGCCCCGTTTACACCCCTTCCGCTTAGCGATACATGCGCATCTGACCTACGAGCACACCCTGAATGCGCACGCGTTCGGGCGTGAAGCGCATCGCTTCCATGTTGCTGTTGGCGGGGCATAGAACTACTTCGTCGGGGCGCTGCAGAATACGTTTCAAGGTGGCTTCCTGGCCGTCGACCAGCGCGACAACGATGTCGCCGTTTTGCGCCTGGTCGCGTTGTTCGATGACAACGTAATCGCCGTCGAGAATGCCATCGTCCATCATCGAATCGCCGCGCACTTTCAGCACATAACAAGGCCGGTCCGAACGCAGCGTCGGCGGAATCATGACCGTCTCGCCGCTATCCAGAGCTTCGATGGGTCGGCCGGCGGCGATGTAACCATACAGTGGCAACTCGTCGTCGTTGGCTGCTTCATGCTCCGCCAGCCTTACTCCACGCTGCTTACGGTCCATAGGGGAAACAAGACCCGCATCGATCAACGCCATCACATGCTTGTGCATGGACCCACGTGAGCTCAGGCCCAATGCCTCACACAGTTCATCCAGCGTAGGGGTTTCCTGAGGGTCCGCACTTTGCTGGCCGACGAGGAAGTCATAGATTTGCTTTTGTCGTTTGGTTAACGACGCCGCAACCCCGGCTTGATACTCATGCATGCTCAACCTCCCGGCGCGACCGCGATAATATTCAGCATCGTCAGAGCTACGACAAATAACGCCACGCCAACGCCGTTCGACTCGACACTCGCGGCTGCGCGACGCGGAGCTTCTGACATGAAGGCGGCCACCGGAAACTGTGCCTGGTCGCGCATGAAAAACTGCTTGTTCCGTAACATCGATTCTCTCCGGCTTGCGGTGACAGACACCCGAACCCGCTGGTAGGTTGCTGTCACTGCCGTTGTTCTCTATCGGTTCTCATTAGAATTATAGAACGAATGGAGAACATGTCCAGAAGAATCGTCCGTACAGCTTCCATCACCGAAAATAGTTGTCGAACTGGAATTAAATTCCCAGACCACGTGCCGATAACGTAAAATTTGGATGGTAAGGAGGCCGACAATCATGTCATTTGCGACCGAGGATCGCGTTCTCTCGATTGTTGCCTTTTACTCGATGGTTGCCCTTTACGGCGACCAAACGCTTGAAAAGACGCAAAGCTTGGAAAGACCCAAAGGGCAACTCTGCGTACACGGTAAACTTTGCATGACAACAGCACACTATGAGTCCCCGCTCCATGTCTGACACCATACTCAACATCAGTCCCACGGAGTTCAGCAAGCTGCCGCTGTTCAGGTCTGTCAGCATTTTCGACGTGGAAGATTTTCTGCTGCAGTGCCCGCTGCTGCGCATCGAAGAAGGACGCGTGATTATCGCGGCAGGCCAGCCGAACGAACGTATGTATATCGTGTTGCGAGGAGAGGTCAGTGTGCGTCTGGAGTCGCCGGACAGTCCCCCTGTGGCGACACTGAGTCGCGGTGACGTGGTCGGCGAGTTGTCGGTCATTGATGGCGAACCAACGTCAGCGTATGTGGTAGCCGAGGGTCGCTGCCGTCTGCTTGGGTTGGACAGACCCGCGCTGTGGGCGATGTTCAAACGCAGCCCTCACATCGCGAATAACCTGCTTTCAATCCTGACAACCCGAATTCGTAACAGCAACAAGCAGTTCGAGGCACTGCGACGTTCGAGCGGAGGACAGCCCGCCGACGACGCAGGACCAGCCAACCCGCTGGAGAATCACCTGCAGCAGCAGTAGCACCACACACTTGCGACCCCGCACGCCCAGCCAGCGGACAGCGCGCTTAAACCCATTCCAGCAGACTCGGCTCGTAGTCTTCAGGTGGCTCGTAACCCAATAATTCGATGAGCGTCGCAGCGACATTCGCCAACCCGGCTTGGTCGAGGTCTGCGCGTAGCTGCGGTGTGCGCCCACCACAATCCAGAACATAGAACGGCACGGGGTTCAGGGAGTGAGAGGTGCGCCAGCGCGCCTCCCCATCATCGCGCATCAACGCCCGGCCTTGTTTATCACGCTCGACCATGTCGTCCGCGTTACCGTGGTCAGCCGTGACAACCAGCGTGCCTCCGGCGTCCCGCACAGCGGATCGGATGCGATGGATTGCCAGGTCGACCGCTTCGACCGCCATTGTCGCGGCACGGACACTACCGGTATGCCCGACCATGTCACCGCCGGCCAGGTTAGCGCGAATAAACGCGTACGCGCCTGACTCGACAGCATCGACCACGGCATCTGCGGTTTCGGCAGCTTTCATCCATGGTCGTTGCTCAAACGGCACGGTGTCGGATGGAATCTCCAGGTAGCTTTCAGTGGCTTCGTCGAACTTGGCTGAGCGATTGCCGTTCCAGAAATAGGTCACGTGCCCGTACTTCTGCGTCTCCGCACACGCAAACTGCTTGAGCCCACTGGCAGCCAGATGCTCGCTGATCGTGCCGGTCACGGTCTCCGGAGACACCAGGAATCGCGGCGGCATCTTCAAGTCTCCGTCGTACTGCACCATGCCAACAAAATAGACGTCAGGCCGTCGTTGCCTGTCAAAACCAGCGAACTCATCACCCTCCACAAACGCCTGCGCCAGCCCGATCGCGCGGTCGCCGCGGAAGTTGTACAGGACGACACCATCGCCGTCGCTGATCGGCCCGAGCGCCTCACCGCAATCATCAGTCACGACAAACGCAGGCAACCACTGATCGCTGATGCCTTTCTCTTCGGCGCGGAAGGTCGCAATTGCGTCCGTGGCCGAACGGAACGGCCGAGCGTCACCCAGCACATGCGCTTTCCAGCCACGCTCGACGATGCTCCAGTCGGCTTCGTATCGGTCCATCGTTGTGGTCATTCGGCCACCGCCTGATGCGATGGCGCAGACAACACTGTCATTGTCCGCACGCATGCTGGCCAACCAGTCTTCAAGCTGTGCCACGTATCGCTCAGCGGATGGGTCTGGCACATCGCGTCCGTCCAGCAACACGTGCACGTACATACGTCTCACGCCGTCCGCAACGGCCCGCAGCAGCATGGCGTGAAGATGGTCCATGCTTGCATGCACGTTGCCGTCAGAGAGCAGCCCAACAAGATGCAGCGCACCGTCTCGCTCGCGGACGCCGCTGACCAGCCCGGACCACGTATCCCCCCAGATGGTGCCCGTCGCAACAGCGGTGTCCACACATTTTGCACCCTGGTCAAAGATACGCCCCGCGCCGAGGATGTTATGTCCGACTTCGCTGTTGCCCATGTCGCCATCAGATGGGAGTCCGACACGCACGCCGTGTGCCCGTAGCTCGCGGTAAAGGCCAAGCTCTCGCAGCTCATCCAAGGTTGGCGTATCCGCCGCGGCAACGGCGTCATACGCATCTCCCGCGCCCACGCCAACTCCGTCCATGATGACAAAAACAACCGGGCCTTCCGGCGCCGCGACGCTACTGCTGGCTGCCAGACTCATGACAGTGCCTCTGACAATTCGCGCGCGAGCTGCGCAAGTTGTTCCGGATCGGCCGCGCGGTCGCCATGGCCGCGGCGCGGTTGACCTTCCCGTCTGGGGATCAGATGGACGTGATAATGACCCACCGTCTGCCCGGCCGCCGCGCCGTTAGCCTGTGATACGGTCAGACCATCAGGCGCCCACACCTTACGGATAGCTTTCGCGATAGTCTGCGCACTGCGAGCCACCGCTGCTACCTCTTCAGGCTCGAGTTCAAAAATGTTCTCCGCGTGACGTTTTGGCACCACCAGCACATGCCCGTCGGTGGCCGGAAACACATCCATGAAAGCGAGCGTATGTTCGTCCTCATAGACCCGGTATGCGCTCGCCTCGCCGGCGATAATCTTGCAGAAGATGCAGTCGTCTGAACTCATTCAATCGTTCCGTTGTCGTCAATTCCGCGATACGTCGGCCGGCTTACTCCCGCCAATCGCCGAGAGCACCAAATCCGCCGAGCGGCTGAGTGCTCCCCGGTTGGCAGCAACAAACTGGCGCCCTCGCTCGCCGCTCGCATGTCTGAGGTTAGCATCATGCAGCAGCGCGGCGACTTGTTGTCCAAGCCTGATTGTGTCCGTGACGACGTAGCCACCACCTTGCCGCGCAAGTTCGCCGGCAATCATTTCAAAATTGTGCAGATAGGGCCCGTAGACTGCGGGTACACCAAGCGCCGCCGGTTCCAGCATGTTGTGTCCACCCACAGGTACCAGCGAACCACCCACAAAGGCGACATCCGCACCCGCGTACAGGACCGGCAGCTCGCCCATCGTGTCGCCAAGGTAGACGTCTACATCGGCGCATTGCTCCGGACTCTCGCTTCGCAACACACATCGATAGCCGGCCTTACGGGCCAGCTGTGCAGCACGTGCAAACCGTTCAGGGTGACGTGGTACCAATACCAACAGGCAATCGGGATGCTGCTCACGAACGTCCGTGAAAGCTTCCAATACTTGTTCTTCTTCACCGTCGTGGGTGCTGGCCGCAATCCATACGCTACGGTCCTGCCCCCAGATTCGTCTGAGTGCTCGCCCGGACTCCTGCACACTGGCTGGCAAGCGCAGGTCGAACTTGATGTTGCCAGTCACAAGTGCCGAGGGTGATGCGCCCAGCGCAATCAGTCGTTCGCGGTCGGCCTTAGATTGAGCGCCCAACGCGGTCAGTTTTTCCAAGGTTGTTGCAATGAGTGCGCCGATGTAGCGATAGCGCGAAGCGCTGCGGGCAGACAGGCGCGCGTTTGCCAACACCACGGGTATCGACCTCGACGCGCACGCGGCGATGGTGTTGGGCCACAGCTCAGTCTCCATCACAATAAGCGCACGAGGTTTCAAAGAGTTCAGAAAACGCGCCACCGTTAACGGCGTGTCGTATGGCGCGTACTGCCAAGCTACGCTGTCCCCAAGTGTCTGGACAACACGCTCGCGACCAGTAGGTGTTGTCGTCGTGACCAGTAATGACTTTTCCGGATACTCATCCTGTAGCGCACGTACCAACGGCGCCGCCGCCTGCGCCTCGCCTACGGAAACGGCATGGACCCAAATCCACTCCTGCTGACCACGGTCGAAACCGAGCGCGCCCAGCCGATGCCCCCAGTGGTCCCAGTAGCCGCGGTTACGGATACCCCGCCATGCAAGCCGCGCAAACACAAAAGGCATAGCCAGTGTCAGAATCAGGCTGTAGATCGCGCGCCACATTGTTATTGGGGAAGCGTCAGGGTTATCAGGTAAGCGTCGGGAAGAACAACGTCGGGCCGGGTCTGGCGGGTGATTAGGAGCATTCGAATAGCAGGATTCCGCCCAAGGCAACGTGCATGGAACTTGCACGGAGGACGCAGTCAAAAGCGAGGTATGAGTTTAACATAGCGCCATTGTCTGAATGGCCGTTCCGTCGGTGCACCTTGTACGCAAATACAGCCACAAAGCCGTGGGTGACGCTACTCACCGTGTTCTTTCTGTTTGCCGCGGCGAGTACGCATGCCCGTGACGCTGCCTGGCTGCCGGCCGGCTTTACGGCAACGTTCGAACTGGAGACGCTGGGTGCTCGAGTTGGTGAAACGCGCTGGCAGTTCAGCCGTGACGGGGAACTGCTGAACTATCAGTCGACCAGTGAGCCGGCAGGCCTGTACGCACTCATCCGTGACGAGACTATCGTGGAAAGCGCGCGGCTACGCGCTTCGGGTAATGACCTCATCGCTCTCAATTATCAGTACCGTCGTACCGGCGGCAAACGCGACCGTTTTGTCGAAGTGGCGTTCGACTGGGCAAACAAACGCGTACGTAACACCGCCAAGGGACAAACCTGGGAAATGGATGTACCGACGGGCGCGCTGGACAAGTTCTCTTATCTGCTTGCGGTCATGCGTGATCTGCAAGCCGGAGAGAAAGTACTCGAGTACAAGATCGCCGACGGTGGCAAACTCAAACACTACGAGCTGGATGTGCTCGCGGAAGAACGAATAGAGACGCGATTTGGTGTGCTGGAGGTGCTCAAGCTCAGACGCAAACACCGCTCCAAACGGCAAACGACCCTGTGGTGTGCAAAAGCACTCGGGTTCTTGCCTGTACGCGTCGAACACCGCGAGAAGGACGGCTCTGTATTGACCCTGACCGTTCAGGCCGTCAGCGGATTCGCGACACCCTGAAACCGCATCAGCGTACATCACGCACGCTGTCGCCCCATAACAACAAACCGCCAGCGCCCAACAACACTTCGCGCGCCCGTTTCAACACTACGATGCTCGCGACCACGGGTGTTGGTATGCCGAGCGCCACCCCTATCCCAAGCAACGTGCCCTCCTGTATCCCAAGACCCACGGGCACCATGAACGCGAGGCTGCGAGCGCTTTGCAACACACTCTCGATGAGCAACGCAGTCGTGATCGAAACCGGGTGCCCAACCAACCACAAGGCCAGATAGATTTCTCCGGCTCCGCTCACCCAGGCAAGCAAGTGCCATGCGAATGCTCGCCACCATTGCCGAGACGTGAGTGCCTCGACGTACGCGTGTATCTCACCCCATCGCGGATGTCGCCTTAACAAACGCAGGCAAACGTCGCGGATTCGTCGCCAACCCCGCCAGCCGGCCGCGAGTAGCGCCACGGATACCACCATGGACCACAGCAATGTCTCGGCCCACAAGACCAGCCCGAGCAATGCAAACGGTACCTGCGCCGCCGCGGTACTCAACACATCGAGCGCAACGCTCGCGGCAACCGGTTGTGGCGAGCCTGTTCGCCGTCCCAGCCCATGTGCGCGTACAACATCTCCCCCCACCTGCGCGAACGGCAACAAGCTGTTCAGAGATTCGCCAATCCAACGCCACATCACGCATTGCCAGAGCGTGGCACGTCCATCCAGAAGCAGTTGCCAGGCGCGCGCATCCAGTACGACACCAACCAGGTGCCACGCGCAGATCATCAGCACACTCGCGACCCCAACCCGAGCGATGGCGTCTGCAAAATCCTGTGTAGGGATCCACGTGGCGATCCATGCAATCGCCAACGTTCCGACGGCCAATCCAAGCCAGCGCATCAGCTTACGGTCAGAAAGCCACGGCGCGTGACTTACGCGAGCTTCGCGAGTGCCGTCCCAAACTGGTCTAACGTGCGACAGACCTCTTCGGGTTTGGTGTAGTCGATGCGCGGGTGCCGGGGAACCCATTGAAAGCGCTGATAGAACGCACGCCCCTGGTGCGGGGGCAACCGGTAGTCGTACTGCGGCAACGGGCGGAACTGCTCCCGTTGTACCTGCACGTAATTGAGATTGCCACGCTCGGAGCGGTACAAGCGCAGCAGTGCGCGCTTGAGAGCTCGCTCTTGCTCATCCAACTCAAGCGTCTGCTCAGTACCGTTTCTGTGGATAAACTGTTGCGAGTGGACCCGGGCGTTAGCGTAGTGATATTCGGAAAACTCCCATATCGGAACCAGCGCACGCAGCAACGCCCCCAGAAAATTTGTCGTGTCGTGATCCTGATGCCCACCCTCGTACGCAGGCACCCACACACAGTCAACCGCATAGGCGCGGACCACATCGCGCAACGCCCCGAGTGTTGTCCGCAGATTGTGGCGCAATAAGCGGGTCGCGAGGTTTTGCTCGAAGACACGCTCAACGCCGAGTAGCCTGGCCGCCTCCGCTGCCTCCGCGCGGCGTGTCGCAACCAGGCGCGCATGATGCTTGCGACGCCATGGCCACAAAGTCTCGCGGCTGGGGACCCCATCAGTCAGGTTAGCAAGCAGAACACGCGCGCCACGGGCTCGGGCACGCATGATCGCAGCCGCTGCACCAACAATTTCGTCGTCCGGATGTGGAACCAGCACCAATATGGTGTCCGCGAACATCGTGCGCCTCACCGCGCACTGCCGATGAACTTTGGCTCACCCAACAGCAGGTTCGCAGACTGGCCAGCCTCAGCTCTGGCTGTCATCAGCGCGTGCCAGACAGGCAGCAGGTCCTGCTCAAGTACGTCGTACCAGCCGGGAACAGCCCTAAGGCTGATAGCCAGGGCCCGCGCCGCCATGCGCGCCCGGGCGTCTTGATTCAGTAGCAGGTTGTGAGCAGCGTCCACCCAGCTCGCGTCGTCACGCGCTGCAATTGCGCCGTCTTCGCCTGACTGGGAGACAATCCTTCCGCCACCGTCGGCATCAACCAGAACCGCGACGCCACAGGCACGGGCCTCATTCACAGCATTCGGCCAGACTTCGATCTGCGATGGAAAGAGAAACAGGTCAGCCGCGTTCAACATCGCGCTGACGCGAGTGGCCGGCACCTGTCCAAGGAAGTAACCATGCGGCCCAAGCGCCTGACGAAGCACCGGTAGTTCCGGGCCAGCACCCGCAAACACCGCGCGCACGTCCAAGTGACGAGCGCGCAACGCCCTGACCACGGCTGCTACACGCTGTACCTGTTTGCCAGGTGAAAGCCGACCAGTGAAGGCCATCAGCAGAGCCTTTGGCGGTACGCCCAGCTCGGCACGTAGTCGGCGCCCAGCATCGACATCGGGCCTGAAAACCGTTCTGTCCAATCCGCGCCGCAGAATACTGCGTCCCGCATCCGCCTCCGCGTCGCAGTGACTGCGGTGGCTGTCCATCACCCAGTCGGACGCGGTCACATGGCGGCGCAGACGCCGTTGCAGCCACGACTGCACCATCCCAGGCACACGGGCTTTGCGGAGCAGCTCCGCCACACGGGTGCCTGCCAGTTGAGCAATCGCATAATCGGTGTACACATGGCCGTAGCGCACCGCATCCGTATGCAGGCTGGTGACTAGTGGCACACGCATGCGGCGTGCACAGCGGCGAGCCGTCGCCGCATAAGCGAACAATCCGTCGGTACAGTGAAGCAGCTGCGCATCCGCAATCCTCGCGGCAAGACGATCGTGCCAGGGGGCAAGGTCGCCGCTATCGGGCATCCCGCGCAACCAGTGCAAACGCTCGCTGGACAAGACTGGACGATGAGCATAAACCGTCACCCATTGCGACCACTGCTCAACCGTATCGTTTTCACCGCGGAAGTGCAGATCCAGTCGCACGTTGAGCGGTTGTTCGCTCGCTACGCGGCCTATCTGCTCCCAGAAACGCACATGCCCCCCCGCTCCACTGTGACGTTGGAGATCCACCAGCACGGCAACACGCGGTAAGGGTGTGGTTCGTGTCATGGGTCTTGGTGAAGTTCCGACGAGGTAGCGGGTACTACGTTGATGCGGCGTCGTGCAGGCGCGCCATCAGCGTAGGGATTTGTTCGGCCTCCAGGTTCGCAAACGCGAATCGCACAAAAAATTCCTGCGATGGACCAAACGTCGCACCGGGGATGCACAACACGCCATGCTCGGTCGCCATTTCCCGCGCAACTTCCTTGCTGGTGCGTTCGGCAAACGGATGTCGTACGTAAGCAAACCAAGCGCCCGCCGCCACCAGTTCAAAGCCGCTATTGGAACCCGCGAACTGCCGGGTCAACGCGGTCACACGCGCGCGCATCGCATCACCCTGTTCACGCACCCATGGGCCAAGGTGTGTGAGCGCGGCCAACGCAGTCACCTGCGACACGCGGGGCGCGCAGATGTTGGTGAAGTCCTGCACCTTTGTCACTTCCGCAACCAACGGAGGCCCGCCAATGATGGAGCCCACCCGATAGCCTGTCAGTGCATAAGACTTAGAGAAGCTGAATAATTGCACCAGCGTATCGTGCCAGTCTGGCCGCTCGAACAGCCCGTGCGCGCGTGTGTCCGGTGCAGGATGGAAATCTTTGTAGGTCTCGTCGATTACCAGCGCCAGGTGGTTTGCCTGGGCAAGTTCGAACAATGCTTCGAGCAACGCAGGCGGATACACCGCGCCGGTCGGGTTGTTGGGCGTCACGATGACGATCGCGCGCGTGCGCGAGGTAATAGCCCGGGTAAACTCCGCGATATCAGGGACGCCGCCGGCACGATGGTTAAACGGAATGTGCACGGCGCGCGCGCCCAGCATCTCCAACCACATCTGGTGATTGAAGTAATAAGGCACCGGTAGCAACACCTCATCGCCAGGGCTCAACATGGCTTGCATGGTGGCGCAGAACGCTTGATTGCAACCGGCCGTGATTACCACATCATTGGCGACGATCTCACCGCCATAGCTATCGGCCATATGCGCGGCGAGTCCCGCGCGCAGCTCCGGTAGACCGGTGATTGGCGTATATCGATGCAGTCCGTGGCGCGCCATCTGTGCCGCGACTTCTGCAAGTACTTCGGCGGGTGGCGGATGTACCGGGACCGCCTGAGCAACGTCCAACAACGGGCGCTCAGGTGGGAATGTTTTATCCGCGATCCAACCATGCACGTCTGCGATGGGTGGCGTGACAACGGGTGTCACCAGGCTGCTAAGTGAGTAGCTCATTCAGGCACCGACTCACCCAATACCTCCAGCAGAGCCTCGAGTGGCAACATGACGCAACGGTGCCGACTCTTCGCCGCATGCACAGGCGCAAACACTTCGATCTCGGGCCACAAGCCATCCGGATTGTCCAGTTCACCTTCGCGCAACAGCGCCCTTAGCGCCGTGAATATCCTTGCGACTTCGTCCGCGTCCTGGCCTATGCCATGTTCGCTCATCCACGAAGCGGAAGCCTCACACAACATGCAACCGCGCACCCGGTGCCCAAACGTCTCCACATGCCCATCAGCCAATGTGACATCCAGCGTGATCTCGTCACCGCACAGCGGATTATCGACCCGCGCCGTGGCGTCGTATTCTTCCAGACGACCGGCGCCAGTCGCGCGTTTGGCCAAGGCCATCAGCTGCTTGTGATACAGCGCTGCGCTCATAACTTCTCCGTCAATGCCTCCAGATCGGCTGGCGAATCCACGTCCGCCAACACCGCGGCATCGTCCATCGCCACGTCGCAGACTTCGGCTTCATGTACGCCCAGCAGATGCCGTGCGCCGACGTCACCACTGACTTCCAACATCTCGCTGGCAAATCGCGCATCCCACAGAATGGGGTTGCCACGCTTGCCCTGCCAGGTGGGTACACAGATCGCTCGCCCCTCCAGTGGGTCAAATGCCGACGTCAGTTTCTGAATGACACGGGGCGTCAACAATGGCATGTCAGCGAGACAGACCACCACGGCATCCGCGGTTTGCGGGAGTTCGCGCACGCCAGCCGCAAGGGAAGTGCTGAGGCCATCCGCATACAAAGGATTGTGCACGAATCGCACCGGCTCGCGGGACAGTGCAGCACGTACCTCGTCGCGTTCATGGCCGGTCACGACGATCAGCGGGTCCAACCCGGCGGCACGCGCGTTGTTCACCGCGCGGTTAACCATCGTATCGCCGTCCACCTCAACCAGAAGCTTGTTTACGCTGCCCATGCGACGCGACTGACCCGCCGCGAGTACGATGCCCGCGATACGCGGCGCCGTCACAACATCACTTGCCACACCCGCGCGCGGGGTCGGACGCCCGGAAAACTCTTTCAATAGACCACCTACGCCCATTGCCTGAATGGCGGGGCCATCAACCGCACACCCGGCCGCAAGCCGTTGCAAGACCAGGTCAACGCCATTGCGCGCGGGCGAACGCGCACAGCCTGGGAGTCCCAGTACCGGTTTACCCTGCAATGTCGCCAGCAGTATCAGGTTACCCGGGTCCACTGGCATGCCAAAGTGGATGACCGTGCCGCCAGCCGCCTCGATGGCAGCGGGAATCACATCCCGGCGATCCACGATCGCGGACGCTCCAGCGATCATGATTAGGTCACACTCGTCAATAGCGGCGCGTAACGCCCTCTCCAACTCCCCTGCATCGTGCGCGGTGCGCTGCTCACGCAACAGTTGTCCACCCAGTGTTTCCATACGCGCACGCAAGACCTGCACGGTCTTGTCCAATACATTGCTACGCGTGCTCGGTAACTCGGTCTGCAACAGCACCGCATCTCGCGCCTTGAATGGCAACACGGTCAGTTGCGCCGCCTGCGCGCCATTGAGCGCGGCCTCCAGACACGCATTCGGCACGGCAAAAGGAATGATCTTGATCGTCGCGATCATCTGTCGGCGTTTGACGACAGCCCACGGCGCGAGCGTTGCCAGAGTGATGACCTCATCAACCTGATTCACGCGGGCCACGGCGTCGGCGTCAAAGTGCAATACACCGTCCACCTCGGCGTACAGATTGACGCGCCCCGTGAACGGCGCCTTGGCACTCACGGCAACCCCGAGCAGGGCAGCGCCCAGTTGTTCAGCCGCGGCGTCCTCGTGAACGTCGTCTGCATCCAGGCGCGCCACGGTGACATTGGTAATGTTAGCCGCGAGTAACGCCGCAACATCGGCCGCACCAAGCTGCCGGCCCTTTTTGAGGGTCTTGTCCGCAAGCTTCACGCTGTGCGCGAGAATGGCGCCCTCGGCGGCGACACTGTCCATTGGCCCGAAATACATGAGGTGTGGGCGTAGCGCGGCTCAGGCGCGCAAAACCTGCGTCGCCTGTGCCAACGCGGACAACGCGATTTCCGCTGGTGATTTGGCGTGAATGTGAAGGCCTAAAGGCGCGTGAATTCTCGCGATCTCACTGTCGGCAACACCGGCTTCCTGCAACCGCTCAACCCGCTTCGCATGGGTGCGTGTGGAGCCCAGTGAACCTATGTAGAACGCGTCTGTCTTGAAGGCCGCCAACAACGCGGGGTCATCAATCTTCGGGTCATGCGTCAGTGTAACGATCGCCGTGCGACGATCGGGACGCAATTCCTCCAACGCGTCATCCGGCCACACCTTGTGCATTGCCACGCCGGGAAACCGTTCGTCAGCGGCAAACGACCGACGCGGATCCACAATGGTGACGTCGTATCCGGCCAGCACGGCCATTGGCGCAAGAAACTGCGCGATGTGCACCGCGCCGACAATGACCATGCGCAGCGGTGGATTAAATACTTGCAGAAACACTGCCTCGCCCGCGACATTGGTGACAACACGACTGCGGTCGGAGACGAACACATCCCGCGCCGCTTCGCGCAGTTCATCCGTGAGTTCACCCATCCCGGCGCGTACATTCAAATCGCCATCCAACAACACCTGCCATGCACCATCCGTGCGCGTCGCCATCAGGACCGGTACACCGTCGGCGCGCAGCGCCTGCATCACTGCCAGCGTGTCACGTTTCATCAGGCGGTCTGCCCACTGGCTGCGTCGGCGCTCAAGGGCTCCACCATGACCTCAACCCGTCCGCCACAGGCAAGCCCTACATCCCAGGCCTGCTCATCGCTCACACCAAATTCCAGGCGTCTCGTCGAACCGTCCTGCATGACCTCAAGTGCTTCCTGTACCACCGCGCCCTCGATGCAGCCGCCGGATACCGACCCGACAAACAAACCATCTTCGTCAATGACGAGTTGCGAGCCGACCGGGCGCGGGGATGAACCCCAGGTGTGGATCACGGTTGCGACAGCGACGCGCCGGCCACTATCTAACCAGGTAAGAGCCGTTGCCAGGACATCTTCGGCTAATGCATGCGGCTCAGCCATTCTTGTACTCCCCGTCGATTAGCCAGCTCGCGCTGGCGTGGCGCGTCCTTCAGGACGGCGGCCAGGTCGCGCAGGCTGTTCAAGTTATGCACGCTTAACAATTCGTCTACGTACGGCAATATCGCGCGCATGCCGCGCGTGCGTGGTTCGTAACCATCGTAGCGCAGCAGTGGATTAAGACATATGAGTTGTGCGGACGACATTTGCAAGCGGCGCATCTCATGCTCCAGTCCTTCCCCCGCGTCGCGGTCCAGTCCATCCGTAATCAATAACACCACAGCACCACTGGCCAATACACGCCTGGACCAGTCCCGGTTGAAGGCATGCAGACACGCGCCGATACGGGTGCCGCCATCCCAGTCGAGCACCTGTTTGCCCACTTCGTTCAACGCAACATCGATGTCGCGCTGGCGCAGGAACCGCGAGATGTGCGTAAGACGCGTGCCAAAGACAAACGAAAAAACGCGGTCGCGATCGTTGGTGAGCGCATGCGCAAAATGCAACAACAGGCGCGCGTAGCTGTACATCGAGCCGGAGATATCACACAGGATCACCAGCGGCGCCGGCCGCGACTGTGGCCGTGTGCGCACCAGATCGATCGTTGCACCGCCACGGCGCAGACTACGACGCATCGTATGGCGCAGGTTCACCTGGCGTCCACGCGTATGTAACTCCTGCCGGCGGAGCCGCACGGTCGGCAGCGTCAACCGCATCCGGGCGATGGCCGCCCGCGCGTCATCCAACTCGGCAGCACTCATGGACGCAAAGTCTTTGTTCGCAAATTGCTCTACGTGCGACCAGGTGAGCGCAGCATCACGCTCGGGTTCAGTCTCCGAGTCATCCTCGTTACGGTCAGGTGGAGGGCTAAGGTCAGCCAGCGCTTCAGCGATCCTCTGCGCAATCGGCTCGGCGGAGTCGTCGCTAACTTGGTCTGGTGGCAGCACCAGTGATTGCATTCGCTCAAGCAAACGCGGATTACGCCAAAAGATGTGGAAAGTCTGATCAAAGATGGGCCGGTCGGTGCGGCGTGAAACCAGGGTTGCGTGCAACGTCCAATAGAAGTCCTCGCGCGAACGCAGGCCTACCTGGCGAACAGCAGCGATCGCCTCAAGTAGTCGACCTGAACCAACGTTCAGCCCGGCGCGTCGCAGGGTGCGCCCAAAATGGATGAGATTCTCGACCAGCATGGAAGCGTCCGCGGAAGTGCGCAGATCTGGCGAGCCTGTCGTCACGGCACTCAGGTGTTGAGCTCGGTTTTGATTTGCGCCAACAGGTTGGCGGCCTGACTACCGCGGATTTTCTGGATGTCGTCCTGATACTTGAGCAGTACCCCGAGTGTATCGTCGACGACGCCAGCAGACAGGGAGATGGCATCCAGCTGGGTCAACGCGTCACACCAGTCCAGGGTTTCAGCTACACCCGGCAGTTTGAACAGGTCCTGCCCGCGTAACAGCTGCACAAACGCCACGACCTCCGCGTGCAGGGCAGCACCCGCCTCTGGTGATTTGGTCGCGAGTATCTGCAATTCCTGCGCTGCGCTGGGGTAGTCCACCCAATGGTAGAAACACCGCCGTTTGAGCGCATCATGGATTTCGCGCGTCCGGTTGGACGTCAACACGACGATTGGCGGCTCACGGGCCGAAATTGTCCCCAGCTCTGGAATCGTCAATTGCCAGTCGGATAGCAATTCCAGCAGATAAGCCTCGAACGGCTCGTCGGTGCGATCCAACTCATCGATCAGCAGGACCGGAGGAGCTTCGTCCGTTGGCGCAATTGCATCCATCAATGCCCGTTGCACCAGGAAGCGCCGATCAAACAAATCGGCCGCCAGCGCCTCGCGGTCAGCCTCACCGCTCGCCTCTGCCAGACGGATTTCGATCATCTGTCGCGCGTAGTTCCACTCGTAAGCGGCAGAAGCGATATCGAGCCCTTCATAACACTGCAGCCGAATCAGGCGCCGATTGAGCCCGCCTGCGAGTACCTTGGCAATCTCGGTCTTACCAACGCCAGCCTCGCCCTCCAGGAACAATGGACGTGCCAACGAGAGAGACAGATAGACTGCCGTCGCGAGGCTGCGTTCAGCGATGTAATTCGACGCAGACAGCAGCGCGAGCGTCTCATCGACACTCGCTGGTATGGATGGGTTCGACACGTCTTTATCGTGACCGTTGTTCAGTGATCAGGCGATGGCGGCAACCGCGCGTTTGGCCATGATCGTCACGAGGTGCGCGCGATATTCAGCGCTCGCATGAATGTCGCTGTTCAGATTGTCATCCGGGATGGCGATGTTCGCAACGGATTCGGGCGCAAACCGCGCCGTCAGCGCCTGTTCCATTGCGGCAACGCGGAATGCACAGGCACCGGCGCCAGTGACTGCCACACGGATTCCATCGTCCAATTCGGCCACCATGACGCCTACCATCGCGTAGCGTGACGCCGGGTTCGGAAACTTCTGATAGGCCGCACGACGTGGGACGTTGAACCGTATTTCGGTAATGACTTCGTCTTCATCCAGCGCCGTCTCGAACAAGTCGAGAAAATAGTCATCAGCCGCGATGCTGCGGCTGTTGGTTACAACCGAGGCTGCGCAAGCAAGTACGGCCGCCGGATAGTCCGCCGCCGGGTCGGAATTCGCAACCGACCCGCCGATGGTGCCGCGATTGCGCACCTGTGGGTCACCGATCATACCGGCGAGCTCTGCCAGTGCCGGAATCTGCGCGCGTACGACATCGCTGGCCTCAACCTCGGCGTGACGCGTCATGGCGCCGATGACAACCTGCCCGTCAGCCGCGGAAATACCGGTCAACCCGGGCACGGCACCGAGGTCTATCAAGTCCTCTGGCTGCGCAAGGCGCTGTTTCATCGTGGGCAACAGCGTCATGCCGCCCGCGACCAGTTTGCCGTCGTCCGAATCCGCGAGTAAGGCTAGAGCGTCGTCCAGGCTTTGCGGCCGATGGTACTGAAAGTTATACATGGTCGCCTCGCATGCTGGCCGCGCCGGCAATGATGGACTTGACGATGTTCTGGTAACCCGTGCAGCGGCAGAGGTTGCCTTCGAGCCACTCGCGAACCTCACGGTCGGTCGGATCGGGATTGCGTTTCACCAGGTCCAACGCGCTCATCAGCATGCCTGGGGTACAAAAGCCACACTGCAGCCCGTGGTTTTGACGAAATGCTTCTTGCATCGGATGCAGAGTGTCGCCATCCGCAAGCCCTTCAACGGTCACTACCTCAGCGCCTTCAGCCTGTACAGCCAGCAAAGTACAGCTCTTCACCGACTCGCCATTCACATGGACCACACACGCACCGCACTGGCTGGTATCACAACCAACGTGGGTGCCAGTCAGACGCAAATGTTCGCGCAGGTACTGGACCAGCAGTGTTCGGTTTTCGACCTCCGCCGAAACGGCGTTGCCGTTCACGGTCATGGACACGATTACGGCCATCACTCCTCCAAAATTCTCTTGTGCACGTCAGGCGACCGATACGACCGAAATCTCTCGGCTAATCGGTTCACGCACTCACCATCCAACATAACGCGACCACCACGATAATGGTAGCGATAACGCCGCGAATGAACGAGCGCTTGCGCGCCGTCCCTTCGGGCTCCAGAAAATCCTGTTTGTCCAAATCCTGCTTGTCGTTCAAGCACCCAGCTCGTTGCTAAATGCCTGGAAGAACTGGTCCGCAATCTTCTTCGCCGCGCCGGATACCAGACGCGAGCCAATCTGCGCGAGTTTGCCGCCTACCTGCATATCCGCGGTATAGATCACCTTCGTGCCATCGGCCGCCGACTCAAGCTGCACTCTGGCACTGCCTTTGGCAAAACCCGCGGCACCGCCCTTACCCTGTCCAGACAACGTATAACTGTTGGGCGGATCCAGATCAGACAGCTCGATGGCGGTAGTGAACTTTGCTTTTACAGGCCCAATCTTGGCACGCATCTCAGCGTCAAACTGCGTATCGGAGGTGCGCGTGATTGATTCGCAGCCCGGGATGCATCGGCTCAAGGTTTCCGGATCGTTGAGCGCTTCCCATACAGCTGCGCGCGTAGCGGGTACGGTGAATTCACCGTTCATTTCCATCGTCTACAGTTCCTCTGGCGTTGTGCATCCAGCCCGACATCGAGACCTACCTGGACCCTGAGCCACTCGGGTGACATCGCGACGGTTGCGATGGCAAATTCACCGGCGGTAACTGAGCCGCATGGGACGTGCGCGACCAGACCGCGCAGATTCAGCCACTTCGTCAATTTGTTTCCCGAGGATTCAGAATGGGTTGGTTTAACTGGTTGTTCGGGCGGAAGAAGAAAGCCCCGCAGGTTAGCACAGCTGCCGCACCTCCAAAGCCATCCGTTCCCGTGCCGCAAGCGGTCGACGACCCTGATGAGGATTGGGCGGAAGCCACCACGTTCATTTCAGTTCGCCTGTCGCCCATCGCCCATCGCCCAGCGAGAAATAAAGAACCTGCGCACGCTACTTGGAGAAGGCACAGCCATGTGGAGACTGCAAGAAGTTCCTGTCATCAGGCCCGTTCCGGGTCGGCGACGGATTGACGGGGCAGTCGCCCGTGCCCGGCCGTGATGGTTGCGGTGGGGAAAAATGCGTCTGCGCCATCGAGGGACAGGCCGGGTAAATGCATCCACCCGCGCCGGGCGCCCTCGTCCGACCAGAGCAGATCTACTCCGTTGGCAAAGGTCTACAGAGTGGATTGCAAATGGCCACCGTCAACAACCACGGCCGTGCCGTTCATATAGCGGGACGCGTCTGACGCCAACAGAATGATCGCTCCATCCAGGTCTTCCGGTTGCCCCAGCCGACGCTGCGGGATTCGGGCGATGATGGGATCGCCAGCGCCACTCGAGAAGAACTCATCATTGAACTCCGTCGCGACGTATCCGGGCGCGAGTGCGTTCACACGGATGTTGTAGCGCGCGAGGTCCAGGGCCATGGCACGTGTCATTTGCACGATTGCGCCTTTGGACGCGGTGTACGCCGTAAGGTAACCCGCCACCCTGAAACTCATCACCGAAGCCAGGTTGATGATGTTGCCAGAGCGCTCCGCCGCAATGACGCGTTGTACATAACGTTGCGCGACATCACGAGCCCCAGTCAGATTGGTATCGATAACCTGGTCCCAGCTCTCATCGCTCTGCTTGGCGAAGTTCTCGGTGGCCGTAACGCCTGCGTTGTTGATCAATACATCCACAGGTCCGCACGCTTCGTCGATCTCCGAAAACGCCTGGTCCACGCTTGCCCGATCGGTGACATCCATCCGCGTGACAAATACGTCACCGCCGTGCGTGCGTAACTCTTCGCCCAGGTCTTCGAGCACCTCTTGGCGGCGCGCTACCATCGCGACATCCGCGCCAGCCCTGGCCATGACGCGGACGAAGTGGCGCCCCAGGCCGCTGGACGCACCCGTTACGAGCACGCGTTTACCCTTGAGCGAATAAAGATCTTCGATGAGGCTGCTCATCGGTATTACCTGTGAGGAATGGCGGGAGCGCGCGATTCTAGCAGGCTAAGTAAGCGCTTGGTCCCGATAGCGGGGCAAGCGTAAGATTACAGGCCAGATTCTCCTGCTGCCGAAGTACAGGAACGCCCGTGTCTGAGCCCCTCAAATACCTGCTCGATGAAGCTGACATCCCGCGCGATTGGTACAACATCCAGGCCGATTTGCCACAACCGTTGGCACCCGTTCTGCATCCGGGGACGGGAGAACCCATCGGGCCTGCGGATCTGGAGCCATTGTTTCCGATGGCACTCATCGGACAGGAAGTTTCCCAGGAGCGATACATTGAGATTCCGGAGCCGGTGCGCGACGTCTACAGGCGCTGGCGACCGAGCCCTCTGTATCGTGCACGTGCACTCGAGCAAGCCCTCGATACCCCGGCCAAGATTTTCTACAAATACGAAGGCGTCAGCCCGTCGGGTAGCCACAAACCGAATACCGCCGTGGCGCAGGCTTTCTACAACAAAGAACAGGGCATCAACCGCCTGACCACCGAGACCGGCGCCGGTCAGTGGGGCTCATCACTCGCTTTTGCAGGGGCGCTGTTCGACATCGAGGTTGAGGTGTACATGGTCAAGGTGAGCTTCGAGCAGAAGCCTTACCGCAAAGCCATGATGGAGGCTTTTGGAGCAACATGCATCGCCAGCCCGTCCGATGTACCAACGCCGGTCGCGCCATACTGTCCGACAAACCTGACAGCACCGGTAGCCTGGGTATCGCTATCAGTGAAGCGGTGGAACGAGCGGCGGGACGGGAAGACACAAAATATGCATTGGGCAGCGTCCTGAACCACGTATTGATGCACCAGACGATCATCGGCATCGAGGCGGAGAAACAGTTACACATGGCTGACGTGTACCCAGACGTCGTCGTGGGCTGCACCGGCGGTGGCAGTAACTTCGCCGGCGTCGCATTCCCGTTTTTGGGGAACCGGTTCCGTGACAACAAGCATGTGCGGATTGTTGCCGTTGAACCGGCGGCATGCCCGAGCCTGACGCGGGGCAAGTTCGCCTATGACTTTGGCGATACGGGCCATTTGACGCCGCTCGTCAAAATGCACACGTTGGGCTCAGCGTTTGTCCCGCCTGACATGCACGCAGGCGGACTTCGTTACCACGGCATGGCCCCGCTGGTCAGCCATCTGGCGGAACTCGGCGCGATTGAGCCGACGGCTTATCAACAAACGGAGTGTTTCGAAGCCGGCGTGTTGTTCGGTCGCACCGAAGGCATCCTGCCCGCGCCTGAGGCTACACACGCGGTCAAAGGAGCCATCGTCGAAGCGTTGAGATGCAAAGCTGAAGGACGAGGCGAGACCATCCTGTTCAACTTGTGTGGACATGGGCACTTCGACATGCAGGCGTACACGGACTACTTCGCGGGCAACCTGCATGACCAGACCTACGATGAGTCGGAACTGGCCATGGCATTGGCCGGTTTGCCCTCGGTGGCCGAATAGCTGCTAGCATTGACGCAACGACGATCGTGACAAGGTGGGCTGATGCCAAGCACCTCCGCGTTTGACCCGACGCAGATACTGATCGACGAGGCGGTTGACCGGCTCGAGAGTACCTATGTGCGCGTCTACGGTAATCTGTATCCGGATTACCAGAACATCATCCGTTCCGCGAGCACGATGGCGATGGAAATCATCGCCAACTCCGATGCGCTGTACCACAACCTGGAACATAGCATCATGGTCACGCTGGTGGGCCAGGAGATCCTGCGTGGCAAACACCTGAGCGAAGGCTCCGTCAGCGCGCGCGAATGGATTCACTTCATCGTGTCGTTACTGTGCCACGACATCGGCTACGTCAAAGGTATCTGCCCGGGCGACAGCGAGAGCCACGCCGTTATCAATATGGACGGTGAAACCATCGAACTACCGGCTGGTTCCACCGGTGCGTTCCTGACGCCTTACCACGTCGAGCGCGGAAAAGTGTTCGTGTTCAACCGCTTCAAGGAACACCCGGTGCTGAGCGCCAAGGTGATTGCTCGCAACATCGAACACACGCGCTTCCCCGTGCCAGACCTCGGCGACTCCCATGAGGACAGCGACTTTCCTGGCCTGGTGCGCTCGGCTGATCTTATAGGGCAACTGGCAGACCCCAATTACCTGCAGAAGCTGCCGGCATTGTTCCACGAATTCGAAGAGACCGGCGCAAACGACCACATTGGTTACCGTACGCCGGAAGACGTCCGCGAAAACTACCCCAATTTCTTCTGGAAGTTTGTGAGCCCGCACGTGGGACCGGCCATCGAATACCTTCGGGTTACCCGCGAAGGTCGGCAATGGGAAGCCGGGCTGTACTCGCATATCTTCTCCGAGGAACACAGCCACATGTTGTGATGGCCGCGCAGCCCCGATGAAGGGCCTGGCGTCAACTGGCGGGGGGGTCAGGTCGGGCGGACCGCGTCCAGCGTCCGCCCACCCACGGCATCAATGCCGTGGTTGTCGATACCAAACCACTCTTTGGCGATCGTCGCGTAATAGTTGCGGAAATCCACTGTGTAACGCAGGTCGCCGTTATCCAGGCCTTTTAACACAGGATACGCGCCGTAAAGTGCACCTTTGACGCGACCGCCTATCAGAAAATGAGGCGCAGCCGTGCCGTGATCGGTGCCGCCGGAACCATTTTCCGCGGCGCGTCGGCCAAACTCCGAGTAGGTGGCAATCAGCACGTCATCCCAACGTCTGTTGGCCA
>MDTA01080302.1_pt1 | contig 22042 bp, 23 predicted proteins | sample 811151 | NCBI WGS metagenome assembly MDTA01 (sample SAMN05326648, study PRJNA326480) | marine metagenome | isolation source: seawater | place: Indian Ocean: South | collected 2010
AGATTGAAATTTATTTAAACTTGCTTTAATTATATACAAAAACATTAATAATGTTGAGTAATAAAATTTATAAACACTTTTTCACTGAACTAAGTAAATACTTTTTCTTAGTATTGTTCACTTTTAGCATAATAGTTTGGGCAGTACAAGCGGTCAACTTTTTAGATTTAATAGTTGAGGATGGACATGGTGTCACTGTTTATCTAAATTATTCATTATTAAATATTCCAAAAATTTTAACTAAATTTATACCACTATCTTTTTTGATTGGTTTATTTTTAACAGTTCTGAAATTTGAGAACGAAAGTGAATTTTTAATACTCTGGACTTCAGGATTAAATAAAATCAAAATTGTAAATTTCTTTTTTAAAATTTCAATTATAGTTACAATTTTACAATTATTTTTTTCATCTTTAATTAACCCGGAATTTTTAAACAAATCAAGATCATTAATTAAATCTTCAAATTTAGATTATGTATCTACAATGATTAAGTCTCAACAATTTAATGATACAATTGAAGGTCTCACAATTTACGTAGAGGAAAAAAAACAAAATGGAGTTCTTAAAAATATTTTTATAAGAGATGATGGAAGTGTTTTAAAAAGTCTAGATAATTCTAAAGACTCAAATAATATAACTATTTATGCAAAGGAAGGTAGAATTGAAGAAGGCGAAAAAGGAAACTATTTGGCATTAAGAAATGGAACTATACAAAAAGAAAATGATAAGAATGAAATTATATCTATTAACTTCATTAAAACTAACATGCAAATGGAAGGTTTAAAAACAAAGTCAATTATTATGCCCAAAATTCAGGAAACCTCATCAAAAACTTTAATAGATTGTATACTTTCAAAAAATAAAAATATTGAAATTTTAAATTGCCCCAAAACAGATTCAAAAATTGATACCTTAGCAGAATTAAACAGGCGATTTGGTATGCCTTTATATATTCCAACAATAAGTTTAATTTTATCATTTTTACTTATTTCTAGAAGCGAGAGTAATAGAAAGAATTTATTTAAATATTTTTATTTTGGGTTATCTTTTCTAATTTTGGTTACTGCTGAAATCTTAGTTAGATATTCTGGTAAATCTCTTTTTTACTCTTATCTATATTATTTGATTCCCTTAATTAGTGTTCCTTTTTTTTACTATTTATTATTTAGACAGTTTTATAATGAAAATTTAAAAAAATAATTATGAATTACTCAATTATAAATACATATTTGATCAGTCAATTTTTGAAAACTTTCATAAATGTTGTTTTAATTTTTTGTTGTCTTGGATTGATAATGAATTTATTTGAAGAAATTAATTTTTTTAAAAACTATGATGTTGGTATTCTAATGCCCATAAAATTATCTTTGTTGGTAATACCTAGTATCATAATAAATTTGCTTCCCTTTATTCTTTTTATATCGTCAATGGTAGTGTTTATAAAACTCAAAGATAATAGGGACATAATTGCATTAAAAACATTTGGATTCTCAAATATAAACTTTTTAATATTATTTTCTATTTCCTCTATATTTATTTCAATTGTAATTTTATTTGTTTTAAACCCTCTTACTTCTGCAACTGTGAAATATTACGAAGACATAAAGGGAAGATATGATTTGGATAAATCTCATCTTGCATCTATTAATTCTAATGGTATTTGGATAAGAGAAATAGTAGGAAATAATATAAATATCATAAAATCAAAAAGCTTAGAGGGTGATAGATTGATAAATGTATCAATATATAAATTTGATAAGAACTATGCTTTGTATTCAAGGCTTGAGGCTTCAGAGGCAAGAATATCCGAGAATCCATGGATTTTACAAAATGGCAGAAAAATTAATTTTGATGAAGAAAAAAAGACTGAGGAATTTTTAACTTTTGAATTTGAATCAACGTTTAATGTAGAAAAATTAAATTCAATTTACTCAAATTTAGATACCGTGTCTTTTTTTAATTTATTAGCAAATATGGATTATCTTGTCAGCAAAGGTTACAATCCTATGCTGCTTACTGAAAAAAAACATTTTTACTTATCATTACCTTTTTTCTTAATTTTGATGGTATGTTTAGCATCAATGTTCACTTTAAACTCAAATAAAAGAAAGCAAAATACTTACTATATTCTACTGTCTATATTGTTGTGTGTAATAATCTTTTACTTTAAAAACTTTTCAGCAGCTTTAGGAACAACTCAGAAAATTCCAATAATACTTTCTGTATGGTCACCAGTAATTATTCTTTCTTTATTTTGTAGTATAGGGGTAATGCAAATAAATGATAAGTAAATCTATAAAGTACATTATTGCAATTTTAATAATATTTAATATTCAGAAAAGTTACTCTGAAGAATTATTTATTAATGCCTCTACTGTTGAAATAGATAAAACTGGAAAAATAGTATACGCAAAAGGTAACGTTGAAATTTTTGATAAAGATAAAAATGTAATTTACTCTGATAATGCTGAATATGATAAAGAAAAAGGAATTGCCAAAACAATTGGGCCAACAAGAATTTTAACATCTGAAAAATATGAAGTTAAAGGAGAAGATATTATCTACGACGATAATAAAAAGTTAATTTATTCGCAAAATACTACTATTATAACTGATCCCAACCAAAATAAAATTACTGTTAATATGTTCAATTATCTCACATTAAAAAAAATGTTTTTTTCAAAAGGAGATATTGAGGTATTAGATAATAGGAAAAATAAGTATCTTTTTAGCGAAATTTACATTGATGAAGTAAAAAATAAAATAGTTGGAAGCGACATAAAATCTTATTTTAATGAAAATTCTTTCAAAGAAGACGAACGAAATAATCCAAGATTTTTTGCAAATAGTGCCACGATAACAAAAGAAAATACAATTTTCGAAAAAGGTGTTTTTACATCATGTAAAATTAGAGAAAATGATAAATGCCCGCCATGGGTAATTAGAGCTAAAACTATAGAGCATAATGCTGCAAAAAAAACTATTTACTACGAAGATGCTGTAATGAAAATATATGATTTTCCTGTTTTTTATTTTCCAAAATTTTTTCATCCAGACCCTACTGTAAAAAGGCAATCAGGTTTTCTTGTACCGAGGTTTACAGACAGTTCAATGGTAGGATTTGGCTCAACTATTCCCTACTTCTGGGCAATGTCTAAAGATAAAGATATGACGATAGCTCCTAAATTTTATGCAAACGAAAACATGATTATATTTAATGAATATAGACAGGCATTTGCAAATTCAAATTTGATAGTAGATACAAGTTACACTGAGGGGTACAAAGATACAGATAATATAAAATTACCAGGATCAAGATCTCACTTTTTTGCAAAGTATAATGCAGATTTTTCAGATGATGACTACTTCAGTGATCTTGAAATAAATATACAGAGAGTATCAAATCCAACATATTTAGAGGTTCACGATATTAATACTGAGTTAGTAGATAGTTCAAATAATATCTTAAATTCAAATATTAATTATGAATATCAAGATGATACGAATTATTTAGGACTGTCGGCGAGTGTTTTTGAGGACTTAAAAAAAACAGATAGATCAAAATATGAATATTTTTTACCAAGTGTATCATTTGAAAGAAATATATATAATGACAAAAAACTTGGTTTAATAAATCTTCTAAGCAGTGCTTACGTAAAAAATGTTGAAGTTGATCAAACTACAAAAATGTGGGTTAATGATTTTAATTGGAAATCAAAACCTCTTTCAAATATTATGGGTATAAAAAGTGAATTTGAGGGACTATTAAAAATTGTAAATTATGAAGCAGACGCAGACACACATAAAACTGAGGGATTTAATTCAGAAGCATCTAGTGCTTTAGCTTACAACACAAGTCTTCCATTAGCAAAAAGAAATGAAAATAATAATTTAATTAATTTTTTTACTCCCAAAATATCTTTTAGATATGCTCCGGGTCATATGAGAAATATAAAAGATGATGATACTAAACTTACTTATTCAAATTTATTTTCATTAAATAAAAATTCACAAATTGATGTAATTGAAAAAGGCACAAGCATTGCATTAGGTTTAGAATTCTCTGGAAATGAACTAGATGAAAATAATATTCCCGGTGATGAAAATTACTCATTTGCTATTGGACAAGTTTACAATATGAACAAAAATAATGATATACCAATAAGAAGTTCTTTAAATGATCAAACATCAGATATTGTAGGTAAAGGATTTGTTAAAATAAATGAAAATTTAAAACTTGAAAATGAATTTTCTTTAGATCAAAACTTAAATGAGGTTAATTATAATGAAATTGGAACTAATTTAATAACTGGTAATTTAAATTTTAATCTAAAATATTTAGAGGAAAATAATCATATTGGAAGTACAAATTACATAAAATCTGATTTGAAAGTCGAACTTAATGAATTTAGTGAAATGAATTTTGATTTTAGAAGGAATCTTGAGACCGAGTCTACTGAATTTTATAGTTTAGCTTATAATTACTTAAACGACTGTTTACGTGCCGGAGTTGTATTTAGGAGAAAATTTTATGAAGATAGAGATTTAGAACACTCAGACACTTTAATGTTTAAAATTTCATTGATACCACTTGGTGATGCATTTGCTCCTGCTATTAAATAATAAAAAAATTATATTTTTTTTTATATTATTATTTTTTTTAAGTCTAAGTAAAACAAATTCAAACATTAATAATTCTGTTATTATTTCTGTAGGAAATCAACCAATTACGTACTTAGATTTAATTAAAGAAATGAGACTAATATCCTTTTTAAACAATATCAAATTAGATAGCTCAAATAGAGAAACATTTAAGTCTGTAGCTGTGCAGGGATTAATAACAAGAAAAATTAAAGAAATTGAAATAAATAAATATAAGATTAATGAATTTAATACTAAGGATTTACAAAATTTAATAAATAAAACATCAAATAATCTTGGGACAACTGAGGATGGATTAGAACAACTTCTGTTACAAAATAACTTAAATATAAAAAATCTAAAGGATAGATTTGAAATTGATCTAAAATGGAATACTTTGATTTTTCAACTATATAAAAATAAAATTGTACTAAATAAAAATGAAATGGAAAATAAAATAAGATTCGAAATGGAAAATATAAAAGAAAAAAGATTATTTTTATTATCAGAAATTGAAATTAACCTTACCCAAAATAATGAAAAAGAAACTTTAAATAATATTTACAAAAATATAGAAACTGAAGGTTTCGAAAATACTGCTAAAAAGTTTAGTATTTCAAATTCATCTCAATATGGAGGAAATATTGGCTGGATTGATGAAAATAATCTATCAAAAAAAATATTTGAAAATGTAAAATTTCTTAAAACTGAAGAAATTAGTAAACCTATTTATTTAGGTGACACAATTGTAATTATAAAAAAATCAGGTGAAAAAGTATTTGAAAAAAACATCGAGAAGGTAAAAAATAGAATTGTCAGACAGGAAAAAGAAAAAAAATTACAAATGTTCTCAAAAGCGCACTATTCAAAATTAGAAAAAACTATTCAAATAAGTTTTTTATGACAAAATTAGTTGCAATTATTGCTGGTGATCCAGAAAGTATTAGCACAGAATTAATAGCTAAAGCCTGGAAAAAAAGGGAGTTATACAAAAATATCAAGGTTTTTGTAATTGGTAATTATAAACTTATTGCTAAGCAGTTAACTTTACTAAAAATAAAAATAAACATCAAAAAAATTTCAGATTTAAAAGACAATAATTTTAATAAAGATTTATTAATTTACGATGTGCCTTTAAATTTCAAAAAGCCATTTAAAATAAATAAAAAGACTAAAAGTAAATACGTTCTTAAATGTATTAAAATGGCAATTAAGATGTCGCAACAAAAAAAAATACTAGGTTTTATTAATTGTCCTATAAATAAAAATGATATCTTTAACTCTAATTTTGGTCTTACAGAGTATTTGGCAAAAAATTCAAATGTATTAGGAAAGGAGGCAATGATTATCTATAATAAGAAATTATCTGTTTGCCCTATTACAACTCATATTCAAATTAAAAATATTTCAAAAAATTTATCCAAAAAAATTATTTATGAAAAAATAGTTACAATAAATAAATTTTATTTAAATTATTTTCATTTTAAACCAAAAATTTGTGTCTTGGGATTAAATCCTCACAATTATGAATTAAAAAATGACTCTGAAGAAAAAAGAATTATTTTACCAACTATTATTAAACTTAAAAAAAAAGGTATTAAAGTAAATGGCCCGATTCCAGCAGATACTGCCTTTAACAAAAGAAAAAGATTTGATATTTTAGTGGGTATGTATCACGATCAAGTTTTGTCACCCTTTAAAGCATTATTTAAATTTGACGCAATAAATATTACAGCAGGTCTTCCCTATTTGCGTGTTTCACCAGACCATGGGACTGGGATTGATATAATACGAAAAAATCTAGCCAATCCTTTTAGTTTAATTGAGTCTATAAAATTTTTTAAACACATTAATGTTTAAATTAAAAAAATCTCTTGGACAAAATTTCCTTAACGATAAAAATATAATAAATAAAATATTATCAATTGAAAATTTAAAAAACCAAAATATTATGGAGATTGGTCCAGGCTCTGGTAACCTGACGAAATTTATAGTTCAAAAAGAAATTAATAATCTTATTGCTATTGAAAAAGATGAAAGATTTTCAGAAAAATTAAAAAAAGATTATATTGATAATAAAAAAATTTATATTGTGAATAAAGATATACTTAAAATGGATTTAAATAAGTTAAATTTTAAAGATGTGATAGTATTTGGTAATTTACCCTACAATATTTCAACTCAAATTTTAGTGAATTTTATAAATTTAAATAAATGGCCACCTTTTTACAAAAAAGTTATTTTTATGTTCCAAAAAGAAGTTGCTGACAGAATATTGGCAAAATCTAAAACAAAACAATACGGAAGATTGACAATTATAACGAAATATCGACTTGATGTTATTAAGAGCTTTAGCGTTTCAAAAAACTGTTTTTTTCCTATACCCGCTATTGATTCAAAAATTGTAGTTTTTAAACCAAAAAAAGACAGTAAGTATAAAATTAAAGATATTAAAAATTTAGAGTTTATTACAAATGTATTTTTTAATAGTAAAAGAAAAATGATAAATAAACCATTTGAAAAATTGTTTAAAAACTACAATTTTGTCGCAAAAAAACTCAATATTGATTTGAGGCTTCGTCCATCTGACCTATCGATAGATCAATATTATAAATTAACGGAATATTATGAAAAAAATTGACCTTAATATTAATTACTTGGATGTTCTTTTATAATTTTTAAAATTTTATTGAAGCAATTTTCGACATTATCATTTGTTATAACATGATCATATTCATTAGCGTGTTTTATATCTTGAGAGTAGGCCAAAAGTCTTTTTTTTATAGAGTCTTTTCCATCTTGATTTCTTGATATTAACCTTTTCTCTAACTCTTCTTTACTTGGTGGTAAAATGAAAATTTTAAGCAAATTTAACTCGTCAAATTCACTTAGTTGCTTTGCTCCCTTCCAATCAATATCAAATAATACATTGAAATTTTTTTTTACAATTTCATCGACTGACTTTTTTGAAGTTCCGTAGTAATTACCAAAAATTTCTGAGTGCTCATAGAAAGTTTTTTTTTTTAACAATATTTTAAATTCGTCTTTACTTACAAAATGATAATCAACACCATCAACCTCATTTGGTCTTGCTTTTCTTGTGGTGTGTGAAACTGATATTCTAAATGTACTATCTGATTGTTGGATTTTTTTTGAAAGTGTTGTTTTGCCTGCACCGGATGGAGACGATAATACAAGCATGAGAGGTTTATTTCTCAGATTATTCACCAAAAGAAAATTTAATTTTACTTTGATTTGTTCTCAATAAATTTAACAGCGTCTCCAACAGTTAAAATCTTCTCAGCTTCAGTGTCAGAAATCTCTGATCCAAATTCTTCCTCAAACGCCATTACTAACTCAACTGTGTCTAAACTGTCTGCTCCGAGATCATCAATAAAACTTGCTTCCTCAGTTACTTTGTCTTCCTCAACACCCAAATGATCTACTACTATTTTTTTGACTGTTGCAGCTATATCTTTTGACATTTAATTCCTTTTGTTTGATTTTTATTCTTTCGTTAATAAAATTATTTTTTTTCTTTGTCAAGCCATATACATACCACCATTAACATGTATTGTTTCACCAGTAACATAGGATGATGAATCGGACGATAAAAAGGCTGCACAATTCGATACGTCTTCGCCATTGCCTAATCTTGCCATTGGTATTCTTGATGTTAGATATTCTTTTACTTTATCGGGTAAATTTTCAGTCATTTCTGAAACTATGAACCCTGGAGAGACACAGTTTATAGTAATATTTTTTTTTGCATATTCTATTGCTAAACTTTTTGACATACCGATTATTCCAGCTTTTGAAGCTGAATAGTTCGATTGACCCAAATTCCCACTATGGGCAACAATAGAAGTTATATTTACAATCCTGCCAAACTTATTTTTAAGCATTTTTTTTATTGCGTATTTAGATAGTAAAAATGTAGAAGTTAAATTTATATCAATAACTTTTTTCCACTCCTCATCTTTCATTCTTAAAGATAAATTATCTACATTTACTCCAGCATTGTTAATAAGTATATCCAGCCCGCCAAGCTCATTTGATACTGTCTCAATAAACTCCTCAATTTTTGAATGATTAGATATATCAAATTTGTGAATTTTAATACTTGGGTTTTGTTTTTTAAGTAAATTTAATTTTTCAACTTTTGTCCCTGTTCCTAAAACATTTCCATTAAGTGAAATAAATTTTTGTACTAAAGAACCGCCTATTCCGCCAGTAGCTCCTGTAATTAAAATTTTTTTATTTTTAAAATCTATCATTTTAAATTTTGAATTTCATCGATCGTATTTACACTTTTAGTCAAAACTTTGTCATTTGTTCTCTTAACCAAACCTGATAATACCTTTCCTGGTCCTATTTCAATAAATTCTTTTACCCCATTATTTATCATATATTCTATACTTTCTCTCCATCTAACCTTGGAATAAATTTGTTCAATTAAAAGTTTTTTAATTTCATCAGGGTTTTTGGTACCCTCTGCAGTAACATTACTTACTATTTTTACATTTGGAATATTAAGATTTGTTTCTAGTATATTATTATTCATTTTTTCTGCAGCGGGTTTCATTAATGAGCAATGAAACGGAGCACTTACAGGTAAATAGATAGATTTTTTTTTATTATTTTTTAAAATTTTACTAATTTCATCAATTGCAGATTTATCACCGCTCAATATAATTTGTGAATTAGAATTGTCATTAGCCACCTCGCAAACACCTTTGTCTTTACCTAACTCGACTATAAATTTATTTATTTCATTTAAGGTTAGACCCATAACTGCTAGCATAGAACCTTTGCCGTTTGGCACTGCTTCCTGCATAAATTTTCCCCTTTGATGCAATAATAAAATTGCATCAGAAAATAATAAAGACCCAGATGCAACAAGTGCACTATATTCTCCGAGGGAATGGCCAGCAAAAAAAATAAAATCCTTTTTAAGATTAATTTGAAATTCTTCTGTTATTAATTTGAATATTGAATAACTTATTGTCAAAATTGCTGGCTGTGTATTTTTTGTTAGTTTTAAATCTTCCTCTGGTCCTTCAAGAATAATCTTTGAAATTGAAAAATTTAATTTTTCATCAGCCTCCTGAAAAACTTTTTTAACTAAGTTAAAATTTTTGTAAAGTTGATGGCCCATACCTACAGATTGAGAACCTTGACCAGGAAATATCAGAGCTTTCATTTTATTTTTTAGCGATTAAACACTAATATTACTATTGTATAAACAAATTTTAAATAGTATAAGACGTTTTTTAAAAATAAAAATACTGAGAAAATGGCATTTTACGAGCATACATTCATTGGAAAACAGGATCTTTCTAATAAAGAGGTTGAAAGCTTAATAGCAAAATATTCTGATTTAATTAATGAGAGTGGCAAAATTTTAAAAACTGAAAAATGGGGTTTATTAAGTCTAGCATCTAAAATTAACAATAATAAAAAAGGAATATTTGTTCATTTTAAGTTTGAAAGCGACAAAGAAGACTCAATTAAAAATGTAGAGAGCAAACTTTCAATAGATAATAATATTATAAGATATTTAACAGTAAAATATAATAAACTAGATTTAAAAAAAGAATATTTCCAAATGGAAAAGAGTGAATGAGACGGGATAAAAGAAAGCAAAGAAAAAGTAGTGGTTTTAGTAATAAACTAAGTTTATTTCAGAAACCTGACATGAGATTTAAAAAGAATTGCCCGCTATCAGTAAAGAATGGGCCAGTTGTTGATTATAAAAATATTAAATTAATAAAAAAATATATTTCAGATACTGGGAAAATTCTTCCATCTAGAATAACCTCTGTCTCTCAAAGTAAACAAAGAGAATTATCATTGGCTATAAAAAGAGCAAAAATACTAGGATTGGTATAAATGCAAATTATTTTATTAGAAGATATTAGAAATCTGGGCAAAATTGGTGAAGTCGTGGATGTGAAAGACGGGTACGGAAGAAATTTTCTTCTAAAATTAGGAAAAGCTTTAAGAGCAGATAAAAATAACATTGATTTTGTAAATAAGAAAAAAGATGAAATAAATAAAAAAAATATAGAATTAAAGAAATCTGCTAAAATGGTTTTAGAAAAGATTAAAAATAAAAAACTTATTTTTAAAAAAGAAACAAAAGAAAATGGGGATTTATTTGCAGCAATTAAACCTAAAGAAATCTCTAAATACTTTATTGAAAATTTCAAAGAAACAATTCATCCTTCACAGTTAGATTTAAAACAAGAGATAAACAAAGTAGGAAAGTTTTCTTTAACCATAAATTTACATTCTGATCTTGTTGCTGAATTACATGTAATGGTTGAAAAAAAAGATTCAAAGTAAAAACTATTTTCTCCACAGTATAAAAAAAAAGTTGATAACTTTTATATTTAAATCCTGCTGCTTTCATATAAGTTTTATCAAATGGAAGGTCTCAAAACTAATGACAATACTGACGGTAATAAAATTTTACCTTCAAACTTAGAAGCAGAACAAGCTTTAATCGGTTCGATATTAGTTAACAATGATATAATTGATGAAATTTCCAATATATTAAATAGAAATGAATTTTATGATCCTATACATTCAAAAATTTACAGCCTCATTGAAAACTTACATAATAAGGGAATGATTGCAAATCCTATTACACTTAAAAATTCTTTACAAAAAGATGCAGGACTTTCGGAAATTGGTGGAACAGAATACTTAGTAAAATTAACAAGATTTTCCTCATCAACAAAACAGGCTGTTGATTATGCAAAAATTATTCATGAAAAATTTGTTAGACGTGAGCTGGTAAAAATCTCTCAAATTTTAAATGATGATTCACTAGATGACGCAACAGAAAAATCAGGGGAAGTTATTATACAAGATACTGAAAAATCATTATTCGATTTGGCAGAAAGAGGCACTTTCAATCAATCATTTTTGAAATTTAACCAAGCTTTAGATCAAACAATTGAAATGGCTACAAATGCAATGAAAAATGATAAGGGAATAGTTGGAGTTCCAACCGGTCTAACTGATTTAGATGATAGGCTTGGTGGTCTTCATAAATCTGATTTAGTAATAATTGCGGGAAGACCGTCAATGGGTAAAACTGCGTTAGCAACAAATATAGCTTATTTTGCATCTAAAAAAATATCGAATGAAAATAAAAAATCATCAGTTGCATTCTTTTCACTTGAAATGTCATCAGAGCAACTTTCAACAAGAATTTTGTCGGAGCAAGCAAAAATTAAATCTAATGATATAAGAAAAGGGAAAGTATCTGAGGAAGAATTTAATAGATTGATTGAAACCTCAAGAAGTATTCATGAGCTTCCTCTTTATATAGATGAAACACCTGCAATTTCAATTGCTGCTCTTTCGAACAGAGCAAGACGAATAAAAAGACTTTTTGGTTTGGACTTAATAGTTGTTGATTATATACAGTTGATGACCACTGGAAACAAAAGATTTGATGGCAGAGTTCAGGAGATATCTGAAATTACACAAGGTTTAAAAGCTTTAGCAAAAGAACTAGGTGTTCCTGTGCTTGCGCTATCGCAGTTGTCCAGGGCTGTTGAAGCAAGAGATGATAAGAAACCTCTGCTTTCAGATTTAAGGGAATCAGGATCAATAGAACAGGATGCGGATGTTGTTATGTTTGTTTTTAGGGAGGAATATTATCTAATGAGTAAAGAGCCTAAGATGGGCACTATAGAATACGGGGAGTGGCAATCTAAAATGAGCGAAATTAAAGGTCAGGCGGATATTATTATTGGCAAACAAAGACATGGGCCCACTGGAAACATCAAGGTAGAGTTTGAAGGTATTTACACCAAATTTAAAGATGCCTCAAAAAACGGGTAAAAATAATTAATTTTAAATTAACTCTATTTAAGCTATATCTTAACAAGTGATCGTTTCAAAATTTTACAAAAACACAGTCATTGAGAAGCCGCGTTTTACTTTTGCTATATTAGTAATAATTCTATTAATATTTGGATATTTTACTAAATTTTTTCAATTAGATGCATCATCTGATACTTTACTTTTAGAGAATGATCCAGATCTTAAATATTTAAGAGAAGTAAATAAAAAATATGGATCTAAAGATTTTTTGGTTTTAACCTACACCCATTCTCCTGGTGATGATTTGAACTTTAAGTCAGAAAGTACAATTAAAAATCTTAAACTTTTAAAAAATTCATTGGAGAATCTTGATTGGGTAGATAACGTAATTACAATTCTGGATGTTCCGCTTTTAAAAAATAATGACGATCCATTAGCAGATAGAATTAAAAATTTTAAAACTTTATCAAGTTCAGATGTAAATTTTGACAAGGGTTTTGATGAAATTATAAATAGCCCAATATATAAAGAGTTTGTAATTAGCAATGATGGAAAAACTAGTGGGATTCTGGTTTACATAAAGCCTGATAAAAAATTAGCTAAGTTAGTTGATACTAAAAACGATTATTTAGATAGAAAATTAAGAAGAGAATTTTCTTCAGAAGAAAAAAAAACATATAATATTTTTTTAAAAGAATACGATGCCTATAAAAAAATATATAATAAAAAAAACCATGAAAATATAAATCAAATAAGAAAGATAATTTCAAACCATCCCTCACCCGGGAAAATTGAAAAAAGTTCATCAGACTTGTATCCTATAATTCATCTTGGTGGAATTCCAATGATTGCTGACGATATGATGACGTTTATTAAAAATGACATTATAGTTTTTGGAGCAGGAGTTTTCTTATTCATTATCGCAACCCTTTGGATTGTATTTAGGAATATAATTTGGGTATTCGTGCCTTTATTAAGTTGTTTTTTTTCAGTTTTAATTATGATTGGTTTTTTAGGTTTTGTTGGATGGAAAGTAACAGTTATTTCTTCTAATTTTATTGCTTTAATGCTGATTTTAACTATGGCAATGAATATACACATGAGCGTTAGATACCTACAATTCAGAAAAGAAAATCCAAATACTTCAAATAATGAAGCTCTTTTATGGACTTCAAGAAAAATGTTTTACCCAATTTTGTATACTGTGTTGACAACTATTTGTGCTTTTCTATCTTTAATTTTTAGTGGGATAAAACCTATTATTGATTTTGGTTGGATGATGACAGTTGGATTGATGGTTTCAATGTTAGTAACTTTTACTTTATTACCATCAATTTTAAATATTTTGAGTAACAATAATCAAAATTTTAGAGATCAAAAAAAATCAGTTATCACATCCTTTTTGAGCAAAGTTGCACAGAAAAATACTAGAATAATTTTTGGTACCTCTTTGATTGTTATAATAATAAGCGTCGTAGGTATTTCAAAACTTGAGGTAGAGAATAGCTTTATTAATTATTTTGATAAAAAAACAGAGATATATAAAGGAATGAAGTTGATAGATCAAGAATTAGGAGGAACAACGCCTCTCAATGTGATTATAAAATTTCCAAAGGCAAATGTGGAAGATGATTTAGATGATGATTGGGAAGAGCAAGATGGAGATGATTCTAAGTATTGGTTCACAAGGGATAAAATTGACAAAATTACCTCAGTTCATGATTATTTAGATAATATAGATTCTGTTGGTAAGGTCATATCTTTTGCATCAATTGTTAGGGTTGCGGAAGACCTTACAGGCAATAAAAAATTAGAAGGACTAGAAATGGGTGTCCTCTATACAAAAATTCCCGATGCAATTAAAAAAGAGATAATTGATCCATATATTTCAATTAAAAATAATGAAGCTAGAATTGGGCTAAGAATTTTAGACTCAAAAGAGGATTTAAGAAGAAATGATTTAATAAAAAAAATAAATAATGATTTAGAAAACAAACTTGGATTAAAACCTGACGAATATAAATTAGCTGGTGTTCTTATTTTATTCAACAACTTATTACAGAGCTTATTTAAATCTCAAATATTGACTTTAGGAGTTGTAATGGCCGGTATTACAATTATGTTTCTAATACTTTTTAGAAATATAACTTTATCTCTAATTGGGGTAGTTCCAAATTTTATGGCTGCATTTTTAATTTTAGGAATAATTGGTCTTCTTGGTATTCCATTAGATATGATGACAATTACAATAGCTGCTATTACGATTGGAATAGCAGTTGATAATAGTATTCATTACATTTATAGATTTAAAGAAGAGTTTGCTGAAATTAATGATTATAATAAAACATTAGAAAAATGTCATGATACTGTTGGTGTAGCTATATTAAATACATCAATCACAATCGTATTTGGTTTCTCAATATTAGTTTTATCTAATTTTATTCCAACAATATATTTTGGGATTTTTACTGGTATAGCAATGTTGCTGGCCATGATTTCTGTTTTAACTTTGCTACCTAAACTAATACTTACTTTTAAACCATTTAAGAATGTTTGATAATATAATTGCTTTTGTAAGTGAAAAAGTAGTCTTATTTGATATTATATTTGTTATTTTGGTAATTTATTTTTCTTTGCAATGCTTTTCAAAAGGTTTTTTTTTAAGTCTTATTTCTTTTTTGAAATGGGTTTTGGCGTTAGTTATCACAATAATTTTAGTTCCTAGAATAGAACCATACTTATCTGATTATATTAATAATAATTTTATTTTAGAAATAGGATTGGGAATTGCTGTTTATATAATAGCATTATTTATATTGATCCTTTTAGGTAAAGCTATTGGGCGACTATTTTCATACACAGGGATGGGATCGGTTGATAAAGTTTTTGGTTTTTTCTTTGGTATATTTAAGGGGTATATTTTCATTGTGTGTATCTTTTCAATCGTAAATTGGTTTTATTCGTATGAAAAATGGGATATTAATTTATCTAATTCATACTTTTTTGCAATTACTGAAAAAGGTAGCCAAATTTTAGTTGAGGAGTTTCCAAGCAAGGATGATTTGGACGACACAAAAAAAGAAATAGAAAAAATTTAATTGATGAAAAAAATTAAGGAAAAATGTGGTGTTTTTGGAATTCACGATATAGAAGACGCTTCTGCTTTAACTGCTTTAGGTCTTCATGCTTTACAACATAGAGGTCAGGAAGGTTGTGGAATAGTATCTTTTGACGGTAAAAACTTTCACTCTGAAAAAAGACAGGGATTGGTTGGTGATAATTTTACAAATAAAGATGTATTAAAAAAACTTCCAGGTAGATTTGCTTTAGGTCACAACCGTTATTCTACATCTGGAGAAACTTCATTAAGAAATATACAGCCCTTTTTTGCTGATCTTCACGGAGGAGGAATAGCAATTGCACATAATGGTAATTTGACAAATGCATTACGTTTAAGAGAAGATTTGGTGAAAGATGGAGCAATTTTTAGAACAACGAGTGATACAGAAACTATTGTACAATTAATTGCAAAATCTAAAAGATTAAAAATTGTTGACAAAATAATTGATGCACTTTTTCAAATTCAGTGTGGATATGCTCTTACCATAATCACTAATAAAAAACTTATTGGTATAAGAGATCCGTTGGGTATAAGACCGCTGATTTTAGGAAAGCTAAAAAATAAATATGTTTTTGCATCAGAAACATGTGCGTTAGATATAATTGGGGCAAAGTTTATAAGAGAAATTGAAAATGGCGAAATCGTAATCGTTGAAGATAATAATATACAGAGCCTTAAACCATTCCCGAAAAAGAAATGTAGACCATGTGTTTTTGAATACATTTATTTTGCAAGGCCAGACAGCCTTTTAAACGGAAAAAGTGCCTACGAGTATAGAAAAAAATTAGGTCTTGTATTAGCTAAAGAATCAGAGGATGTGGGCGAAATAGTTGTTCCGGTACCTGACTCAGGGGTTCCTGCTGCTCTAGGATACGCTCAAAATAAAAAGATGAACTTTGAGGCTGGTTTAATTAGAAACCACTATGTCGGGAGAACATTTATTGAACCAACTCAAAATATCAGAAGTCTTGGTGTAAAACTCAAGCTTAGCGCAAATATGTCCTGTATCAAAAATAAATCAATTGTACTGATTGATGATTCACTTGTAAGAGGTACTACATGTTTCAAAATCGTTAAGATGCTTTATGAGGCAGGTGCAAAAGAAGTGCATGTAAAAATCGCTTGTCCAGAAATTAAATATCCAGATTTTTATGGTATTGATATGCCATCTAAAAAGGAACTACTGGCAGCTAATAAAAATTTGAAAGAAATGAAAAAATTTATTGGAGCCGATACATTAAGCTTTCTAAGTCTAAATGGTCTATACGAAGCTTTGTGCTCTGAAAAAAGAAATAATCTATATCCACAATTTTCTGATCACTATTTTACAGGTGAATATCCTATCAAAAGAGTTGATCAAAATGAAAGCAAAATTGTAAGTCAATTATCTTTTTTAAGTGGAAAATCCTCTAATTAAATATTAGAATTCTAAGCTTATTATCAATTGCGTGTATCATGTTATTTACAATAACTGGACTAGAGTAAAAACCAGATTTTGAGGCTTTTGCATAATTAATTAATTTTCCACTTTTATAATCAATAAATAAAAAGTAACCATTTGAAGTGGTAGCTAAAATCTGATCAGACGCAAGCAATATTGATATAATCTCTCCAACTTTATTTTTTTTTAATTTACTTTTTTTATTTAATAAATTTCTAGACCAGTTTACTTTTCCTGTTTGATTATCAACATTAATAAAAAAACCATCTTTTGAAGCTAAAAAAACAAACTGATTTGTAACAATAGGTCTTAGATTAGTTGAGAAAGGTAATTCCCAGATTATCAATCCGTTGGCACTATTAATTGAATATGTTGATACTGAGCTACTAAAAAAGATTTTTCCATTTTTACTAACTATTGGTGAAGAATAAAATAATTCAGTACCTCCTATATTATTTTTTGAAATTATATTTGATAGCCAATTAATATTATTTGAAGAATGGTTTATTGAATAAAGTTCACCATTTGAGGTAATGAAAAAGATATTGTCACCATCTAAACTAATATTAGTTTTATAAGTAGTTTTTAAAAAAGTAGGAAATGTTTCTAGGCCTAAAATCTGATTTCCATCAACTTCATTGATAATATAAAACTTATTATCTTGATTTAAAGAAAATATTTTTCCATCATAAATTTTTAAATTAGAATTAAATGCAATACCGTAATTTTTGGCCCATTTAATTTCTGATGTATCAATATTTAAACAATATAGATAACCAAGATTATCGGAAATTACTAAATTATTTTTTGATAATTTTAATTTTGTCTCAATTGGAAAATTTTTGTACCTTTTTTTATAAAAATTAAATTTCCAAATAAGTCTTTTTTCTTTGATAGAGTAATTATAAATATTGCCTGAAAAGTCGGAAATAAAAATTTTATCCTGTTGTATCAGTGGTTCAGAAAATGTATCTGATAATTTAAATTTATTTTTACCAATTTTTTTACTTTTAAAAAAAATGTTTTTATTATTTTTATAAAAAAGATTAGGTATATTATTTTTATAATTTAGTCCACTTTCTGTCCATTTTTTTGTTCGTATTGGGTTATCCAAATTTTTAAGGGTAACTCCAGAAATTTCTTTGTTAAATTTTTCTTGTGGAGTAAAAACAACTTTTGAATTCTTCCTTTGAATTTCTTTTTCAAATTCTTCCAATTTGTTTTCGAAAAATCCACCAGAATTTTGAAGAGAACATCCAAAAAGTAGAGTAAAAATACTAATAAATAAACTAAATTTTAATATTTTATTCATTATTTATGATTTTAATTTTTCTATTAATATCGCTCAAATCATTATTGGAGTTGTTTAATGTTAATATATCTGAATAGTATTGTTTAGCCTTATTGAACTCTTTTTTACTAAAATAATAATCACCAAGAAATTTTAGTGATTGATATCTCCAAACAGAGTCAGAGTTTAAAACTGGATTAAGTAAACTTATTAAATCTGCCTCGTCTGCCCTCTCTGAAATAAAAATCGCTTTTTTAAGTTTTATTAAATTTTTATCTTCATTTTCTAAATTTTTTATCGAAATAATTTGATCAAAATATTTAGCAATATTATCTTTATTTTTCTCTAAATCTTTATCAATTATTAAGAAAAGTGATAAAGGTGAATATACTTTATCTTTTCGATTTATGATGTCTGTTAAGATTTCTAAAGATTTTTGATCATTATTCTGACTAAGATAAACTTTTGCGTTAATGAAATACTCGGAGTTTTTATATCTTTCTTTTTTAGCAGTACTATCTGACCACCACAAAAAAGCTGCTAAAATAAGCAATACAAAACCAAATGAAATTAATATTTTTCGATTTGATAATATAAGTTTTTTTAATGGTTTTTTTTCAATATCTTCCATTTTAAATATTAATTAAAACTATTTTTTTTGCTTGGAAACTTCTCGCTCAATACATCATGTTTAAATTTAATAAATGTTTTCTCTAGAATTTTTTTTAAATTAATATATTTTTTTACAAATTTAGGTTTAAAACCACTTATACCTATAAGATCATCTGTAACCAAAATTTGTCCGTTACAAAATTTTGATGAACCTATTCCAATTGTAGGTATATTAGTTATATTCGTAATTTTTTTGGATGTTTTTTCACCTATACATTCTAAAACTATCGAAAATGCACCTGCTCTTTCTATTTCTAATGACTCTTTGATCAGTTTTTTTTCCTCATGTTGTTTAAGGCCTTGAGGTTTAAATTTTTTTTTATTTTGTGGTGTGTATCCAATATGTCCCATTACAGGAAAACCTAAATTTACAAGTTTTTTAATAATATTGAAATTTTTACCATCACTTTCTAACTTCACAGCATCACATTTAGTTTGCCTAAAGACCTCTGTTACATTTTTCTTAGCAATTTTAAAATTTTTGTATGTATTAATAGGCATATCAACAACTACTGTACTTTTTTTTGAACCTTTTTTAACAGCAATTGCATGATTTATTATAGTTCTTAAATTAATAGATTTTGTATTTTCCATTCCATAAAATGCGGTTGCCATAGAGTCACCAACCAAAACTATATCGCAATGATTATCTAATAATTTTGAAATAGGTGTGGAGTATGCTGTTAAGCAGACTAATTTTTTTTTTAATTTCAGATTTTTAATTCTATTAATTTTTTTAATCATTTTCTGATTATACTTACTTAGGCTCTAGATTCTCAAGTTTCTTTTTAAGCTCAGTTTCTTTGTTACAAAAACTGCTGCAAACTTTTTTAAAATCACTAATTAATTTTTTTGACTTAACATAATCAGATTTTTTTATATTTAGTAAAGCAAGCAAATAAAGAGCTTCTTCGTTTTTTGGATCTAATAAAATTACTGTCTTAAGATTTTGCTCTTCCATAAAATCATCTTCTTGATGATTAAAAATTTTTGCAAGAAACAAGTATGACTTCTCATTTTTTGGGTTGAATACAATATCTTTTTCAAAATTAAATTTTGATTGAGAAAATTTTTTTTCCTTATAAAGCTTTTGGCCTTCTGCAAAAAAACTATTTTTTGCATAAATATTTGTATGAATAATAAAGTTTATAAAGAATATTATTAAAAGAAATCTAGTTATATTCATGTTTTTATAATATTATGAATTTAATCTATTACAATGTATATATGTCTCTCTTGAATTATCTCGACTCGAATTTGGCTTAAAAAAATTGATTTTTTTAAAGGTTTTTTTTGCATAAGCTCTGATTTTCTCAAAATCCTCTCCCATAAACAATTTGCTAATAACTATACCATTTTTGTCTAAATTATTTTTAGAAAATTCCAAAATTGATAAACATAACTCATTTGTTCTTATTGTATCTAAACTTTTATTCCCCGATGTATTAGGTGCCATGTCTGACAAGATAACATCTATTTTTGAGGTGAAAAACTTAAGTATTTTTTTTTTAATATTCTCATCTAAAAAATCTCCCTCAATAATTTTTACGTTTTTAATCTGGATAATTTTTTTTTTATCTATAGCAATTATTTGACCATTTTTAACATTTTGAGAAACAACCTGACACCACCCTCCTGGGAATGCCCCTACATCTAATAATTTGATTCCTTTTTTTAAAAAATTAAATTTTTTATTTAATTCTATTAATTTAAAAGCTGATCTTGACCGATAGCCTTGTATTTTTGCTTTTTTAAAATAGAAATCTTGATAACTTTTGTTATCCATGGATCAAACTATAGAATATCTCTTTGATCCTCGTCTAATTCTTCATTTTGTGAATTTTTTAGTTTAGATCTGTAATTATAAATACTTACTGGAATTAAAGTAATATAAATTACGCAGCATAATGCTAAAGTTTCATAAGTGAATTGTATTATTGATACAAAAAATAAAGCAAATCCTAGCAATAAAAATAATGTTGTTTGTCTTTGAACAACTATTTTTTTGAAAGAAAAAGTTGGAACTTTGCTAATTAAGAGTACTGATGAAAGAAGTACTATAAATGGACTCAAATTTGAAATTTTATAATAATTACTAAACAAAGATAGATCATACATTATTGGGAATAAAATTAAACATCCGCCAGCTGGAGAAGGGATTCCTTGAAAAAAATTCATTTTCCATTCTTCATTGATATCAAATTTAGTCAGATTAAATCTTGCTAATCTTAATACGCAACAAATTGAAAATAATAATACTAATAACCAACCAAGTTTTCCAAATTGATTTAATTCCCAAAAATAAATAACAAAGACTGGTGCAATACCAAAACTTACAAAATCTGTTAGTGAGTCAAGTTCTTTTCCAAAATCTGAAGTCCCTTTTATCATTCTAGCGACCCTTCCGTCCAGACCATCTAAAATTGCAGCCACTATAATGAAGAGAACTGCAAAACCAAAGTTTCCATCCATTGCAAATTTGATTGATGTAATACCCAAGCACACACCAATAAGAGTTAAAACACTTGGTAAAATATACCTGGACTTATTAACTGAAACGACTTTAAATTTATTTTTTTTTTGCATTATATTTGTGCTATCAGGCTTTCACCCGCGATTACATTTTGGCCGACTTTAACCATAATTTTTCTTTTATTAAAGTATAAATCAACTCTACTACCAAATCTTATCATTCCGATTCTTTCGCCCTGAGCTAATTCTTGATTTTTTTCAGTTTGGGTAACAATTCGTCTCGCAATAAGACCTGCTATTTGAACTACTACTATTTCTTCCTGGGTTTTATTATCTTTAATTTTGAAATAGTTCCTTTCATTTTCATCGCTTGCTTTATCCAATGAAGCATTTAAAAATTTTCCTGGTTTATAAAAAATATCTTCTATTTTTCCACTTACAGGCGATCTATTTACGTGACAATCAAAAACATTCATAAAAATACTTACTCTTGTAAAAGTTTGGTTTTCTAAACCTAATTCTATTGGACCGCTAATTTCTTTTATTCCTGATATGATTCC
>MDTA01076548.1_pt1 | contig 22040 bp, 19 predicted proteins | sample 811151 | NCBI WGS metagenome assembly MDTA01 (sample SAMN05326648, study PRJNA326480) | marine metagenome | isolation source: seawater | place: Indian Ocean: South | collected 2010
ATATTATATTTCGTATTATACTGTACATATATTCAGTATTTTTATTATTATGAAAAAAATTACATCACAACAACAACGAGTATTAGATTGTATTCAAATTTATCTAAATAAAACAGGTTTTCCACCAACAAGAGCGGATATTTGTCGAGAATTAGGTTTTAAATCGCCAAACTCTGCAGAAACTCACTTAAGAGCCCTTGAAAAGAAAGGTTTCATATCAATTGAAAGCGGAACATCAAGAGGTATTTCTATCATTAATAACGATAACAAGTTTGGTCAACTTGATAATGAATATCCTGTTATAGGTCTTGTTGCGGCTGGATCGCCTACTCTTGCCGAAGAAAATATTGAACAAACAATAAATTGTCCAAATAGTTTCTTTAATACAGATTTTGATTATTTTTTAAAAGTTAAGGGGTTTAGCATGAAAGATGTTGGAATCATGGAAGATGACCTTATAGCTGTAAAAAAAACAAATGAAATTAAAAATGGAGACATTGTAATTGCAAGGCTAGAAGATGAGGTGACTGTTAAATTTTTTCAGAGAAAGTCACCAAAAATTGTTGAGCTTGAATCTGCTAATGATGATTTTGAAAACATTGTTATAGATTTAGAATACCAAGATTTTCATATCGAAGGAAAAAGCGTTGGATTATTGAGAAAAAATTAATGAATGGTATTTTGTTTCTTTGAAAAATTTTCCCTTTGTTTTTCAAAAAACTCATCTAAATCATTTACATTGCCATTAACACTTTCAAGTCCTGCTCTAATCATTTCTTTTGCAACCGACAATTCTTGTCCTTGAAGAAAATCTTTTGACTCTTTAGAAAATTCAATTTTTACAATTGGATTATCATGATCATCTGATCTTCTAAGTACAATAGTGCCATCTGGTAATTGAGCTAATTCTAGGTAATTTTCCATAATAATTTCTGAATAGTAAGCTTAACATTCATCTAGTGTTTTGCGAAGCAACTCTTCAAATGATTTATATTTATCTAATATCATTTTAAATTTTTTCAAGTTATTTAATTGACTTGATGCAATTAATTGATCAATTTCTTCTCTTTGAATGGCTTGATTCTTTAACACTTCAAGATCATAAATTAATCCATCAGATTGTATCTCTTTATTAATTATATTCTTTATAGATTTAAAATTAGATAGCTCTATCCATTTATATTTAAAATTAAGGTTTTTAATTTCATCGGCATTTTTGCTAAATACGCAATAAATATGATCTGCTAAATAAAATAAACTATTTTCAAAACAATTAATATATAAGATTTGGTTCTGTCGATCACTGGATGAAGAGTCAAAGTTAATTTTTTTTAATATTGTTTGAGATAAATCAATGTATAAATTTGAAATTTCTTTGTAATTCACTAGGTTTTTAAGGTTTGAATCCATTCACCATCTTTATAAATAGCAGACCATTTTGTTTTCTTTCCATCTTTCTCAGATGCTAAATAATGAATATCTTCAGATTTATTGTATCTAATGACATAGGGATTTCCATCTTTATCAGTCTCAGGAGCACTCATTAAATATGAATGTTTATTTTTATCTGGAAGAAATCTACAAGCCTCTGCAATCTCATCTAATAAATTATTTATTTCAGTAACTTTTGGAGCCCTTGTTTCTCTATTTTTTGGATACTTGCTTGCAGCTAAAAATAAACCTTTCATACTATCTCGTAATAAATAGTGATCTTCACATTTCAAACATGCTAAATCTGGTAGCGAAATAGGCTCCATCATTAAAGGTTTTGGCTCTCCATTTCTTTGCAATGCTCTGGTTGCGCCACAATTATCATTTAAGCACCCAAAATACTTTCCAAATCTTCCAGTTTTTAATTGCATTTCAGCGCCACATTTATGACATTCAAGAGTTGGACCATCATACCCTCTAATTTTAAATTGGCCTTCTTCAATTAAATAACCATCGCAATCAGGATTTTTGCCACAAACATGTAGCTTTCTAGATTCATCAATAAGATAGTTATCCATGCTAGTTGTACACTTTGGGCATCTTTTTTTAATCAAAAGATTTTCAGCCTCCTCATTATCATCAACACTTATAGCTTCATCTCCAGAAATAAGATTTAAAGTATTCTTGCACTTATCATCACCAACATTTTGATATGCAGAGCAACCGAGAAATACTCCATTTGATGAATTTCTTATTAGCATGTTATTTTCACCACAATCGCATGTGATATTTGTTTTTATGGGTCTATTGCCCCTCATTCCTGTGTATTCATCGGATGCTTTATCCAAATCTTTTTGAAAAGTGCTATAAAAATTATCTAGAATTTTTTTCCACTCTATCTCGCCGTTTGCAATTTTATCTAAATTATTTTCTAAGTTTGCAGTAAAATCATAATCCATAATATCGTTAAAACTTTCCATAAGTCTTTCGGCAACGATATGTCCTATTTTTTTTACAAAAAATCTTTTATTTTCAATCTTCACATAACCTCTATCCTGAATAGTTGAAATAATGTTTGCATACGTAGAGGGTCTACCAATACCTTTTTTTTCAAGTTCTCGAACTAATGCTGCCTCAGAAAATCTTGCAGGAGGTTTAGTATATTTTTTTTCAGTGAAAACTTCTTTTAAATCAATATGATCAAACTCTTTTAGGCTTGGTAAAATATCATCGTCTTTTGAGTCATAATTAAGTATCTTGGTAAATCCATCAAAAATTAATTCTCTTCCCTTTGCAACAAATACATTGTTATCTACAGTAATCTTCGCAGAAGTGGATAAATACTCAGCATCAGGCATTTGAGATGCAATAAATCGTTTCCAGATTAGCTTATATAATTTAATTTCCTCTTCAGATAAATTTAGTATGTCTTCTGGTTTAAGATATGAATTAGTAGGCCTTATGGCCTCATGAGCTTCTTGAGCATTTTCATTACCTGCATAAATTTTTGGAGCATTAGTTAGATATTTCTCTCCAATTACTTCATTTATAAATTGTCTTGCTTCATGAATAGACTCTTTACTTAAACTAGGTGCATCAGTTCTCATATAAGTGATTAGTCCTGCTTCATAAAGCTTTTGTGCAACTCGCATCGTTCTTTTAACATTGAAATTTAGTCTTGTACTGGCAGATTGCTGAAGGGTAGATGTTATAAAAGGAGCTTTTGGTTTTATCTTTGTGGGCTTTTTGGTCAAATCATTAATTTGTAAATTAGTGGTTTCGATTTGACTTTTTATTAAATTCACATCATCTTCAGTTAGAAGTGGGTCTGTTTTTTTTCTATTAAGCAAAAATTTAACCTTTTCGCTTGATTTTGTATGGCCCTCAAAAGAAATTTCCCAAAATTCTTTAGGCACAAATTCTTGGATTAATCTTTCTCTTTCATCTAAAAGCCTTAATGCAACTGATTGAACTCTACCCGCAGACAAACCTCGAGCTATTTTTTTCCATAAAAGTGGAGATAATTCAAATCCAATTACCTTATCAAGAAATCTTCTGGCTCTATAAGCTTTAACTAAATTGATATCAATTTCTTTTGGATCATTAAATGATTCTAAAATTGCATTTTTTGTGATTTGATTAAATCGTACTCTAGAATACTTATATTTTTCTGGGCCTAATGCTTCTTTTAAGTGCCATGCAATTGCTTCGCCTTCTCTATCTAAGTCAGTAGCTAAGTATATATGGTCTGATGATTTAGCAGCCTTCTTTAGTTCTTTTAAAACTTTTTCTTTTTCAGGAATAATTTGCCAATCGGCAACCCAACCATTATCTGGATCAATTCCCATTCTTCTAACTAATCTATTTCTATCATTGATTTTCTTTAATCTAATTTTTTCTTCAGGACTAACATCTTTAGGTATTGAAGAACGAGTTTTTGTGGAAGAAGGCTTTTTTGGTAAATCTCTTATATGGCCAACACTAGATTGGACAATATACTCAGGACCCAAATATTTTGAAATGGTTTTAGCTTTTGCTGGCGACTCTACAATTACTAGTGATTTTGACATATTTTATATTATTCCTTTTTTATGAATATCATTAATTAAGTGTTTTTTGCAAGTTAAATTTAAAGTTTTTTAAATTCTTCTAAATTTTTTAAAATTATTTTGAGGTCATTTATACCCTCAGTTTCCTTCCACAAAAAAGATATTGAGACTTGTGAAAATATAATTTCATCTAAACTTTTTGGCATATTATTTAGCATAATATCTATCTTCTTCAAATTGTCAGAGTATTTTAATTGGACCGGAGAATACAGCATAAAAGAGTTTTTGTCTCTAATAAAATGACCTTCTTTAAGAAAAATAGTATTTTTAATTTGATAACTAACTGGCAAGGAATTGTTGTTCTTGAAATTATTACTGCCATATAACGTTGATGAAATCTTACAACCAAGAAGTTTAGAATCTAGTCTTACTTTAGATATTTTTCTTGATTTTTTTGAGGGGATTGCAAGTGACAAAGATCCTATTAAAGCTAAAATTACAACCACCAGAATTATAAATTCCATTACTTAACCCTGAAGAATTCTTCTAATCAAATTAGGCCCCTTAATTATAAATCCTGTGTATATCTGAACCAAACTTGCACCCGATTGAAGTTTTTTCAAATAATCTTCTTTGCTAATTACTCCCCCAACAGCAATTAGAGGCATGTCTTGAGACATTGATTTAATGTAAGATAATTTTTCAGTAGATTTCTGCATTAAAGGCTCGCCTGAAAGACCTCCATCTATAGAAATAAATTTTTTATTAGTTAAATTAACTTTATCAATTGTGGTATTTGTTGCAATCAATCCAGTGATTTTTGATTGGCTTACAAGCTCAATGATAATATTTAAGTTTTCATTTGATTCATCTGGAGATATTTTCAGAAAAATTGGTTTGCTATGCTCTAATTCATGTATTTGGTTATCAATTGCTTTAATCAATACCTCTAAATTCTCTTTTTGATGCAAATCTCTAAGATTTGGAGTATTTGGTGAAGATATGTTAACGGTAATATAATCAGAATAATCTATAACTTTTTCAATACAGTTCAGATAATCATTAATTCTTTCATTGCCAGTGGAACTTTTATTTGCCCCAACATTAACTCCAACAATTCCTGAGTATTTTCTTTTCTTTAAATTTTTTAATAAATACTCAACCCCTTTATTATTAAACCCAAGACGATTAATTATAGAATTTTCAGAATAATTTCTAAAAACTCTTGGCTTTGCATTACCTTTTTGAGCTTTTGGAGTAACAGTTCCAACCTCTATGAAACCAAAACCAAGTGAGCCAAGTGCATCAATAAAATCTCCATTTTTATCTAGTCCAGCGGCAACGCCTAACCTGTTATTGAATTCTAAACCAGCAAAAAATATTGGGCCGAAATTATCCTGCTTAGGTGCAAAAAATTTTAATAGACCAAAAAAATTTAAAATTTTTAGAAAATGTAAAGAAAAAGAGTGTGCCATTTCAGGTGGAAATACTCTAATAATTCTTAGCAAGAAACTCAAATAATTTCCTTTATAATTTTATTTATATCTTCCTTAATTGTCTCATCTCTCAAAGCGAGAGCAATAGTAGCATGAACAAAACCTTTTTTACTACCACAATCAAACTTTTCACCCTGATATATCTTCGCATATACTTTTTCTCTATTTAATAGCACTCTTATAGCGTCAGTTAGTTGAATTTCACCTGAACTATCTTCTGAAGTTCTTTTTAAACAATCAAATATTTCGATATTTAAAATATATCTTCCACAAGCAGCAATATCAGAAGGTGCATCATTAAATGAGGGTTTTTCTATGATGTCTTTTATTGAAATAATATCATCGTCAATCTCTCCAGGTTTAATAACCCCATATTGATGAATTTCTTTTTTATCAACCTTATTTACCGCTATTACGGTTGAGTTTGTTTTTTTATAAGTATCAATCAATTGATGTAAACACGACTCTCTGGAAATAAATAAATCATCTGGTAGCAATACTGCGAAGGCTTGGTCTTTTATTAAATGCTCAGCTTGCAAAATAGCGTGCCCGAGCCCTTTTTGTTCTTCTTGATTAACATAGTGAAAAGTGATGTCATCAAATAACTTAGGATTTAATTTTGAGACCATTTTTTCTCTGCCTGAACGAATTAATTTTTTTTCAATTTCATCGTTTCGTTCAAAATGTTTTTTTATTGAATGTTTTTCAGAACTAGTTATAAATATAATTTCTTTGATGCCGGCATTAATTGCTTCTTCGACTGCATATTGAACCAATGGTTTGTCAATGATTGGAAGCATTTCTTTTGGAGTAGCTTTAGAGGCTGGTAAAAATCTTGTTCCAAAGCCTGCTACTGGTAAAATCGCTTTTTTAATCAACTTTAACTCTCTTTTGTAATTATATTCTTGTATATCATAGCAAAGATAACTCCAGATAATAGTCCGCCTAAATGCGCAAAATTTGCAACTTTTCCAAATCCAAATAAATCTAATATTCCTAAAAATCCTAGAACTAGCCAAATTATCATAAAAAGATATAAAGCTGGAGGAATATCATATCTTTGATATTTAGTTTCCATCTCTATGACCATGCAATATCCTATAAGTCCATATATGACACCAGAAAGGCCACCAAATAGACCTGAACCAGTCCAATAGTATTGAAAAAAATTACTTAAAATACCAGAAACAAAAACCAAGAATATAAATTTTAAAGTGCCATCCTTTCTTTCAATTTTATCTCCTAAAATGTAGATCCATAAACAATTAAAAGCTAAATGAGGAAAGGAAAAATGCAATAAAATAGGAGTTATTAATCTCCACCACTCATTTTCAACAAAGTAAGTTTGCCTAAAGGTTGAAATGTATGTCGATTGTTCTACTACAGCGATTTTAATAAATAACAATGGTTCTGTAATTGACAGAATACTTCCAAAGCTTGAAATTAATGAAATAAGAACTGCAAGTGCTATTAGAGGTATATGAAAATTTTTTATGAATCTCAAGTTATTTTTTAGATATATTTAAACTCCAGCCCAATTTCTCTCTACAGGCCTCAAAAAAATCATTGTCTTTAGGGTGGACTAATTTAAGAGTTTTTTTCATTTTTGTTATATGAATTATGGTGTTAAATTGAATGTCAATACCATCTTGACCATCAACACAGATTTTAGCCATCTCATTGGGGCCTTGAAACAATTCTAGTTCTACATTTTCATCTGATGAGATAATAAATGGTCTAGAAGAAAGGCTCTGTGGCAGCATTGGTATTATTGTCCATACATCAAGACTTGGATGGATAATTGGTCCGCCTGCTGAAAGAGAATAAGCTGTTGAACCAGTTGGAGTGGCTATAATCAATCCATCTGATCTTTGTTCATATACAGCCTTATTATTGACAGTCAATCTATATCTCATTAATTGAGCATATGAACCTGAATGAACTACGACCTCATTTAATCCATATAAATGCTGATCATTAAATTTAGCTGACACAAGATTCCTATTTTCTACAAGATATTTTCCTTCTAAAATTTTATTTATTGATGTCTCAAATTCATCGATTTTTATATCTGTTAAAAATCCAACATTACCCATGTTCACTCCAAGAATTGGAATCTCATCTTCAAGATAATTTCTTGCCGCACTAAGTAAAGTCCCGTCTCCACCAAAAACAATTACTAAATCTACTTCTTTAACAAATGCGCCATGCGATAATCTTTCTAATTTTTGATTAGCATAAGTTGATTTTTCATCAATAAATAATTTAATTTCATAGTTTGAAAGATGATGGACCATAGCATCTAGCGTGGATACATCCATATTTTTATTTTTGTCAGCTTTTACAAATATTCCAACGTTATTAAACATGAGTTAATTATACTATTTAAAAAAAATATGATGCATTTTAATTATTTTTAAATTTAGCCTTTAAAAATTCGAAAATTTTTTATATCTGAATATAATATTCACTCATACATATTAATGAGATAAAAATGACTGAATTAGATAATTTTAGAAAAGAAACAAAAGAGTGGCTTGATAAAAATTGCCCTCCCTCAATGAGAAATGGTGCAGATCCCAAAATACCTTTAGATGAAGTCTGGGGTGGAAGAAATGCAGTATATAAGAATCCTGAATCAAAAATATGGCTTGATAGAATGGGCAAAAAAGGCTGGACGATGCCAACAGTACCTAAAGAATATGGCGGCGGCGGATTAAATAAAGATGAAGTCAAAATTCTTAATGAAGAGATGTTTATGATAGGCGCAAAACAGCCTCTACTCAGTTTTGGTATATGGATGCTTGCACCAGTACTGCTTGAATATGGCAGTGAGGAGCAAAAAAAGGAACATATTCCAAAAATTATTAAAGGTGAAATAAGATGGTGTCAGGGTTATTCAGAACCTGGATCTGGTTCAGATCTTGCAAGTTTGTCTACAAAAGCAGAAGATATTGGAGACAAATTTCTTGTCAATGGACAAAAAGTATGGACCTCATACGCCGACAAAGCTGATTGGATATTTGCTCTTGTTCGTACAGGAGCTAAAGAACCAAAACATGACGGAATTAGTTTTCTTCTGATTGATATGCAATCTAAAGGAGTAAGCACTAAACCCATTACATTAATTTCTGGAAAATCTCCTTTTTGTGAAACATTCTTTGATAATGTTGAGGTTCCTAAACAAAACTTAATTGGAGAACTTAATGCTGGCTGGACAATTGCAAAAAAACTACTTCAACATGAAAGAGCCTTCATTTCAAACTTTGGTTTAGCCTCAGCAATGGGGAGTAAAAGAGATATTGTTTCTATTGCAAAGAAACATCTTGGTGAAGAAGATGGAAAAATTAAAAATTCATTTTTTAGATCTGAAATCTCATCTCATAAAATTAAAGAACATGCGTTTGGTCTTACTCTAAAAAGAGCTGCCGATGAGGGCGGAAAAGCAAGTGCAACGGCATCTTTGTTTAAACTTTATGGAACTGAACACAATAAAAAAAGACATGAATTAATGGTATCTGCTTCAGGTATTAATGGAGTAGCATGGGATGGAGATGAATTTGATGATAGTGATAAAAATTTAACACGTGCATGGTTACGAACAAAAGGTAACTCTATCGAAGGCGGTACTTCAGAAGTTCAACTAAATGTAATATCAAAAAGAGTATTAGGATTGCCTAGTCAATAAATATCATGAAGCTTGTATTAACAGAAGAAGAGCAGTTTTTAAAAGATACTGCAAAAAATTTCGCAGAAGAAAGAACACCAATTTCTCATTTTAGATCTCTTAGAGATAATAATGATCCAAAATTATGGGATAAAAATATTTGGATGGAAATGGTTAAATTAGGTTGGCCAGGAATATTAATTCCAGAGGAATATGGTGGCTCAAATTTTGGACTTACAGGAATAAGTGTAATACTTCAAGAGTGTGCAAAAACTCTCACCCCTTCTCCATTATTTGCAACAGGAGTAATTGGAGCATATGCAATCTCGAGCTTTGGAAATAAAATACAAAAAGATAATTACCTGACTAAGATAGTTAATGGCGAAATAACTACTGCTTTTGCAATAGACGAGTCCAGTCATCATGATCCTGCAAATATAGAAATGTTTGCAAAAAAAGATGGTAAAAAATATTTACTAAATGGAAAAAAAATATTTGTCATTGATGGGGCGAGTGCTGATATCTTATTAGTACTTGCAAGAACATCTGGTTCTAAAGGAGATATTGCAGGATTAACTATGTTTATAGTTGATTCAAAAACGAAAGGTGTGGAAAAAACAAAACTTTCAATGGCAGACTCAAGAAACTATGCAAACATAAATTTTAATGATGTAATCTGTAATGAAGAAAACATTCTTGGAGATTTAGAAGTTGGAGGAGAAAGTGCTGAAAACATTCTGGATATAGCTCGAATTGCAATTGCATCAGAAATGCTTGGCAATGCTGAGTCAGCATTTGAAAAAACATTAGATTACCTAAAGCAAAGAAAGCAGTTTGGAGTCCTAATAGGATCTTTTCAAGCCTTGCAACATAGAGCCGCTGAAATGTTTTGTGAAATTGAGCTTACAAAATCCTCTATTTTTGGTGCAATGAGAGCTGCTGACGAAGGGTCTAATGAATTACAAAGATTGTCCAGCTTAGCCAAAACTATGTCTGGTGAAACTCTGCATTTAGTATCCAATGAAGCTATTCAAATGCATGGAGGTATAGGAGTTACAGATGAATATGATATTGGCTTCTTTTTAAAAAGAGCAAGAGTGTCGGAACAAATTTTTGGAAGTTCAAAATTCCATACAGAAAGGTACGCCAATCTAAGCGGCTTTTAAAGGCGAATATTAAAAATGAAAATAATCTTATCAAGTTTTGTTGGCTTGATTACTTTTGTACTTCTACTTGTAGTTCTTATTTTAGGTTTTTCAATACTTACTGTATTTAATATACCAAGGGCTTTACTCCCAATTAAATCCGTGAAAATTTTACTGAGTAAAGTTTCAAATGTTATTGGAGATATAACTGTATATGCATGTAAATTGGTAATGATTCTAATGCATGGCAAGAATATTCAAGTATTTGATGAAGGTTTAAAGTTTAATAATGATGAATGGTATATGGCTATTTCTAATCACCAATCATGGGCTGATATATTTATATTATTAGTAACAGCAAATTATAAAATACCGCTTTTAAAATTTTTCATGAAAAAAGAACTTGCATGGATACCAATTATTTATCTAGCTAATAAAACTTTAAACATGCCGTTTGTAAATAGGCATTCTAGATCAGAGATTAAAAAAAATCCTGAGTTAAGAAATACAGATTATGAAAATACACGAAAATCCTGTAAAAGGTTTTTAAGAACTCCGTCAACAATTATGAGTTACGCAGAAGGAACAAGGCTTACGAAAGAAAAACATTTAAATCAGAACTCACCATATAAAAACCTCTTAATTCCAAAGATTGGTGGCATTGCAATTGCTCTTTCGGCAATACCAGAAATAAATTCATTAATTGATTATTCAATTGTTTATAAAAGTAAAAAGAGAAGTGCTTGGTCTTTTTTAAATGGCGACATGAAACACGTTAAAGTTAAAGTAAAAAAATATGATATTCCAAACCATTTAAAAAAAAGAAATTACGTTACTGACATGGACTATAGAGAAGAATTTAAAAAATGGATTGAAGGTATATGGGCAGAAAAGGATGAAACTATTGAGAAATTAAAGTTCTAATTTTTCTTGGCTGATCACCATCCCATTTAAATCTATATATACCCATGCATTAGGATTGATATCAAGTTTAGCAATATGCATAGAAATATTTTTATGTCCAAGCCCAATTGATTTATCTGTTTTCATTGGATATGTGCCTTTAGCATAAACACCTATTGGAATATTGCGTATTACTTCAACATCTCTAATATATCCGTTTACTATTATTCCATTCCAATTATTCTCATTTGCTTTGCCAACGATTTGATCGCCAACCATAGAACATAAATCTGATCCAGTATGATTAATAAATAAAACTTTGTTAGTACCATCTTCCTCAACAAATTCTTTTACAACACTATTAGAATGTTCGCATTGAGCAGTTTGAATTTGACCATAAAACTTTTCATTTCCTCCATAAGAGGAAAGGGAAAAATCAGCAATATCTACATTAGGAAAAATATCGCATATATCTGGAACTGAAAAATTTTTCATATGAAAATATTTTAATTCATTCTCAATTTAAAGTAAGTAATATAAACTAAATAATAATTATTCTTCTAGAGGTAAGTAATGAAATCACAAATATGCGATATTTTAGGTATAGAATTTCCAATGGTTGCTTTTAGTCACTGTAGAGATGTTGTTGCTGCTGTATCAAAAGCAGGAGGAATGGGAGTTCTTGGTGCGGTTGGTTTAAGTCCTGAGAAGCTTGAAATTGAATTAAATTGGATTGATTCTCATGTTAATGGCAAACCATATGGTGTAGATGTTTTGGTGCCAAACTCATATGTAGGAAAAGGAGAAAACTTAACCACAGAAGATTTAAGAGCAATGATACCTGAAGAACATAGAGAATTTCGTGCAAATGTTCTAGAACGACACGATATTGATGCATCAGATCTTAGAAATGAATCAGAGTCGAATAAAGTAGAGTCAGAATCAAATCAGGTCTTAGGAGCAGGACTGGATGGGGCTAAAGAAGTTTTAGAAGTTGCTTTCTCTCATCCAATAGGGCTCGTTGCAAATGCCTTAGGTGTGCCTCCTAAATGGATGTTAGAAATGGGCAAAAAAAATAATGTTCCAGTAGCAGCTTTAGTTGGCGCGAAACAACATGCTGTCAAACAAGCAGAAGCTGGAGTTGATATTATTGTAGTCTCTGGAACAGAAGGTGGAGGTCATTGCGGCAGTGTATCAACAATGGTTCTTGTTCCTGAAGTTAGAAGAGCGCTCCAATCATATGGGGATGTTCCTATTCTAGCTGCTGGAGGAATTTGCACAGGTGAACAAATGGCAGGTGTCATGGCAATGGGAGCTGATGGAGTATGGTGCGCATCTGTCTTTCTTCCAACAACTGAAGCTGAAACTTCAGATAACATTAAAGAAAAATTAGTTGCTGCCTCTTCTAGTCATACCGTAAGATCAAAAAGCAGAACTGGCAAGCATTCGCGTCAACTTACATCGCCATGGGTTGAAGCATGGGAAGATAAAGATGCTCCAGAACCATTGCCCATGCCTTTACAAACTATGGTTAGTGAGCCAGCTTTAAAAAAAGTAGCTGATCAAGCTGCAATTGGTCATGAAGGTGCAAAACAGCTTGAAACTTATTGGGTTGGACAAGGAATCGGGTTAGTTAATGAATCGATCAGTGCAGGCCAAACAGTTCAAAAATTTAAAGAGGAGTTTATTAACTCCTATGAAAGAATAAATAAATTTTTTGATGAATAAATTTAAAAGGATTGTTTTCATTGCGACGATTAAATAATCTTTTAAAGAAATTCTTTATTTCTTCATTTATTGTTCTTTTTATGTTTATTCTTTTAATTGGAATAAATTTCCTAAACCCAATTGAAAAAATAAAAATTCAGAATAATCAGTTTGATGAAGTATCAATTATAAAAATTAATGGCATTGATTTTAGAGATCTCAATAAAAATTCTCTCTTAGATAAATATGAAGATCATAGATTAGATCCAATAACTAGAGCTGAAGATTTATTAGAGAAAATGACTATAGAAGAGAAAATTGGTCAAATGTTCCATCCCCCTTTTGTTCTGGAGCCTGATTTATTAATGTTGATATATGAAATAGCCATAAGGGGCAATCAATTAACAGAATCTCAAATTCTCTTTAATCATATTACGCATTTTAATTTATATGGAAATCCGGACCCTGAATACTTAGCAAAAGAAATTAATAAATTTCAAAGAGTCGCATCTCGAACGAGATTAGGCATACCAATTTCAATAAGTTCAGATCCAATTCATGAAGTTCCTAAGGGCGGTGGAGTGGCTTCTTTTTCTGTAGATGGTTTTTCTAAATGGCCCTCTCAACTTGGGTTTGCTGCAACAAATGATCCGAAAATAGTCGAAGATTTTGCAAGAATTGCAAAAAATGAATATTTGGCAGTAGGAATCAGGACTGCCCTTCACCCAATGTCTGATTTAGCAACAGAACCCAGATGGGCTAGAAATTTTGGAACCTTTGGTTCAAATGCAGTTTTGTCGTCTGAGATGACAATTGCATATATGAATGGGTTCCAAGGAGAAAATATCAATCAAAATAGCGTTTTAACAATGGTTAAGCATTTCCCAGGAGGCGGGCCTCAAGAAAATGGTCTAGACGCACATTTATTTAGCGGTAGAAATCAAGTATATCCAGGTGACAATTTTGAGTATCATCTTACACCTTTTAAAAAGGCAATAGAAAATAACCTAAAAGTGATTATGCCTTATTACGGAATACCCCTTGATCAGTTTGAAGAAAATGTAGCAATAGGATACAACAAATCTATCCTAGATGATTTGCTAAGAAAGAAAATGAATTTTGAAGGGGTTATATGCTCAGATTGGGGGATTATCACTGGAAGACATTGGGGAGTTGATAACCTTACTATTGAAGAAAGATATGAAAAATCTATTTATGCAGGTATTGATCAATATGGAGGTGAATCAGATACTTCATATTTAATTAAACTTGTAAAAGAAAATAAAGTCTCAGAAAATAGGATTAATGAATCTGTTAAAAGAATATTAATCAACAAATTTGAACTTGGGTTATTTGATAATCCATACGTTGATGAGACCAGAGTTAAAGATAAAGTCAATACAAAGGAAAATATTGAGTCTGGATTAATTGCACAAAGAAAATCTCTAGTTTTATTGGAAAATAATGGAATATTGCCACTTGATAAAAATACTAAAGTATATATAGATGGTCTTGATAAGAATATTGCTAAAAAATTTGGTCATGTCGTGGATACGCCATCTGAAGCAGATGTTGTAATTATGTATTTACATACTGTTTTTAATGGAAATCAAGATTCGGGTCTTAATAGAGTCTTTGACATATTTCTCAGTAAGTTATTTCCTAATGGTGATCTTAGGTATAACCAAGAAATTAAAAAGAAAATAAAAAGCTATTCTGAAAATAAAGAATTAATTTTAGTAGTAGATCTTAATAGGCCAGCTATTTTAGAAGAAATAAAAGAATTTTCATCTGGATTAATTGGAACCTTTGGAGTTTTAGATCAAATTATTTTCGAAGGTGTTTATGGTAAATTTAATCCCTCAGGAAAGTTGCCATTCGAAGTTCCATCTTCAATGGATTCTGTTTTAAATCAAAAAGAGGATTTGCCTGATGATACTTTGGATCCAACCTATGAGTTTGGTTATGGAATTAGCTATTAATATGCTCTCTTGTTTTAAATTCTAAAACTGTCGCATTAATGCAGTATCTGGGCATACCATTTGGACCATCATCAAATACATGCCCCAGATGGATGCCTGACGATACTGATCTTATTTCGGTCCTTTTCATACCATAACTATTATCTGGAAGCTCATAAACTGCTCCATCAACTGCCTTAGTGAAAGAGAGCCAACCAGACCTTGAGACAAATCTATCTCTTGTGTCAAATAATGGTTCTCCGCTTAATTTATCAATAAATACACCATCAGGTGTATTTTTAAAAATTTGATACTCTTTGCAAAATCTTGCATCTGTACCTTTATTAAAAGCAACATCGTAAGCCTCTGTATTGCCCAATTTAAATTTTCCAAGGAGTTTATAAAACTCATTTGGAGAAAGATAACCTTGATGTCCATAAACTTCTTTTCCGTCTTCAATGAAAAGAATTGAGGGTGTTGCCCAGGTAGGAGATTTAATATTTAAACCATGCAACTGATTTGATGTTCTATAGGACAATGGAATAGTTCCTTTATATTGATTAGTAACGTCTTCCTTTAACTTTTCGCAATAAGGACAATAGGCTTGTGAGTCTAAAATTAGTATATGCTTTCCAACTAAAAAATTTTCATTATTTAATAGATCTTTTTCTTTATCAGAAAAAACAATGCCGGTAGATAAATCTGGACAATATCCATTTGGATTTTTCTTTAAATAGTCTTGATGATATTCCTCTGCAAGATAAAAATTATCTATTGGCTCTAATATAGTTTTAATTTTTCCGTAACCAGCAGCAAAAAGCAACTCTTGATACTCCTTAGTTATCTTAAGAGCAACATTTTTTTGATTTTCGCTCGAATATAAAATCGTGGATCTATATTGAGTTCCAATATCATTACCCTGTCTATTTAATTGAGTTGGGTCATGCGTTTCAAAAAAATGTTTTAAAATTTCATCAAGTGTGATTGCATTGCTATTAAAAGTAACTTTTACAACTTCAGCAAAATTATTTTCATTGTATTTATTTTTAAATTGAATTATTGATCTGTAATTAGGTTTTATTCCGTAACCATTTGCGTATCCAGACTCCGCATCAATTATCCCCTCTAGAGACTCGTAACCCTTCTCTGCACCCCAAAAACATCCTGAGCCTAAATATATTGTTTGTATATGATTAGTTTGATTACATGAGATATTTATTACAAATGTAATTAAAAAGTATAATAAAAATTTATTTGTCTTCTTCATACTTAAATTCTTTACTTTTTTTAAATGCCGGTCGTGAAAAAAGATTTTCTGACCATCTTGTAATGTTTGGCTTTAATGCTTGTTTAATACCAAGAACTTTAGCCAAATTTATTGCATAACTTACACATATGTCCGCTAAGGTAAAACGGTTTGAGCATAAGTAGTCTTTGTTCTCTAAAGATTTCTCTAATAATTTCAGTCTTGATACAAACCATCGGCTGTAACCTTCAACTGCTGCATCGGCAACCCCAGGTTCCTGAAATTTATATCGCAAAACAACAGTTTGTGGAAAAGTTAAAGTTGCATCTGAATGATACAGCCAATTTAAATAGTTGGGATAGTCATCTTCATCTGAATTAACCTTAAGATCAGTTGGTCCATACTTTTCAACAAAATATTGAGAAATTGCAACTGACTCTGTCATTTTTACATCACCGTCAATCATGTATGGAACAGTACCTAGAATATTTACATCTAAATACTCTTTCATAAAGACCCTTGGGGGAAATGGCATCATTATCAATTCATAATCTAAGCCCATTTCTTCAGCTGTCCATATTGGACGCATAGCTCTAGAATTTTCTGTGCCGTAAATTTTTATCATTTTATTAAAATATGAAATTTTATTTTACATCTTCTTAGTGGTAATATTAATGATATTATATTACCATAGTTGGTCATTTAAAATTTTACTTATGAAACAAAATAACATTGCACCAAAATTAATATCAAATTTAGATACTAAATCGCAACAATACAAAAAGAACAAAGAGATGATGCTTGAGAAGCTTAAATTTCTTGATGGACTTCTTGATCTTGCTGAAATTGGTGGAGGTATGCATCATCATGAGCGACTAGCAAAAAGAGGAAAAATGCCAGTTAGGCAAAGAGTAATGAACGTACTAGATGATGATAGTCCATTTCTAGAAATTCAGCCATTTGCAGCATATGGAACTAATAATTATAACGTTGGAGGTGGGTGTGTTTCTGGTGTAGGAATTATTTCTGGAGTTGAATGTGTGATCTTTGCAAATGATCCAACTGTAAAAGCAGGAGCAATGACGGTTTATGTAGGAGAGAAATGGAAAAGAGCAAAAGAAATTTCAAGAGAAAACAAGATTCCATTCATAAGTTTTGTTGAGTCTGCAGGAGGAGATCTCAGTGTCTCAAATCCCGATGCTGGTGGTGAACCACCCATAGCGCCAACTCTTCAACAAGGACACTTTGCGTCTACGGGTAGATTTTTTTATGAAATGACAGAATTATCAAAATTAAGAATACCTGTTATATCTGTTGTTTTTGGTTCATCTACTGCTGGTGGTGCGTATCAACCTGGTATGTCTGACTACAATATTTTTATTAAAGATCAATCAAAGGCATTTCTTGCTGGACCTCCTTTGGTAAAAATGGCAACTGGCGAAGAGTCAGATGATGAAACACTTGGAGGAGCTCAAATGCATTCTGAAATCTCAGGTTTATCAGATTATTTAGCTGAAGATGAGATGGATGCACTCAGAATTTGTAGAGAAGTCGTTTCTCATCTTAATTGGTCTAAAAAGGGCCCTGAACCAAAAGTGATACCCTCTGAACCTAAATATGATAAAGAAGAACTTTTGGGGATTTTAAGTGAGGATCTTAAGTCGGCTGTTGATATAAAAGAAATTATTGCTAGATTTGTAGATGGCTCACAGTTTGAAGAATTTAAACCATTATATGGATCATCCCTGGTATGTGGTTGGGCATGTGTTCATGGTTATCAAATAGGAATTATTGGTAACAATGGTCCGATTTATCCAGAGTCAGCAGAAAAAGGAGCTAGTTTTATACAGCTATGCAATAAAAGAAATATACCATTAATTTTTTTACATAACGTTACAGGTTTTCTTGTCGGAAAAGACTTTGAAAGACAAGGAATAATTAAAAAAGGATCTCAACTAATTAATGCCGTATCCAATTCGATGGTTCCCCACATAACATTTATTGTAGGCGCATCTTATGGTGCAGGAACCTACGCAATGTCTGGTAAAGCATTCAATAATAGATTTACCTTTTTATGGCCTACTGCAAAAATTGCTGTAATGGGTCCAGAGCAAATGGCTGGTGTTATGTCAATTGTTCGGAAAGCTAAAGCAAAAAGGGATGGCAAACCTTTTGATGAAAAAGCAGATGAACAGTTAAAAGCAATGGTAGTAGATTATCTTGAAAAGTTATCTCATGGTTTAGTAGCAAGTAGTATGTTAACGGATGATGGCATTATTGATCCAAGAGATACCAGGAATGTAATTGGTTTTTGTTTATCAATAGTAAGTAATAATGTTATTAAGGGAGCAAAAGAATATGGGGTATTTAGATTATGATTTTTAACTCCTTGCTCATTGCTAACAGAGGTGAAATTGCTTGCAGGATAATAAAAACTGCTAGAGAAATGGGAATAAGATCTGTTGCAGTATATGTTGATGCTGATAAAGATGCATTGTTTGTTAAGCAAGCGGATGAAGCTATTAAACTTGATGATGGTGGCTATTTAGACTCCAAACAAATAATTGATGCTGCTAAAAAATCAGGTGCCCAAGCAATACATCCCGGATATGGCTTTTTATCGGAGAATGCTTCTTTTGCAAGAAAAGTAAAAAAAGAAGATATTATTTGGGTTGGTCCATCTCCACATGTGATCTCAGTGATGGGTGATAAATTAAAAGCAAAAGAGCTTGCTGTTAAGGTTGGTGTACCCACTCTACCAATGACTTCAAAGCCTTCAGAATCAAAAAATATTGGTTATCCTCTTTTAATTAAGGCAGCTGCTGGAGGTGGGGGCAAAGGTATGCGAATTGTTAAAAAAGAAAAGGATTTAAAAGAATCTATTTCAAGCGCCCAAAGAGAAGCAAAAAATGGTTTTAATGATGACAGAATATTTATTGAAAGATATGTTGAAAAATCAAGACATATAGAAATTCAAATTCTAGGAGACTCTAAAGGGAATGTTGTTCATCTTGGTGAGAGAGAATGTTCAATTCAAAGAAGGCATCAAAAAATTATTGAAGAGTCCCCCTCCCCTAGAATTTCAGAAGATACAAGAAAAAAAATGGGCGAAGCCGCGGTAAAGTTAGCTAAGAAAATTAAGTATGAATCAGCAGGAACTGTCGAGTTTCTTTTTGATGATGAGACTAATGAATTTTGGTTCTTAGAAGTAAATACTAGATTGCAAGTGGAACATCCTGTAACTGAAGAGGTTACTGGCATAGATTTAGTCTGTGAACAGTTAAAAATTGCACGGGGTGAATCATTAGGGTTTAACCAAAGCGATATATCATTCAGCGGCTCTTCCATTGAAGCTAGACTTTATGCAGAAGACCCTAACAATAACTTCCTTCCTGAGATTGGTACATTAATTGCTTTTGAAAAAAGTGACTCTGCTGATGCTAGATGGGATACAGGAGTTATAAAGGGTACTGTTGTAGGTACTGATTTTGATCCAATGCTTGCAAAAGTTATTTCATTTGCACCAAATCGAATAGATGCCGCAAATAAATTAGCTAAAGCACTCGAAACCTCCCATATTGGAGGCGTAAAAACAAATCGAGACTTTTTAATTAACTTCTTAAGATCTCCTGAATTTCTAAAAGGAAATACAACAACTGATTTTATTGAAAAAGCAAATCCTGATAGGAAATTAATAATAGATAAGGATGATTTAAATCATGCAGCTGCTATTGCAGCTCTATGGATACAGACGAAAAATAGAGATAAAGCAAAAGTAGCTAAATTCATGCCATCAGGATGGACAAATGGAAGATTACCAAAACAAAAAATAATATTTGAATACGAAGGTCAAGAAATAAAAATTGAATATGTTCAAAAAAGAGATGGTCAATTTAATTTTTCAGACAATAAACTTGCAGAAATATATTCTTCTGATATCGAGAGTATTGATGTCATGTTTAATGGCAAAAGACATATTTCAAAAATTACTTTCTCTGAAAATAATATTTTGGTAAATATGCCTTTTGGAGACGTGATGCTAGACATAAAACCAAAGTTTATAATACCTGGATTAGAAATTACTGCTGGCGGACTTGTTGCACCAATGCCGGGAAAAGTTATTGATATAAAAGTTAAAAAAGGCAGGAAAGTTAAAGCTGGTGATACTTTAGTTATTCTTGAGGCTATGAAAATGGAACATACTATAAAAGCTGCTGAAGACGGAATTGTCTCAGAACTTTTAATATCTATAAATGATCAAGTCGAAAATGGTGCCCTTCTTATGGTTGTTAAGTAATTAATCTTATGCATAAAGTTGAATATCAAAATAATGTAGCTAACAAAAGAACAAAAATTTATACAAAAAAGCATCACGATACCATTGAAGATCTTGAGAAATTACTTGAAAAAGGAGTTCCAGATATAACAATGTCTGAAATTGCCTCTAGATTAAAAATATCATTAAGAACTTTATACGAAATTGCGCCAAGCAAAGATCAGCTTATTTTAATGACAATGGATAAAATTTTAATCAGGCTGGGTAAACAAGCTCTTGATTCGGTATCAAATATTCAATCTCCAATCGAAAAATTAGAACAGTATTTATTTATGGTAAATCAAGCTGTTGGCCCTAAATTCAATACTTTCCTAAAAGATATTGAAAAAATTAACGGCTCACAAAAAATGGCAGATTATCATGAAAATTTTATTTCTAATTACACTCAAAAATTATTAAATGATGCTATTGAATTAAATGAAATAAAAAATATTGATACAAAAGCTTTTTCAATATTATTAGGTGGTATTGGAAGAGAGTTCTTGAAAGAAAAAAATAGGTGCTTAATAAGTACCTCTCCAGAAGAATCTGCAAATTCAATAACTAGCATTATTCTAAACGGAATTAAATTAAATGGATAAAGAAGTTATAAAAATTGCTAATTGTAGTGGCTATTATGGCGACAAGTTATCTGCTGCTAAAGAATTAGTTGATGGTGGTCCAATTGATGTTCTTACTGGAGATTATTTAGCAGAGCTAACAATGGCAATTTTATATGGTCAAAAAATTCAAAGAGGAGATGATAAAGGCTATGTTGGGACATTCCTAAAACAAATCAAAGAAGTTGCAGCAAGCTGCAAGGAAAAAAATATAAAAATTGTAAGTAATGCTGGTGGACTCAATCCAAAGTCAATGGCTACTGAAATTGAAAAAATACTGAATGAATTATCAATAGATTTAAAAGTCGCATATATTAATGGAGATAATCTAATACCAAGAATATCTGAACTCAAAAAAAATGGAGAGGACTTCTTAAATATTGAAAAAAATATATCGCTTGATGAATCTGGGTGTGAGCCTTTAACTGCAAATGCATACTTAGGCGCTTGGGGAATAAAAGAAGCTCTAGATAATGATGCAGATATTGTGGTTTGTCCAAGAGTTACTGATGCAGCTGTAGTAATTGGCCCTGCTGCATGGAAATTTAATTGGAGTAGAAATGACTATGATGCTCTTGCAGGAGCTTTAGCTGCTGGTCATATTATAGAATGCGGATGTCAAGCTACCGGAGGGAATTATTCATTTTTTAAAGAAATCAAGAGCTTTGATAATGTAGGTTACCCTATTGCTGAAATTCAAGAAGATGGAAGTTTCTTCATTACGAAACATCCTAATACTGGAGGTTTGGTTTCAAAAGGTACTGTTACAGCTCAGCTATTATATGAAATAAGCTCTCCGGCTTATATCAATCCAGATGTAATAGCACATTTTGATACATTGAAAATTGAAGATGTAGAAAAAGATAAAGTATTCGTTTCAGGCTGCAGAGGCAGCTCTCCTCCAAAAGAACATAAGGTCTGTATCAATTTATCTGGTGGATTTAGAAATGGAATGGAAATTATATTGACTGGTCTAGATATAGAAGAAAAAGCAAATGTA